>ERZ772881.2760-NODE-2760-length-11970-cov-9.385145_pt1 | contig 11970 bp, 10 predicted proteins | sample MGYA00580581_ERZ772881 | MGnify/ENA primary metagenome ERZ772881 (study PRJEB29015, sample SAMEA2737668) | human gut metagenome | biome: human gut; feature: human-associated habitat; material: faeces | place: China | collected 2012 ...
CTTTGAACAATCCCATGTTGGACATGATCGTGGCAACCACCGTATTATTCTGCAGGCGGCCACATTCCTTCAGATACTTCCCACAGACATACAGGATATAATCCCCGTGCACTTCCATACCGTTCTCATCCACGGCAATACACCGATCCGCATCTCCATCAAACGCAAATCCGCAATCCAGATTCTTCTCCCGGACAAGTCTCTGCAGATTCTCGATATGTGTCGATCCACATCCCATATTGATGTTGGTACCGTCCGGCTCATTGCCAACCACATATGTTTTGGCACCAAGCGCATCAAACACACTCTTTGCAATATTAAACGTACTTCCGTTGGAACAATCCAGCCCCACGCGCATGCCATCGTAAGATCTGGTAACCAGAGAAATCAGATAGCCGATGTAACGGTTCCGTCCGATCGCATAGTCCCGCGCCACACCAACCTTGTCACGCAGTGCAAAAGGCAGTTCTCCCATCTCACCATCTATGTATTTCTCCAGTGCAGCTTCCACTTCTGCGGAAATCTTGTGTCCGTTTCCATCCATGACCTTGATTCCATTGTCATAATATGGATTGTGACTGGCAGAAACCATAATGCCGCAGTCGAAATTTTCCGTACGGACTACATATGCCACACTTGGTGTGGTGGTAACATGTAGCAAAAACGCATCTGCTCCGGATGCCGTAATACCGGCAACCAGCGCATACTCAAACATGTAGCTGCTGCGGCGCGTGTCCTTTCCGATAATGATCCGTCCCCTGTGATTCTGGTTGTAATACTAGCCAAGATAACGTCCAATTTTATATGCATGATCCGCGGTTAATACTTTGTTGGCTTCACCGCGAAAGCCGTCTGTTCCGAAATATTTTCCCATTGTTATTCTCTTTTCTCACATATCCTATCGTGTAAAACCAAATTCTGCAAACACTGTTCACACTTTGTCTGTTTTTTATTCACTATTTGCAAAGGGGGTCTGCCCACTTTTACACAATGTTAAACATACTTCCGTTGGAACAGTCCAACCCCATACGAGAATCCCATCGTAAGATCTGGTAGTCAGATAAATCACGGACTACATATGCCACACTTGGCGTAGTGGTAATATGTAGCAAAAATGCCTCTGCTCCGGATGCCGTAATATTGGCAAACAGTACCCCATTTAAAAAGTTTATATTTATTTAATGGGGTCAGACCCCTTTTATTCCTAAGCCCATATATTCCTCATATGTAATAGATTTTCTCGTTTTCTTCACAAAAACACGAATGTGTGATTTTTGAATGCTGGCATCAGTAATCACCCCTACATTATCCTCATCAAACTCAACCATATCTAAAATAGAATTTGAAAAATCAGTTCCAGCTAAATTTGTTCCTCTGAAATTAACCTCCCTCAAGATAGCATATCGAAAATTTGCGTTTTCAAATATTCCATTAACAAATTGTGTTCTAAAAATTTCACACCTTCTAAAATCACAATTTCTAAGATTGTCTCCTTCAAATCTACAATTCTCAATAGTAGAAAACAAGAAATACATCCCATTCAAATTTGAATTTATAAAATTCATACAAGCTATTTTTGTGCCTATCATAATGTTGTTCTTTATGTTAATTACATTAATATTATCTCTTTTAAATCCCAAAACTTTCAAGTTTTTTTCTTGTGATAAAGAACCCCTAAAAAAAACTCCATCTAATAAACGTGGCTTCAAATATCCTTGTTGTTCTATGTTAACAAGCTCATTGCAAATATTATGCAATTCTTCAATCGGCAATTCTATTTCATAATCATCTATAAAATATTTGTCTCGTATTTTGCTTACTACTATACAAAATTTAAGTATATTAAAAAGCAAAATTGCTTGAGTTCTTAGTAAGCCTAATTTTTCTCTTTTATTGCAACATCCGCCATTATACATAGCAAAAACAATATACTCAGAAAGAAACTTCACATAAGTTTCCGTGCCAATATATGATTCATCTTCTAATTTGATTAAAAGATGTTCATACACTTCCTCTCCAATTTCTCTGATACAAAAAAGATTGCATATCAGCCTGTATTTTTCATTTTTTGGTATATTATCATAATATATTTCATTTAGTCTATTTCCTATATACTCCGCCAAAAAATATTCATAAAATGATTTATGTATAAAACTGATTTTTTTATCTACTCTTTCGTAAAAATTATTATATAAGTAGCACTGTATGCTTCTTTCTGTATATTTAGACTCCTTTATTTGGGATTCTATGTCGGATTGAGCAATCATTAATGTATTCTTTAATAACATCTCATAAGCAATCTCCTGAGCAATTGCATGGAATGATTCTTTATCTTCTATAGTGAATTTTTTCCCTACAATATCATATCCACCGTCGCCGGTATTACATTTATCGTAAATACCATTTTGTATTGAAAAGATTTTTTGATATAGCCTATATTTATCGTGTTCATTCATCAAATCTATATTTAATGAATATACTATATAAAGTAATAGAGGTATTCCCAAAACTGTCTTTTCCTGTTGTAATACTCGAAGTCTCTCTAAAGATATCATTTCTTTTGTATATTTATAATGAAAATCTATCATTTGCATCAATCCAAAATGCATAATTTGTATTATGTAACATTGCGCATAATATGGTCTATATTTTACAGCTTCAATATCTACATAATTGTCCCTGACAGTAACAAAAACCTTTATATTTATACATAAATTTTTAATGTCATTAATAAAATTTATTAACAAACTTTCTGCATCATTTGTAAAGTTAATCTCGTCTAATCCGTCTAAAACCAAGAATTTGTTTTCTAAATATTCTTCTTCCACATTCAAATACTTACATACCGATTCTAATAAGCTATCAGCCTTCGTGAGTTTTGACAATCTTACAAAAATATGTTTTTTGTTATAATCAAAATATTTTCCAGCTAAATACGATACCAAACTACTTTTTCCGCTTCCCGGAAGTCCTAAAATGAGTGAAATCTTTTTATCAGAGTTTACGTATCGATTTAATATTTCTTTTAAATTACTGTATGTTTTTATATCTGACTTATAATGTCGTAATGCATGCTCTGGTATCTCTTCTTCTGGATAATCATTTAGATATTGAATTACATATTCTTCATTTTGTGGTTTTGCCATTAAAATTTTCTTTTGTTGTTCGTTGTACTTTATACCAGTTCTACTCTTTTTAAATATATTAACTACTCTAAAATTTGTTTCAACAAATATATCCGCTAATTTTTTATCATTTCCTTCTTCCATAAATAACGATGATTTCCATAATTTTATATACCTGTCATAATCGTCATTAATTTGTAAATTTTCATCTACATATCTACTTTTTGGTTCAGATAAACTAGAATAATTTCGGATTTCTCGTCTTAATTCTTGAATTCCTAAAATTATTTCATTATCCTTAGATAACAAAATTTTATGTTCTGGGGAAACAAAATTATTTATTTCATCTTCCAATCTTTTCATAATATAATTTAAGTTTCGTTTGGTTTCATTTGTTATAATTATTCCATATTTATTTTTGAATTCTGTCTCTACCTCGCATTCATCTATTTCATTTTTACCCAAAAATTTGACACAATATTTATCTAAAAAATATCGGAAAAAACATTCCCGTAAATATTCATTTGGTTCTTTCTCTATTATATTTTTAATTTCATCCCAAATTACGTCTAGGTCTTTTTGTGTTTTCAATTCTTCATATTTTTCTTTACCAACTAATTTAATTATTTGCACAAAAATTTTCTTAAGTTCTTCTGATATTTCTATGTACATGCTCTTTCCCCCGCCTTAAATGATAGCCTCTAACCTTAATCCGTGAACCTTGTTTCAAAACGAAAAGGCACACAGGAAATGTTTGCCATATTTGTTATCGTACACTAAATTTTGAAAATGCTGCATAATTTTGCGTTCAAAAACAGACTGCACCATTTGTGTGCAGCTGCCATTGCCATATTCAGCTACCTGTTGTCAGGTGATGAATGCAAAGCTGTCATAAAGACGCTTGAAAGTAAATCTCCAGCGATTACTCCTTCCAATGGACAGTACCAGACGGCCGGCATGTTCTGTCAGATGTCCCGCAAACTGCATAAGATTACTGATCACCGTACGTATTCTTCGGCGATGTATTTTCTTCCGGCCGGGAGCATCCTTCTTTTTCAACGATTCCTGCCCTATGATTCGAAGGATATTATATGCGATCCTTGTCAGCTCCGGCACCGGTTTGTTGCTCTCAAACTTTCCCGACGGGAGTCTTTCAACATCCATGTCCGTCTTGATTTCACTGTGATACTGCTCACTTTCTCCGTGGGCATGGTAAAGATCAATGACTGTTTCGTCTGGCAGGGAAGTGTTTGTCCAGTATGTGCCCAGTTCTATATCGGGTACGATAAAATACTGCCCATATCGGTCAATGGTTCTTTCCGTGATCTCAAGTATCCCTTATGTCTCAAGGCATTTCATTCCAAGAAATATGAGTACATTGTTCAGAGGATATGGGCACGTGCTATACTGCATAATTTCAGTTCCGAGATCATATCAAATGTCGAAATAGAACAGCGCGACACCCAATACGAGTATCATGCCAACTTTACAGAAGCATTCAGGATATGCAGGGATTTTCTTCGAATCCATGATGGAGTTTCCACAATGGAGAGGGAAAGCTTGATTGCGCAAAACATCCCATAACGATGAAAAAGCTTCCATCTATGCAATGCCGTACCCGTCTGATGGCGCGTTGCGGGCTTAAGTTTATCGACCAAGTGATCTGTTTGAATCCTGCTTGTCTTAAGTCAATGACCTTGGTTCTGAACAGATACAATATTCTTCCAAAAATAAATTAATAAAATGGGGTTAAGTATCTTTCACTTATGCCGATATAAAATGTAAGTAAGCAAAGAATGCTACTTCGTGAAATCCGAAATGAAGCGTACGGTCAGAGTAGGAATTTCACAAATAAAACAAATTTACTTCAGCATGGATGCTGAAGCCCAATTCAAGGAGGAAAAATATTATGGCAATGGTAGTACAGCACAATCTTACAGCGATGAACGCTAATCGTCAGTTAGGAATCACATCAGGAGCTCAGGCAAAATCTTCAGAGAAATTATCTTCTGGTTACAGAATCAACCGTGCAGGTGATGATGCTGCTGGTTTAAAAATTTCTGAGAAAATGAGAAGCCAGATCCGTGGTCTTGACAAAGCATCTGACAATGCACAGGATGGTATTTCTTTAATTCAGACAGCAGAAGGTGCTTTAAATGAGGCTCACTCTATCTTACAGAGAATGAATGAGTTAGCAGTTCAGGGTGCTAATGATACAAACCAGTCTATCGACCGTGATGCAATCAATCAGGAGTTAGAGGCATTAACAGATGAGATAGACAGAATCTCTCAGACAACCCAGTTTAACAAACAGAATCTGTTAGATGGTAACTTCAAAGATAAAAAACTTCAGGTTGGTGCAAATGCTAATCAGAACATTGAAATTAGTATTGATTCCATGAATGCAGATGCTCTTGGTCTTGGAAAAGAGCAGGTAAAACAGGGTGGAACAACACCTACCGCTGTGAAATATCAGGGAATGAGCTATAAATATTCTCAAAAAAATACTGCTTCTAAAAATGCAAATAATGCAATTTCACAGTTTAAAAAATCTATCTCTGCGAAAGTTAAATGTGCAGCATTTATCGCACAGTATGATAATACAACAGGCTCTATTTATTACAAAGCAACAGTTGATGGTAAGGAATTAAAATTCAAGTCTGCAGAGAAGGCTCGTGAAGCTTATGTAAAAAATCAGCAAGGCCTTGCTAGTAAAGCTATTACAGAAGATTTCCAGAAATATGTTCAGACATCAGCTACAGAAGCAACAAAAGATCCAAATGGAGAGATTCGTTATGGCGCTCGCGTAGATGATTATAAAGCTGCAAATGAGACAATCACAAAAGTTCAGGATGCTATTAATAAAGTATCTACACAGCGTTCTGCATTAGGTGCATTACAGAACAGATTAGAGCATACAGTTGCAAACCTTGACAATGTATCAGAGAACACATCTTCCGCAGAGTCTCGTATCCGTGATACAGATATGGCAGAAGAGATGGTTAACTACAGCAAGAATAATATTCTTGCACAGGCTGGACAGTCTATGCTTGCACAGGCTAATCAGTCTACTCAGGGAGTATTATCACTTCTTCAGTAACATGTAAAATAGAAAGAGAGTTGGCAGTTATGTCAACTCTTTTTTCATAATTAGGATGGTAACATGAGTATAAAACAAATATATACAAAAGTATTAAAATCATGTATTGGATTCTCGGTGTATGGAACTAAAAAAGTAGAAGAGGAAACAAAAGAATTATTACCTTTGTTAAATGAATTTTATGACAGGTTTTTAAGAGAGAATGTATTTGAAATTGATAAAACAGATTATGAAAAACTGCAGTTGTTATTTATTAACATAATTAGGGATCTTTCACAAGGATTAAAAAATAAAGATGTAGTTTTGTTGGAAGATGCCATGGAATATGGGTTATTGCCTTTTCTGGAAATATTTATGGATGAAGATGAAGTGTCACGGCTAAAGGAGGAAAGCGTGAATGAATAGGAATATATATAAATCAAATATGCAGTTATTTGAAAAAAGCTTTCCGGGAATTAGTGAAATTATAGAAAATTGTAGAAACAGTATTGAGAAAGAAACAGAAGTGTATTTTGAACAAGCAGCAGATGGCAACAAAATCATTAAAGTAAAAAAAGAAGATAGGCAATTATATTTTAGTGGGAAGAGAGAACCAGCTGACAAAGCGAGGATCGAAATTGAAAAATGGGGGAAGATAGATAAACATGCGGTTATATTTGTTACGGGTTTGGGCGATATTGCATTTTTAAAACAGCTTGTAATAAAAATAGTTCCTTCTATACAGCTTGTAATATATGAACCATCTTTAAATGTTTTTTTTAAGGTGATAGAGAATATTGATTTGTCATTTTTGTTTGAGGACAGAATACCTGCACTGATAGTGGATGGACTTAATGGCGAGGAAAAAAAAGCAATCCTAGAAAAACTGGTAACTCTTGCGAATATAGAATTTATAAAGCATTATGAAAATCGGAGCTGTGCAGCTCTCTTTTCAGCACAGGTTATAGATTTTATGAAACTTTTAGGAAAAACGGTCGAAGATGTGATAGTCGGCAGAAATACAGAAATCAGATATTCTGCTGTCGAAATGGATAATTTGTTTCATAACATAAAATATCTTTGTGAAGGATCCATTACGACACAGCTGTGCGACATTATTCCAACGGATATTCCTGCAATCATTGTATCGGCTGGACCGTCATTGAATAAAAATATCATGGAATTGAAGAGAGCAAAGAATAAAGCTTTCATCGTTGCAGTGGACACGGCAGTCAGACCATTGGTAAATGCAGGAATTATTCCAGATATGTATGTGATAGTGGATGGATTAAAACCAAAAGAATTATTGGATTTTGATGAGGCAAAAAGAATTCCGTTGATGCCAAGTATTACTTCCACGAAAGAAATTTTGGAAAATCATACTGGAAAGAAAATTTTCTGGTTTGAGGGACAGCGGTTCATCTGGAGTATGATGATGATGAATGGAGTTCCGTTCAGCACGGTTGCATGTGGAGGATCTGTTGCGTGTAGTGCATTTTCGCTGGTATATAAGCTTGGATTCTCCAGAATAATTTTGGTGGGTCAGGATTTGGCATTAACAGGTAATAAAACACATGCAGACGGTACTTTTAAAAGTATCATGGATGAAATTGATACAAGTCGTTGCATAAAAGTTCCAGGAAACTATGAGGAGGAAGTTCCGACGAGAGGAGACTTCAAGTTATATTTAGACTGGTTTAATTACTATATCAAAGGATGTGAAGGTATTCATGTTATTAATGCTACAGAGGGTGGAGCAAAAATCGATAACACGGAGATTATGACTTTGCACGATGCGATTATGAGAGAGTGCATAAAAGAAGTTGATATTGATGCGTGCTTTGAAAAATTGAAGCCTATTTTTGACGCAGAGCAACAGCATAAAGCGTTGGAATATCTTAAAACATTTCCTGAAATGTACAGAAAACTGAAAAAGAAAGTAATAAAATTAAATAAGGAATATCAAAAACTAAAAACAATCTGCGGTAAAAGTATAATTGATAAGAATGCATATTTAAAAGCATTGAAAAATATAAAAAATCTAACACAAGAAATTGAAAAGCATGAATTATATGATACAATATCGTGTACATTAACAGTCGCAAATTATATTATTGAAAGCGAACAGTTTTATGAAGAGGATACTGTGGCTGCTGAAGGACTACAGATTGCTAAGCAAGGAATAGCCTATACAAAAATGGTAGAACAATGTATAGATTTATTTATTCCACTCACAGAGGAAACCTTGTTGACGCTATAAAACGCTGGTGCTATTAGAAGATATTATATATGTTATAAACCGAGGAGATATCGAATGACCACAACAATAATCGCCGAAGCTGGTGTGAACCACAACGGCAGTCTAAAACTGGCAAAGCAAATGATTGACGAGGCAGCAAAGGCAGGAGCAGACTATATCAAATTTCAGACATTTAAACCGGAAAAGTTGGTTTCCAAATATGCACAGAAAGCAGATTACCAGAAGAAAACGACAGGCAGTCAGGAATCGCAGCTGCAGATGTTGGAAAAACTGGCATTGTCATATGATGATTTTGTGGAATTGAAAAGATATTGTGAGCAGATTGGAATTGGTTTTCTGTCCACACCGTTTGACGAGGACAGTATCCGGTTTCTTGACAGTCTGGACATGGATTTCTGGAAGATACCTTCCGGTGAGATCACAAATTATCCATATCTGGTTCAGATTGCGCAGACAGGCAGGGATATCGTACTATCCACCGGGATGTGTGAGATGGATGAGATAGCGGATGCAATGAAAGTATTGGAAGAGAATGGAGCAGGGAATATTTCGCTGCTCCATTGTAATACAGAATACCCGACACCATATGAGGATGTGAATCTGCTGGCAATGAAGCAGATGCGAACAGCCTTTAAAAAGCAGGTGGGATATTCGGATCATACGGTCGGGATTGAGGTGCCGATCGCAGCCGTGGCATTAGGTGCTGAGATTATTGAAAAGCATTTTACGTTAGATAAGAATATGGAAGGTCCTGATCACAAAGCAAGCCTTGAACCATTGGAATTAACTCAGATGATATGTTCTATCCGCCATATTGAAAAAAGTCTGGGGGATGGTAATAAGAAAAGAACTGCTTCGGAACAGTATAATATAGCAGCAGCGAGGAAGAGCATTGTCGCCAAATGTGCGATTTCTAAGGGAGATATTTTTACAGAGGCAAATCTTACGGTTAAAAGACCAGGAAGCGGGATAAGCCCGATGAGGTGGAAAGAAATTATTGGAACAAGGGCAGAGAGGGATTATCTGGAAGATGAACTTATATGATAAACTCCGGAAAAAGCGTAAATGTTGCATTATATCTCGCTATGAGTATGACAATTTTGTTGCATGAAATTATAAAATATGTTATTAATAACAATATAGAGGCTAAAATAAAACAAATATGTCACGAATGACATAATAATGAATGAATCTGCTAAAATATGTCATTCCTAACAAGCTGGGAGGGTGTTGTTATGAATAACGAAGATATGAAATCTATATTTGACCAGATAAATAATTTAAAAAAACCTGTTACAGAATCCAAAGAAACAAATGCTGAGTATGAAAAGGATGCTTTTCGAGAAGTTTTAAATGGAATATCAGAGGAAATTCAAAGAGTATTGGATGAAAATGATTTCACACAGGAAGATTTATGTCGGATAACAAATATGTCACAGTCCAATATTAGTAAAATACAAAACGGAAAGGTTGTTCCAAGGATAGAAACACTACAAAAGATTGCGAATGCTACACACACAAGACTTGTAATAAGTTTTGAAAGCATGGAAGGAGAGGATTAAAAATGGCAAATATAACGTCCATTGAGATTAATCAATTCAGGGGAATTAAGCAATTAACAGTTTCTGATTTTTCAAATATCAATCTTATTGTAGGCGATAATAATAGTGGAAAAACAACATTTTTGGAAGCAATTCAGTTATTGTTTGCGAAAGCTCAACTCAGCTCTGTTAAAAATATAATAAGGCAGAGAACAGTGCTTAATATTCATGATAATAGTTTTTATACTTCTTTTATTAAAATGTTCAATGTGGAGCAAAATGAGGATTTGTTAGATCTCGATATTTATGCAGAAAGTAATAACGGTTCGATTGAATTTGAAATGACTGGACGTGAGAAAAACATTTCTGGAGAAGAAGCACTTCAAATTTCAACGATGTCTTCACGTCAAAAAACGTATTATAGAAAATCAACAACTTTTATCCCCGAAACGGTCAAACTGTTTATAGGTAGTATTATTAGTCAAAATGGTGAAAAAACAATAGAGAAAAAGGTTCGTTTCACGTCTTTAGACAATACAGTGGTAGGTTCTGTAACTAAGAGGGAAGTTCAATATATATCTTCATTTGGTCATTTGAGATATGACTTATTGCAGAATATCGTAGATAATCCGGAATATAAGAAATTAGCTATCAGCATTCTGAAGAAGTTTGATGAATCTATAGTGGATATTTGTTATACCAAGGCGGATGATGAATCCTTTGTGGAATCCATTATAACAGAAAATGGCGTAAACATGCCGTTCTCCGTTTATGGTGACGGAATTAAGAAAATATTATATATTTTGAATAAACTATTCGATGCAACAGATTCAATTTTGTTGATTGACGAAATTGAGACAGGTTTGCACAAGAAATATTATGATAAATTATTTCCGGTAGTATTTGAGCTGGCTAAAAAACTGAATGTACAATTATTTATTGCGACACACAGTATGGAAGCAATTGATGCAATACTGGAGTATGGTAAATATGAAAATGATACCAACAGCAAGGATCCGATTAAAGTTATTACATTAAAGAAAATCGACTCAAACGATGGAAAGGGAAGTAATATAGTTGCTCGAAATGTTACGGGTAAGTATGTGTATGAAAACCGCAAGGCATTTGAATTTGAGGTGCGCTTATGATGACGGAATTAATGCTTGTTGAAGGCGTATCGGATGTACAGTTGATTAGCTATTATTTACAAAATGTGTATGGCTGGAGACATGAAAAGAATAATCATCTTGGAATACATTCACTGGATGAACATGATCACATAGAAAGTCTTTCAAAAGAAGGAAAGCAACTTGTTTTGTGCGGTGTTGGAGGAAATGGAAGATTTGCACATTTCGTAGCAGGGCACCGCATCAATAGTATGATAATTGAACATGAGATATCCTCAATAATGGTTGTGACAGACCGGGATGAGGATTCAATTTCCAAAATTGGAAGAACGATAGACAGTTTGTTTGAGAACGTATCATACAGAGCAGGAGAGTGGACTAATAACGTTGTTGAAGATTCGTTTGGACAACAAAAGCAGGTAGATACATATCTTTTAATTGTTCCGGCGGATAAAAAGGGAGCATTAGAAACTGTAATAATAGATGCATTGAAAGATATTCCGGAAGAAAAAGAGTTGGTAGAAGAAGTAATTCAGTTTGTTGATTCATTAAAAGCAAGGTTAGTGCCTGAATTAAATCAAATGAATAAAGCCAATAAGGCTTCAGTTGGAACTTTTTTTAGTGTTCGAAATCCGAAAGATGCAATGAGATCTTTTGGAACTTTTATTTCTAAAATAGACTGGTCAAAATCAGAATCTTTAAAAAATTTATTTTTACCATTCATGTATTTAGGAGAGGAGAAGGAATAGCATTTTATATTTTATACTGAAAGCATAGCAAAAGATGTAAGGAGAACCATATGAAACGAATTGGGATAATGACAGGAACAAGAGCAGAA
>ERZ772881.2764-NODE-2764-length-11962-cov-12.915260_pt1 | contig 11962 bp, 6 predicted proteins | sample MGYA00580581_ERZ772881 | MGnify/ENA primary metagenome ERZ772881 (study PRJEB29015, sample SAMEA2737668) | human gut metagenome | biome: human gut; feature: human-associated habitat; material: faeces | place: China | collected 2012 ...
CCATCTCTCCAATGAAGTTGTAGCGAATGTCAATTTGTTGTACGCGGTGTCCGCTAGATTTATCCGGCGCATGGACAATGATTTTCTCGATAAACTCCTGCACCATCACAGCGGTCAATTCTTTTGGCTCGGTGTACTTTCGGACGAGTTTCAAAAACTTCTCCGCATTGCCGGTGTGCTCCTGCGCCGCTGCAAGCTCACTGCGCAGCGTTTGAACGCTGGCGGCTAATTCTGTCTGTTCCTGCTCATAACCCGCTGAGAGCTTTGTAAAACGCTCGTCCGTCAACTTGCCGCACACGTTGTCCTCGTAGAGCTTGCGGATGATCGTATCAAGCTCCGCAATGCGGCGTTCCTGTCGGCTCAATGTGCGTTTCGTGCTGGCCTGTTTTGCCTCCAGTGCTTTCTTGCGCCCATCCATCAGCATCTCCGCAAAGGCTTCTTCATTGAAGTGGGCGAAAGAAATTACCTTTTGCAGATTCTCCAACACAAGCTGTTCCAGTACCACGGCGCGTATGTAATGGGCGCTGCACCCCTTTCGGTTGCGATAGCTTGAACAGGTGTAGTAAAAGTTTCGGTATTCTTGCTATACTCCATGATCTGCTTTAATTTCTGCAATGCTTGTATCCGTCTGTCGTTTACAGTGGATACAGACAAGCCTAAATACCGTGCAATTTTGCTATCGCTCCATTCAGCAAAGTACGATAACAGTAAAATATCCCTGTGCTTGGGCTGCAAATAGGACAATGCGTTTCCGATATGCGGCGTTACGACAAAGACCTGCTCCTTCACGCGGAAGGGCATCATCGTTTCCAGTGCATAGCTGTCTTCTGTTATCAGACTGTCAAAAATGCTCTCGTCAAAGTTTGATGCCGCGGCTTCCCGCTGCTCCTGAATGTCCAATTTTCTATGTATGTTCCGTGCCTTGTTTCGGAGGACCGTTTTCATAAAATCCTCAAAGGCGTATTGCTTATCAGCTTTTGATCTTCTGTCATTTCATATCCCTCTGATTTGTGCTTCTATATACCAACTACAAAATGAAACCTCCACTTTTCCGAAAATTCGCGCAAAGCGCAAAAACTTCCTATAAAAAACTTATTTTTGATGAAATCCGCGCTCAAAGAGAACAGAAAAATCCCCCCTCCAGTGTGAACTGGAGGGGGGAATCTTACGCTACGGGTTACTTCGTGTACTTCTGCATGAAACGCATCAGAATCGACGCAACTTCCGCGCGGGTCGCGTTGCCCTGCGGGGCAAGCGTGGTTGCGGTGCGGCCGTTGATAAGGCCAGCACTGACAGCCCAGCGCATCGCGTCGGTCGCCCAGCTCGAAACGCTGGAAGCGTCTGTGTAGCCGGAAATGTCAGCGGATGCAGACACATCATAGCCTTTCAGCTTCGCATAGCGGTAGAGCATGGCGGCAAGCTGTTCGCGGGTGATCTTGCCGGTCATATTCGTACCATCCGAAATGCCAGCGCCCATCGCCCATTCACGGCCAGCGGCGTACCACGTTGCGCCGCTGGAGGTATTGACACCCTCCATACGCGCCAGAATCGTGACGATCATGCTGCGGGTCGTGTTCGCGTTCGGGTTAAACTCGTTTGCAGATGTGCCGTTCATCAGGCCATTGTCGCAAACGTACTTCACGCCGTCATAGTACCAGCTGCCGGATGCAACATCCGTGAACGGAAGGTTGTCCTTGCTGGTATCCGGGGTCGAGGGCTTGGAGGGCTTCGACGGGCCGACGGGACGGAGCGGCGGAATTGCCGCGTATTCCTTTTCTGCCCGTACAAGGTCGCTGTAGCGCGTTACAAGTGCCTTTTGATCCTCGGTCAGCGCCTCATACGCAGCGCGGGCCATACGGATGGCCGGGCCGCTGTATCGGGTGACGGGGAACAGGCGCTCGATCATCTCGTCCACCTGCGCGGCAGCCTCGCGGTCAGCTTTGTCTTTGGCTTCAGCTTCCAGACGTGCAAGCTCTGCTTCTGCGGCGGTCAAAACATCGTAGTTTTCAACCAGCAGCTTCTGATCGTTCGTCAGCGCGTTATACGCAGCGCGGGCAGCTTCGATAGCTGTCTTGCTTTCCAGCGTGACTTTGCCGATTGCATTGATCTTTTCTATCACATCGTCAGCGGCTTTCCGGTCAACCAGTGCCTTGTACGCGGTTTCTGCGGCGGTCAGCGTATCCAGCTTCGTCACATACGTCTTTTGCGTGGGAGTCAGGTTGTCGTAAGCGGCGCGGGCCGTTTCGATGGCCTGCTTGCTTTTCAGCGTGACTTCTCCGATTGCATCAATCAGGTTGTCCACCGCTGCGGCGGCAGCTCTGTCGATGCGCTCCTGCTCGGCAGCGGCATCTTGCAGCTCTTTCAGCTTCACTTCTGCATCAAGAAGCGTGTAATAGTTGACCGGTTTAGCGTACTCGACAATATACTGTGCGTACTTGTTCAGTGCATCGTAGCCAGCGCGCGCTTTCTGAATCTGCTTTGCGCTTTCCAGCGTGATTTCATCAATCGGACCGATTGCGGCAATGTCAGCAATGACCTTATCCGCCGCAGCCTGATTGAGTCTGTCGATTTTTTCGATCAGCGCCATGAGTTTATTGTACTCGTTGACGGTCAGACGGTCTTTTTCCTCCTGCGTCAGCGATTCATAAATCTCCTGCACCGATTTGATCGGCTCCACATCTTCCAGCGTTGCGCGGTAGACGGAGGGCAGAGCGGCAATTTTTACGGACAGATCGGCGGTTTTCTTGAAGCTGGCAACGCCGTTTTCTGCGTCAACGAGCTTCTGATAGTTGGTGACGTTCTGCTTACTGGTGTCACTCAGCGCGTCATAGGCAGCTCTGGTGATGCTCAGGCCGCTTTCCATGCTCTTGTAGTTGTAGCTTTCTACTTTGACGCAATACTTGTCGATCAGCCCCATGACGTATGCGGAGCCGTCGTCAACCTGTGCATTGACCACTTTCAGAACATACCATGTACCATTCGCTGTCTGCGTGTTGCCAGCCTGCGCGTTCATGGTTGGCCAGCCCTTCACGCCACATCCAACATAGATGGTGTCGCCTGCGACAACGGGGATGCTCTGCGTCCGCTTATAGAAGCTGACACCCTCGGTGTTGTTGGTCACCTGCTCGTTGAGGAAGGTCTTTACAAGGAAATTCTTGTTCGTGGCGGTCGGCGTGATCTTGATTTCGGCCTTTTCATCGTCGATCTGCAAGGTGTACTCGTTTGTCGAGCCGATCGTGCCGGACGTGAACGCCGGGAAGATCGTGCCGTTGGTCACGTCAAGCGCCCTGAGGGTGGTGTTCTGGTTGTTCCATGTGCCGCCGAGGTCCTCGCCGTAGCCGGTTCTGGTATACATGATGCGGATTTCATCGCCGTCGCCCAGCTTGCCGTTGGCAACCGTGAAGTTGCCAAAGCCCTCGTTGGTGAACCAGTCGTTCAGCGTTCCCATCCAGCCGGACTGGGAGCCGCCATCGAAAGCGGACAGGCCGTTGATCGACGAGATGTAGTTGCTGGACGCGCCGGTCTGTGACCAGCCGTGCTCATTGAGCGCGTCTACCACGCAGGTCATCATCGTGGAGGCTGCCGTCAAACCCACTTCAAAATGGTTGATCGGCGTACCCTCCCAATACGTTTTGCCTGTGGGCCAGAGATCGTGTGTAAAGGTCGTGTTCTCAATGGTAACGTACACAGTACCATAATCCTGCGCCATGTCCGCGTCCACGGCTGCCATCGCTTCAAGGGCCGCAGTCTTTGCAGCAGTGGCGGTGGTCACATCCTCTGCTTTTCCGATGTTAGCAATGCCGTCATTGTACGCCTTGACCAGCGTGTTCCAATTTGTATTGGAATAATTCGACTTGACATACGCCTGATACGCGGTCGTCAGCTCGTTTTTGAGCGACGTTTTTGCCGCGGTCAGCTCGTCCGGGGTCGCTACCTTTTCCAGATAGACCTTGACGACGATATTGCGCGGCATGACACAGTCAAAGGTGATGATTGCCGCCTTCATACCGCTTTCGCCCTTGCCGTCGTAACCGGTCGAGCTCGGCTCGTAGAAGAAGCGCCTTCTGGAGCTGTCCGGGTTCGCGTCGGTATAGTTCGGAGTCTGAACCGTGACACCCTCGATGGGGTTGCCGTCCTCGTCCTCAACCTCGACCTTCACGACCTTTGCGCTGTAGCTGCACTCGTAAGCGCCGCTTTCCAGCTTACGCGCAATGGTCAGCTGATAGGTTGCACCCTCCTGCACACGGTAGTCGGTCGCGTCGAACGCGCCGAGGGCAGCTTCCTTGCGGAGTTTGCCGGTCGCAGACGGGATGTTGACGCGCTCGTTGCCGTTCGCGTATTCGTCGCTGACATAGGCATAGCTTCTGTTGTTGGCAACGATGAAGTCACCCTGATACTCAGTGCCGTCCGTAACCGTGACCGTCACAGTCGGATTGACAGCCGCGGGGAGCGTCGAACCGTCCGTGCCGTAGGCTTCTTTCAGTTTTTCATACTTTGCTTTCTGCGCCGTGCTCATCTGGTTGATCTGGTGCTCGGTTGCAAGCGCCATTTCACTCTGGAGCCATCTGAAACGCTCGGCAAAGCCCTGTGTGAAGTCATTCAGGTCGTCGGGAAGCATATCCAGCGCATAGCGGAGGTTGTTCGCGCGCCATGCGTCGCTGCCCTGATGCTGCTTGGACAGCTGCGCTACAAGTGCGTCAAATTCGCGCACAAGGGCCTTTGCGTCGGTCAGGTTGTCGAGCGACTTAAACTTCTCGCAGCTTTCGTTATAGGTATCGTCGATCTGCTTCAGTTCTTCTTCCGTAAACAGAGTACGGTCAACGTCCTGATAACTGTCGTCCAGCTCCTGCTTGAGCGCGGCAAGACCGGATGCAAGCTCGTCGCCGGATTTGGCGTTCACATAGACCCACACGGAAGCGCCAGCCGTCATGCTCGGCAGCTCCTCGATCTGCGGGCCGCCAGACACGTCGGTATTGCCCCAGAAGCCCTTGTCATCACGCAGATCAGCGGCGTACAGATGCACCCAGCCCGAGCCATAGAGCGTGACGGTCACGTCGCCGTTTGCATCGGTCTGGTAGCCGGTGTCAAGACTCGGCGCAACGGCCTCGCCAGCTGTGGCGGCGGTGCTGCTTGCACTCTCCGGGGAAACGTAAAGCTCTGCGCCGGAGAACGCGCTGTACTCGCCCGTATAATTTTGCAAGGACGCATACGCACGGGAAACGTGCAGCGTCAGCGGTTCGCCCTCATTGACGGTCAGTGTACCGGTGACGGGTTCGCCGTCCTGCTCAAACCGTGCCGTCTGCATATAGCGCATGGTGTAATTCTCATTCAGGGAATTTCCTGCGCCCGCATAGGAAGAAACCTCCGGTGTCGGAAGCAGCGCAAGCTCTACCATATCGCCGTCGTGCAGAACATAGCGGTCGGAGTAGTAGACACGTGTACCGTTCTCATAATAATCATCAGAGAAGTAGCTATTGAAGCTCTGTAAGCTGTGGGGATAGACACCATTGATGATCGCGGCGTAGCTTGCCGCGCCATAATTGTCTATTTTACCGCCATAGTAGAGCTTGCCCTTGTCGGTAAGCTGCGTTTCCAGTGCACCGAGCGTCTGGTCGCCCGTCAGCGTGACAGAACCCGTCCATGTCGTGCTGGCCCATTCGCCCTGCGGGAAGCCGGTCGGCTTCTTTAAGCTGGCGCTGTCCGTGACGCGGACGTTCACGGTGATGCTGTCCGCCGTGTTCGTCAGGCCGAGATAGTAGGCATCGAACAGCTCCCGATATGCCGTTCTGATTTCCCTGTACTCGCTGGCGTTCAGATTCAGCTGCGTTTCCACATACTCCTGCCAGACGGCATAGGCAGCGTCACGCTTGGTTTTCAGCGTGTCGCGCCCATCCAGCGCCGTGTTGCCGATTGCCTTGTCTGCCAGCTCACAGAGCGCCGGAATCGCGTCCAGTGCCAGCGATACGCTGCCATATCTGTCCAGCGCCGAGGCAAGTTCTTTGTACGCATTGGTCAGCTTTGTGGCATATCCATCCGCCTTGCCCTGATTGCCTGCGACGTTCTCCGTCGTAGGTTCAACCTTGCCGGTTTCGGCGTCTTTCTGGAACAGAGCGTCCAGATACGCATTTGCTTCGGTCAGTGCTGTGCGGTAAGCATTGACGGTCTTGTCGTTGTAACCCTTCAGATCGTCGTTAGACTTTTTGCACCGTTCAATCGTTTCATAGAGATTGGTGGGGTTGATCTGACCAATCGGGATCAGATTCGCCATGGCTGCGGTCAATGTTTCCAGCGCAGAATCAACCTGATCCTGTGTTGCAGCGGCACTATTATTGACCGATTCTGCGCTGGTAAGCGCAGTCTGGAAATCTGACCAGAAGCCGTTTTCACTGACTGCCTTTGTTCCAGCGTTATATCTGTCGTCCTCAGTTTTGCAGTTGCTGGCATTTTTGCTCTCGGCTTCAGTAATCTTTGTGTCGAGGGCCGTTTTATCAACACTCGCAGCTTTTTCCCACGCTATCAGAATATACCCTACTGTTACAGGCATAAATGTTACTACCCAATCAAATTCTGTAAGCCTGCACAGCAAGTAATCTGACTGCTCAGAAAACGTAACAGCGGAAATATTGCTTTTTTCTTTTTGAAAATATGCCGCTGTTTTTTCAAAATTGGTCGAATTTCTTGTGATGGAACCGCCCGTGATGCCATCATAATCTCCATCACCGTACAAGAATGATACTAATTCGCCTGTGCTGGAGTCATTACCTTCCTGCAATTTGATCGTGTCATATTGCTTTGAAATATTTACGAGGTACAGGTTATACCCGTTTAGAGTACCAATGTTCTGACTGCCAACAATATTGCCCGAATCAATTTCATAAGGTGATGTAGCTGCTACACATAATGGTGAGAAAAGACCAAATGTAATTAAGATAGCAAGTGCAAGTGCAATGCTTCGAGTATGAAAGGGGCGATGCCTTTCGGCATCGCCCAAAAACCATTTCCCCATTTATTTACCCTTGATTACCGTAATATACGGTGCTTCTGTTCCGCTCTGTGTAACAATTCGATAGGTTTTTCCGGATTCAACCGTAAACTGATACGGAGTGGAGGCATCAACAGCCGTTTCATTCAAATAAACATTTTCTTCGGTAGATCTGATTCTGTAACTGCCCGCATCAACTTCTTGGTATCCGCCGTTTGTAGTGGGGATCAGTGCAGTAGAAACCAACATAAGATCAGATGTTGCCGCCGACCCTGTCGTACCAACTGCGCGGAAAATGCCCGTGATTTCCGGAGAAGTTTCACCGAAAATGCCGGTGTTATACAGAACCGCAGAATAGATACGGACGTACTTTGCGTTGTTGATCTTTACCGGCTTCATGCTGCCAAGCTCAACCGCCCAAGCGAGGTCAAAGCCGTCGCCGCCGACCTTGTCGGAGGTATAAGGCGTATACGGGTTGACCGGAGTACCGTCCTTGACGCTCGGCACGGGGGTCACGTCGGCATAGCCGAACGCATAGTCCGTATTGGAGTCGCTGTCCGGGATGCTGGTCACACCGGTAAATTTCAGCGTCGTATCCGTGTACTCCGTGATATAGGTGTTTGTCGCGTCGTTGATACCGGACGTTGCTTCATGGTTCATGCTGCCTTTGGTCGGGAACCACGTTGCAGCCGTTGTGAACGGGTCTTGCGAATGGGTCACGCCATTGACGGCTGCATGGAGTCCTGCATCGTCCTTTGTATAATACACAGTTGCATTGCGGACGGCGCTGTCCGAATAATACATCGAACCGGCCAGCTCATACCACTTGTACGGGCCATAGGTAACGTTGCCGTTTCCGTCATCCGTAAGGACTTCCTGCGCATAGACCTGAACCGCAGCAGCTTCCGGGTTGCCGTTAAAGGCATTGCCATAGATCACGAAGTCTACGCCGTAGGGGTTGGTGTCCAGATTCCGAATGGGGTTGCTGTGGAAATCATACTGGACATAGCCGCCCAGAGAACCGAGCGAGAAACCGTTCGCGGCAAAGCCATAATAGCCCTTGATCTTGTTGGCAGGATCAAGAAGGTTGTCGCCGCCAGCGCTGACGCTGCCCCAGTCGCCGCGGTTGGCATACTGTGTCAGGCCGGGCAGATAGGCGGTTGCGCCTTCCGGATGCAGCTGCGCATTATGGACAGCAGACGGGTCGTTCGGCGCGCTGAAGTTGATGGTGGTAGCGGTGGTGCTGCCAGCGGTAGTGACCTGAATCGAACCGGCTGCCTTGGCATAAATAACCGTCGAGAAGTAGCCCTCGCCGGACGTGCCGGTGACAGAATTTTTCTCGGTCATGTTGCCGTTGGCATCATAGGTACGGAACACAACGTCCGTGCTGTTGCTGGTGAGCGTGAGCGCTGCATCGGACTTCAGATAGAGAGAATAGAGATCCGGCACAAAGCCAGCGGTCGGGCCAGCATAGACAGCATTATACGCATTGGTTCCAGCTGCTTCAAAGCTCATGTAACGCTCCGGTTCGGTCATGGGATACGCGGGGTCGCCAAAGCGAATCTGCGTGCCGTTGACCGTGATCGGGTTGTTGACATCCGCCAGCTGGAAGTTGATGACGTAAGTACCATAGGTCTTGACGCTGTCGGACAGGTCAGGATAGACATAGACCGTCATGGTCGCTGTGCCGTTCTGCACTGTCGCGTTGTAGGTCAGGCTGGCGTGCTTCTTGATATGCTTGCGGGATACCGCGTTCAGGATCGAGTTCGGCTTCGCGGAAGAAACCACAAGGTTTTCATTCGAGGCATTTTCCTTTTCAAACGTCGCCGTTACGACGGTTCCATCAGCCGTGCCGCTGGCCAGCTTGACGTTGTACGTCAGGTTATACGGGGCACTGCTGCCCGTCAGGGTGCGATCCTCATTGTTGTTGATATTCGCGCCGCTGATCGTGATGCTCTTGATGCCGTTGGTCGGCGAGCTAAGCGATCCCGCAGGGGTGGCGGAAGCTGTGACAGTCAGCAGTCCGAGGACCATGACCATCACAAGGATGAGCGCAATAGTTTTCTTTGCTTTCATGCTTGTTCTTCTCCTTTACAAATTTTTGCTTCCTATTTTGATCTGACGCAGCCCGGAAGCAGAAAGCCGCGCCGATTTTCACGGCAAAAGCCGTAATATACGATTTTCGTTCACACCACGCTGCCGGTATCGGTTCCTGCGCCCACTTCTGACCGCGTCTGTCCTCCCTTGGCACGCTCGGCGCTTGCGTCATCGCGTACTTCCCCGGAAAGGCAGGTATTCTTTCCCGTTGTGGCTATTCAGTTGTCGGCGCGGTTCGCCATAGGAAACCGGGCAAAGGCCCGGAGTATCAGTTTTTTTAGCGGCGGCCCGGTCTGCCGTTCCCATTTGCAGACCAGGCCACCAATATAGGGGGCAAAATAAAATCCGATTCCGGCTTGAAGCGGCGCACCTTGTCCAAAAAACAAAATGCGCCGATTTCAACATGAAATCAGCGGCAGTTGGGCGGTTTTTCGCCCATTGCAACAGGAAATCGCTCGCCGCTGCAAATACACAATCGCGGTTTTCCGCGAGTAATACAGTTCTTCTGACTTGCGTTATAGGGGATCCCCCCTGCGCCCACATCCTGCCTTCTCACAGGTCATCCCTGCAATGGCGGACTTTCGTCCCGGCGGTCAAAACCGCTTCGGTGTGACCTCACGCGCACAGCACCGTTTCGTGTCGGCCTTGCGGCCTGCTTCTGTTTGCCTATCCTGCCCGAGGGTGTACGGAATCGGCGTGTATTACGGTATTAACAATATGAACTTATCAGTGGGGTTTCGTCCGTAGGTACCTACGGACGTGAAGGGGCGCCCCTTCACGATGATCTTCTGTATTCCGTTCACTATGATATACGATTTTTCGCCGTTTGGCAAGCAAATTCTTGTTACAGCCCAGTAGTTTTCACGAAAGCCTGTCTTGCCCGTATCCAGCTCAGCCAGCAGCCGAACGGCCTTATTGTGTCCGCACATGAGGTCGGTCTGAATTTCGTCGAGCGTGTAGTAAATGTAAACACGTCCCAGCTCGTCATACCAGCCGTGTTTGGCGGATAGCCCCATGCGGTCGAGCATCAGGCCGTAAAGCAGCTTCGCTTCGGTGGAGAGCGTCTTGAACTTCTTGCTGCGCACCAACAATCTGGGAATCCGAAAGTAGCTGAACTGCTCGGATTCTTCTCCGTAAAAATATGAGAAATTGACTTGCGTTTTCAGAGAAATCACCTCGATATGCGGAATTTTTGAAATAAAAAATGGACATTCACGTTTTCACATAAATGTCCATTTGAGAGTGGAAGAGCATATTATTTTTTGAAGTATTGCTTCTTAACTGCCTCAATTTCCTCATCAATATGGCTGTTATCTGATTTATGGATCAAATTTACAAGATTGTACATTTCCTTTAGAGAAAGGATAAAGTACGCAATCAAGAAAACCATGAATGTAATCTCTACATTTACTAACAAAGAAGTAATCCATGGAAACACCGTCTGAGGAACTTGGACAAGATACAAGCCTGACATTACAGAAATTGTTGCATATATTATTCCTTTTAGAATATGCGAATTGCGCTTTCTAATAATGCGTGTATTCTTAACTTGCTCGATAATGTTCATCACGCGCAAAGTACAGCTCGATAATCATTAAGTCATCCATGCGTTCACCTCCCTCTTTTGTATTACAAAGGCCTTTTCACCTATTAAGTCTCTGTGTAATGCTTGGAGATGTAATTTTATAGTAGTTAATCAGCGCTCTTTACAAGTTCTACTTTGCCATTCTCATCATAATAGACAATCACAGATTGCTTTTCTGAATTTTGGTAAATATCGCCCCAAAAGCCAGATAACTGGCCAACCGGTTCGCCCAGAAATTCATGAACTTCTGCTTGTGACATCCCTTGAAGCTCAGTAGAAAGTTTTTCAACATCTTCAATTAAATGAGTTCCACTGGAATCATTTTTGCAACTACATAAACACATTACTGCCATAAGCACGATCAAGCTGATTACAACTTTTTTCATCAATTCACTACCTCTCAACCAGCGTTGTTTATTAAGAGTACCACAGCGCAAAACTGTAATCAATTTTTAGTCTACAATGATTTCATACTCCCCAGTTACTGGAACCGTTCTAATACTTGGATATTATACCCATACCGCAGTTGCTGACAGTAAGGGGAAGAAGAATTATTTTATGTGCCTTAGAAATTTGAAGCGTTTTGCGACTGCTTTACTACCTCAATATTGCAGCTACTTAAAGAGCGAGGCATTTTTGACTTCTGAAAAAGCGGGTAATTTAGATGATAACAGCGCATTGAACGATAGCGTATTCCCTTTTACGTCGAACACATATTTAAGTTCATATTCGGAATTGTCATAACAATGTACTTGCCTACCGATTATCTTATATTTGCCCGTTGGGATTGTGCTACTTAGAAGAGAATAATTAAATTCAAAGGTATTATCTTCCTTGAGAGCAATGTATGCCTTACTGTCCTCTGAGGTATATTTTTTAGCTGTCGGTGTTCCGCTGAAGAACAGCTCCCCCGCAGTTATGGAAAGACTTAGTATGGCTATTACGGCTATTATAATATTAGTTCTTCTCCTCATGGCTAATTTCACCTCCGTACCGTAGTTTTTGGAATCTGTTGCATAGTTGCAATTTTAGTGTAGCAAAACGGAAGACAGAATACAACATTTTTAGTCAAATTTGTGCTCAATGTAAAAATATTTTCTGCTGGGAGGTATCTAGTTTGCCCGGCGTTTGCGTTGCATCCTCAAAACTATGACCGTAATACAAAAGACACTTTTCCTTGCTGCGGGTGTTGTATGCTCTAAAAGACTTCTTAATCAAGCGGTTGTGCATGAGCGTGACCGCAAAGGCAGTATACAGACCACACAGGAGGTCGAGATTTACTTCAATTTTGTTGGGCG
>ERZ772881.2773-NODE-2773-length-11880-cov-147.308076_pt1 | contig 11880 bp, 12 predicted proteins | sample MGYA00580581_ERZ772881 | MGnify/ENA primary metagenome ERZ772881 (study PRJEB29015, sample SAMEA2737668) | human gut metagenome | biome: human gut; feature: human-associated habitat; material: faeces | place: China | collected 2012 ...
TACAGGCTGTAGCCCGTTGCGTATGGATAAACATGCGCCGACTTTTCCTGTTTGACGCAAGAATTGCCGCTCAAATGGCATAAATCAAGCAAAAGGGTAAGAATTGCCTAATATTCCCCCTTTAAATGGGTCGTAGTGCTATAATATACCCTACATACGAATTAAAACTTGACATTTTATAGAGTCGAACTCTATCACCATTGCCGTTCAAAAATCGGTCGTGGTACAATCAGAATAATCAATAATCCCACTTTTCAAAGTGGACTCAAAAATACAAAAGACAATGACGCAAGACGAAAGAACACTCTGGCAGGTCGTAAAGGGATACTTTAATGCTCTTCCCGATAAGGAAAGCGAGGCGGAGACAATCAGCCAGATCAGTAGTGGGGTCGAGTTTCACGGTTCCAACCTTTGGGTATTAATCTTTGCCATTTTTATTGCCTCATTGGGATTGAACCTCAATTCCACCGCAGTGATCATCGGTGCCATGCTTATTTCTCCGCTCATGGGTCCGATTATCGGCATGGGGCTGTCTGTGGGGATCAATGATTTTGAATTGCTCAAGCGGTCTATCAAAAACTATTTGGTTGCTACCGTCATCAGTGTGATAACGGCAACCATCTACTTTGTCATCACGCCACTTAATGAGGCACAATCCGAGTTGTTAGCGCGCACTTCACCTTCGTTATACGATGTGCTCGTGGCTATATTCGGTGGTGCTGCCGGCATTCTTGCCATAGCCACCAAGGGCAAGGGAAACGTAATACCGGGGGTAGCCATCGCCACGGCATTAATGCCCCCACTATGCACGGCCGGATATGGTTTGGCTGTCGGCAAATTTTCATTCTTTTTCGGAGCGTTCTACCTTTTTTTCATCAACACCGTTTTCATAGCCCTTTCTACTTTTGTCGGGGTGAGAATGTTACGGTTCAAGCAGAAGACGTTTGTTAATACCCAACAGTTGAAAAAGGTAAAGAAGTATATTATTGCCATAACCATCATAACCATGTTGCCGGCCACCTATATGACGATACAGATTATTCGAACGAGTGTGCGAGATAGTAATACGCAGCAATTCATTAAGAATGAACTCACCTTTAAAGGCACGCAGATACTCTCCCATAGTCGCAACGACGACAAGAAGACCATAAGAGTCGTGGCTATAGGAAAATCTATTGAGAAAAATGTCATTGACAAGGCAAACCTTAAGCTGGAGAACTATCATCTTTCAGGGTATCGTCTGAATGTTATTCAGGGATACCAATCCGACAGCCTCCTGTTGCTTGAAGGACAAACGATGGCACAGGCATCAAAAGCAACCCAGCAGCAGCTAATAGAACAAACAGCGCAACTGAACACAGTGAGCAGACAGCTACAAGAATATACCGCTTATGAGAATCTGGGGAAAGAGATTTCCCAAGAGGTGAAAGCCATCTGCCCTAAGGTGAGAAGAATAAGTCTTTCGCAAGTGTCAGAAGCCCGCACCGATACTTCGACAACACTCCGCTACACGATAGCCGTTGTCGGCTGCAACAATCCTTTGTCTGGTGCTGAACGTACGCAACTCCAACGGTGGTTGAAAGCGAGGTCGAAAGCAGACAGTTTGCGACTCATCACCACACAATAATTGTCTGTGCCGGTTTTCAATCTTTCCGGCAATGCTGTCTAATCTAATTTAAGATAGATAATCATCACCTATGTATGTTTATATATTGTAGGTGGAATCGTTATTTTAATTATTAAGAGAGAGATGAATTTTAAGAAATCAACTTTTACACGTAGCGTTGCTTATCCTGGGTTGTTTGTCCTGATAGGTTTATCATTGGTTTGTGCTTTTTTCCCAAAGTGGACGAATGCGGCGCTAACCTCGGTTCAGTCTGGTATTTACAGAAACCTTAGTTGGTCTTATATCCTTTTAGTGTCGTTTTTCTTTATCTTCCTCGTGGTACTTGCGTTCAGCAAGTTAGGGAACATTCGTTTGGGCGCGGATAATTCTTCGCCTCAATACAGTTTCTTCTCGTGGATAGCGATGCTTTTTGCTGCAGGAATGGGTATCGGTCTGATGTTTTTCGGTGTGGCCGAACCGATGTCTCACTATGTTAGCCCGGCACTTCCTAATATAGCTAACCCGGCCAAGGAGTCTCAACTAGCCACATTCTTTCATTGGGGTTTGCACGAGTATATTCGCACTTATGGGGCTTATCCTTGCGTATTTCTCTTTCCGTTATAAGCTACCTTTGACTATCAGGAGTGGTTTTTATCCCCTATTAGGTGAACGTATAAAAGGGCGCATTGGCGATGTTGTTGACGTTTTTGCTTTGGTGAGCACTTTTTTTGGTATAGCAACATCTTTGGGCTTTGGTGTAGTTCAGTTAAATGCTGGTTTAGTTCACTTGGGAGTCCTTAATCAATCAAGTCTCTTTTTTCAATGCGTAATTATCATACTAGTTAGTTCTGTGGCCATAGCGTCGGCGGTGGCTGGTGTACATTTATTTGCCACAACATCCATTCCTGACAGGCTTATTTCAGTCTTTGGACGCTTACTTCACCACTGGTCAGCCTTCTTCTCCCATGATAATAGAGGCTAAGCTCAATAACGGTTATTTGAGGTTATCTCTATAAAATACCTCTATCTTATCGAAAGGAATGAACTGCATTTGGTCGTAGAGGTCGCAATGACTGGCGCCGGGGATAATGAGTAGCTCCTTGTTTCCTGTTTTTGAACTCTTGCCTTGCGGATTGGTTCCTGTCATTTTCTCAAAAGCCGTTTCGCTGAAGTAGCGGCTATGAGCCTTCTCGCCATGCAATTGAAGAACGGCATTCTCTATCCTTGGTGCGTTGCATAGCCAAGGCACGGCGTTTCTCCATACGCTTCTCTGCCGAGTCTTCACTGTCGAAATAACCGTTTGCCGTTACACGGCTCATGTCATACATCGTCGATGTGACGGTTGCCTTGATGCGAGGGTCGAGGGCGGCTGCATTCAATGCCATTCCTCCCCATCCGCAGATGCCGAGGATGCCAATGTGTTCCGCATCAACATTCTGTTGTGTGGAGAGAAAATCAACAGCTGCCAAAAAGTCCTCGGTGTTGATGTCGGGCGAAGCCATGTAGCGACTCTCGCCGCCGCTTTCACCACAATACGAGGGATCGAAGGCATTCGTCAGGAATCCTCTTTCTGCCAGTGTCTGCGCATACAAACCGCTGCACTGCTCTTTGACGGCACCGAAAGGTCCGCAGACGGCAATGGTGGCAAAATTTACCTTCGCCTGCCTTTGGAGTGTACATGTCTGCCGCTAAGGTGATGCCGTAACGATTGTGAAAAGTCACTTTCTTATGGTCTACTATATTACTCTTAGGGAAAGTCTTGTCCCATTCCTGAGTCAAATTCAAAGTTTGTTGCATAATATTCCTTTTATCTGATTTATCTCTTTGTTCCTACTAATCGTGAGCCCTTAGCCCACAAGCCCTATAAACATATAACGTTGTTTTTATATTATTATTTGATTGTCTTTTTCCCATTCTTAATGATGATCCCTTTTTCTCCATCGTTAGCCAATGTGCCGGATAACGTGTAGGCTTTTGCCTTTGAACCATCGGCTTTTGTCCGGTTGATACCTGTAGTGTTGGACAAGGAAAGGGTTATGGTGACGTTACCGCCGCCCGCATTCACCCACTTCTTGATGTCGCTTGCCGACATGTTGTCGAGCTTTCCGATGCGAGTGAAATTCCACGAGTTGGTGTCATAGTAGATACAGAGGGCATTGCCCAGATAGCGTATCAGGTCGCCCGGCGAGGTGGTGATTTGCTCATTATTCTCGGGGAACGAATAGCCCAGTGTGCCCACTTTCTCGAATCCGCCGTAGTCATGAGCTTCGTAAGTGATGTTGCCTCGTTGCAATTGTGCGACGAGTGCTTCTGTCGGTGAGTTGCTGACGAGCGTTGCCGTCTTGGTTACGCCGCCAATGGTAAGATAAAGTTTCTGCGTCATATTGTTTGATGTTAAAGATGTACGCTTCGCTTTCACCTCATTGTTCGATGAACAACAAGTAAGCAGTATTGCGGTTAAAAGCAAAATAACCTGTTTCATATCGCCTTTCTATTTTAAGTTTTAATTCAATTGCAAAGTTACACGATCCCTATCATATATATGTTATATAGATTTTGGTAAGAATTACCTAAATTGCAAAATCTGCGGCTTTTCTCCAAATTAGTATCATTCTACTTCGTGGATAATCACTTCAAGCAGTTGGAAATGAATTAAGCCTTTACTGAAATCATAATCAGGTTTTTTGAGAAAACGGGCGTACAACTTCCAACTGGTCACATTCCTAAAGACTGGGCCATGTTTAAGCACACAGCCGAGTTTTATCGCTAAGAAAATGCCTGTTCACCGCCAAAGCCTTGGTACACGGCCGATCGACAGGCAAAACAAGGGGGAGGTTTTGTTGATGCCGTTCGTATGGAATTGTGTACCTTTGTAATCGGGAATGGCTTTCGCTGCGCACAAACCACAATGTTTGAAGCAACACGAAAGTTTTTCGGAAAGAGCTACGAATTAAAAGGTTTAACGGTAATAAAGGAGATGAAACAATGACAGAACTAGAAAAATTGAAAGCAGGATTGGAGTATTGTTACGACGATCCAGAAGTAGACGCCTTGAAACAGCGAGCCATCGTGATGTGCAAGGCGTATAACGCCATCGACGACACCGACTACGAAGCGCAATACCTACACTTGCAAAATATGCTTGGCAGTGTGGGTGAGAAAGTGTGGATAGCCAAAACCTTCAATTGCGATAACGGCAAGAATATCTTCATCGGCAACAACTTCACGGGCAATTATAATCTCACCGTGCTTGATCTACGCGAGGTTCACATTGGCAACAACGTGATGATAGGTCCCAACACTCTCATCACCACAGTAGGCCATCCGCTCTCACCAATGGGACGCCGCCGCCATCTCGGCATAGCCAAGCCCATTGTCATCGGCAACGATGTGTGGATTGGAGGTAACGTAACCGTGTTGCCCGGTGTGCATATCGGCAATAACGTGGTGGTGGCGGCTGGTGCCGTAGTGGCGAAAGATGTGCCCCACAATACGCTTGTGGGCGGCGTGCCTGCAAAGGAGCTTAGGCAACTGGAAGACGACACGCTGCTTTAAGCCCCTGAAAGGAAGAAAACACAGGTGCAAGGTATGCAATTCTTTCGACATTTTCATGCAAAATGCCATACATTAAAGTGCTTTGTGTCAGGATGTCGTCGCCGAGGGCAAATGAAAGGGAATAGAACTTGTGCCCCACAAGTATCCTATTTTCTCTTCAACTTGCCTCTTCCTCTATGCCCTAATGGGTTAATGGTTTAATTCTAAAAATTGTATTTCTTCTCCAATATCTGCTACAAGCATGAAAGTCTTTTATAGCTAATTTTTCTGATGAGCCACAAGCGGATTATTGACCAATCATAGGCAATCGTGAGAGCATATCGCGAATGAGGATGGCCATACGGGGCATTGGCTCGGCAATGGTGAGTGCCACAAGGTGCGTGACGTGCAATGTCGTTAATCCTCATTCCGTTATCTACAACAACGCCCACAGCGGGGGGTATTTCGGTAGGTTCGAGCACATCTATGTTGAAATGAACAAGCACATGCTTAGCACCAATGCTTTTTATTCAAGCCAGCAATTTGTCGCTGTTCTCCCTTGCATCCTCCACCGTAAGGTGGCGTATGCCGTATTGCTTTTGCTTTTATTTCATCGCGTTCCCAATCGTGTAAGCCCACGAATAGAAGAACGACACTTGAAGCAGACTTCTCTCTGTTTCAAGTGCCGTTTTTGTCAATATCGCTTGCCAACTTTATACCGTTCGACCGCCTTTGTAATTCTCCTCCAACATCTTTTCCAAATCCGAAGCCTTATAGAGGATTTTCCCAGCAAACTGCGTGTAGGGGATAACTTTTCGGTCACGGTAGTCCTGCAAGGTACGGGGACTGATATACAGCCGCTCGCACACTTCCTCACCCGTAAGGAAAATACTCACTGCAGCGCTTGCTTTGTTCTCTTCCTGTGGTGACAGTTTGGATGATACCTACAAAGAATATGCTGGTGACGGCCCTATCCGCTACACCGGTAAATGCACTAACATCAGTGTCAACCCTGGCTGGGAGTGCCTGCGCGCCAAATGGACACCGAGCAAGGACCCTGCTGTGAGGAATATCCGCATCACCTGGATTTCAGAGAACAGCGATACGGCATCGGCTGAGGTCGCTCCAACAGACACCGCCTATACCATCAAGGGGCTTACCAATCAAAACTACCGTGTTTTTGTGCAGTCTATCGCTGAGGATGGTGCCCCTTCGCTTGACAACGAACTCACACGACGCCCTTATACCTACGAGCATAAGGCCGTAACAGCTTTCACACAGGGTTTCAACAAGTATTATCTCTATAAGAATCACCTGCTGCTGTTCATGGGCAATTGGAGTGATGGCATCGTTAAGTTCGATATTGCCTATACCAATAAGCGAGGGCAACCCGACACGCTGCATCTCACCAAGGATGTCTTTGATGAGCAGAATGTAGATGTGGCTGATGTCGACATGAGCAAGGATGTCACGTTGAGTCGTACGGGATTGATAGAAGGCTGTCCCGACACTGTCAACTTCCAGCCTGTGAAACCCACTAAGAACTTCATGATGAACACTGACTTCAAGAAGGAGCTGTGTCAACACTATGGACTTGGCAACGATAATGTGGAGAATTTTGCGGCTTCGGCTCAGACCGTAGGCCTCGATTATGACCTCTATTCCCTTGAGGACCTGCTCTACTTCCCCAATCTGAAGACTGTGAACCTCGGTGCCCGCCGATATATGCTCTCCGATCATTTGGTGGCCAGCAAGGTAACTGAGTTGAAACGGTCACAGTGGGTCATCACCAAGTTGCACGAGATAGGTGGCGTTACAGTGAATATGTATGCCAATACTTATTTCGGTGCGTCGGTGCCCTCGTTTGTTAATAGGCGCAGTGTGGCCACTATTCCTGTCAGTGATTTCTACAATAGCAGTTCTTGGAGCATCACTACCTCTGAAGATGACAGCGGTAACAGCCTGCTGCCTAATCTGCTCGATAGTAATGCTTCTACCGACTGGAAGTCGTGGCCTTCTGACGGAACCATCCGTTCCTTTGATCTTGTCATCAATATGAGGGCTGATAAGGCAGTCCATGGGGTGGCTATCGTACAGAGTCAGAATTCGGAGATGCTGAACTTTGAACCTGAGAATATCTCGATAGAGACGCCCAGGCGCAGGAAGGCTACCAAATAACGGGTAAGACCACTGACATCGATGACGGCAAGGTCTGCCTCATCAGTTGCAACACCGACACCCTCGGCACCACCGACATGAAGAAAGGAATGTTTGTCTTTACCGGCTCGGTGAAGACTCCTGACGTGGCCTACATCCGCACGGAGAAAGGCACGGGTATGATTCCACTGATGTTGGAGAACACAAACTTCCAAATCCTCGCCGGGCCATCCGGCGTGAAGGTCGCTGGTGGCCCAGCTCAGGATGCCCTCAACGCATACCAAGAAATTGTGGACAGCACGCAACGCGAACAGAACAAGGTACAGCAGGAGATGCGGACTGCCTACCAGGAAGGCAACCAGATGAAGATGCAAGGCATCCAAAACTCTTTCATGAAGTTTGTGGAGAAAGCCCGCGCAAAAGAAGAGGAGGAGTTCGGCAAGCTGACTCACTCCTTCGTCGGCGGTTATATCCTCGCCACCCACATGATGCAGATGCCTACCGACATGCTGCACAAACGTTACGACATGCTCGACGACAATATCAAGGCCATGCCTAACGCCAAAGCTGTGCTTCAGCACTTGGAGACTGTGGAGCGCATCTCCGTAGGACGTGTGGCGCCCGACTTCACCATGCTCAACAACGAAGGCGACTCCGTGACGCTCTCTAAGGTCAAGGGTAAAATCAAGCTCCTTGACTTCTGGGCCTCATGGTGTGGCCCCTGCCGTCAGGAGACGCCGAACCTCGTCAAGCTCTACAAGAACTACCAGACACGTGGACTGGAGATTGTCAGCATCTCGCTCGACACCGACAAGCAGAAATGGCAGAACGCCATGATCGAGGAAGGCATAACATGGAAGAGTCTCTCTGATCTTAAAGGTTCGCAGTCGCCTGTCGTGGCACTCTATGCTTTCCAGTCGATTCCCTTCACCGTTCTTCTCGACAGCGATAATAAGATTCTCGCCGTCAACTTGCGCGGTGAGGCTTTGCAGAAAAAGGTTGCTGAACTACTGAAATAGTTCAAACTGACAACTATATATATTCTTATCATGCTTTATAAGTTCTCTCTCGTCATGGGTTGTCTCCTTAGTGGGGCGACCCTTTTTGCCCATCCCTCGTCGTTACCGTTTGACAACCAAGTGGTGACAGGACGGTTGAACAATGGCATCACCTACATGATTCGCCACAATGCCACCCCGCGCCATCAAGCTTGCTTCTATCTCATCAACGGCATCGGCGCCTTAGCAGAGAAATCTGGTGAGCACGGCATGGCGCACTATCTGGAACATCAGATGTTTCAGGGCACGAAGCACTTTCCCGGCCACAGCATGATTGCCATGCTGGAGCGCCACGGCGTGCTATATGGCTACGACATCAACGCCCATACTTCCGAAAACGAGACAGTCTACACACTCAGTCATGTACCTACACAGGACACAAAGCTCTTAGACTCTTGTCTGATGGTCATGGCCGATTGGACGTATGCACTCGAGCTTAAGGACGAACGTATCGAGCACGAGCGCGGTCCCATCCTCCGCGAACTCGCCATGCGCGACAATGCCGACACACGCATTCAGATACAGTGGGCCAACTCGCTACTCCGTGGCTCAGCCTATGAGAACCACGACGTGCTCGGCACGATGGCTGACATCAAGGCCATCACGCCCGACGGCCTCCGCAAGTTCTACGCTTCTTGGCACAACCCTGCCATGGTCGACGTGGTCGTTGCCGGTGACTTTGATGTGAAGCAGATGGAAGTCGCCCTGCGTCACATCCTTAGTGAGGCACCGATGGGCGACAAGACTCAGCCACGCCCCTTCTTTGTCGTGCCCGAGCGCGACACACTCAACTACTGTGTGGCTACTGATAAAGCCAAACAAGGAGAGACAGCTATGATCGTCAACTTGATTCGTGATACGCCGGAGGCACAAAAGTCTTCAGCAAAATATCTCGTTGAGAACGTCATATCACGTATGATTAATATCATGGGTGCAACTCGCATGAGTCAGATTAGCCGTGAACAGGGATCACCTTTTGCCGGAGCCAGCTTAGCAGCCATGCCATTGAAGCGTGGTTATTTCACTTATCAGATAGGAGCCCATCGGTCAGCCCGGTAACGAAAGTCGCGCTGTGCGCATGTTGCTACTGGAATATGAGCGACTCAAACAGGTAGGCTTCACACAAGCTGAGTTCGACAAAGCTAAGGCTCAGATGCTCAGAGACAATGAGCAGAGCACCTTTGTCTCGAAAACAAACGACGAGGTGGCAAAGATGCTTGAGCAGCACTTCCTCGAAGGCGAACCCATCGTAGATTTCAAAGCGCTCTATCCCTACGAGCGTGCCGTCCTCGACACCTTGTCATTAGCTTCCGTCAATACGCTGATGCGTTCATGGAGCACCGACAAGAACATGTCGGTCATCATTACGGGGCCCGATGGACTGGACTATCCCTCCAAACAGGATGTCCTCGACATCTTCGACCAAGTGAAGAAGATCAACTATAAAGGCTTTGCCTTCGAGCTGAAGCCCGAGGCTCCACTGCCGGAGTTCTCCGCTTCTCCCAAGCCGGGCCGTATTAAGGAAGAGGTGGTCGACAAGACTAACAACACCACTACTTGGAAACTCGCCGATGGTGCCACTGTTATCTACAAGCAGGTACCCGAGGACCGCTCACGCGTTTGCCTGCGTGCCGTGCGCCCCGGTGGTGAGTCGATGTTCTCGTTGCAGGAGCTCCCTTCCGCCCAGGTGGCCACGACTTTTGTTCAGGCAGGTGGTGCCGGACAACTTTCCTCGCAGCAGCTCAACCGCATCCAGCAAGCCAAAGGCTTTAAAGTGGACAGCCATATCTATGGCTACAGCGAGCGCATGGAAGGCACGTCGCTGCCCAACAGTGTGGAACAGATGATGCAGCTCACATACCTCCGTTTCATGCAGCCCGTCATCGACACGGCTCTCATCAACGGATCGATGAAGCAGAACCGCATCTACGCCCACTTCCCGATGCGTCCGCAGCAACGTCTGCAAGATGCCGTAGCGCAGCTGTGTAGTGGCAACAATCCCCGCGTGCTCAGCCAACACGGCGACTACTCCGACCATATCGACGCCAAATCAATAGAAAGTGCTTGGAACCGTTGCTACGGCTCGGCCAATGGCTACACCTTTATTATTACTGGCGCACAGCCCGCTTCAGAGCTGAAGTCCTTGGTAGAGAAGTACATTGCCTCTATCAAAGGTGGCGGCAAGCCGACACGCTGGGTTGACAACAAGATGTACGGCTACCAAGGAGTTACTGAGCGCACGGTGCAGACCGGTGCCATGGGATCCTATGCCATGGTGGTTCTCGGTGTGAATGCGCCTCTGCCCTACTCGCCTGTCAACGAGCTCACCAACCGCATCGTGGCTCGTGTCTTCCAGCAGCGTGCTATGGACGTAATGCGCGAGAAGGACGGCGATGTCTATACCATCAATGTCAATCAGGAGAGCCAAGCCGTTCCTCGTGGCTCGTTTGAGGTCTCTGCCGAGTTTCAGGCCGACACGTTGCGCGCCGCACAGCTCCGTGACAAGGTCTATGGCATTTGGGAGCAGTTGGTCAAGGTCGGCATCACTCAGGAAGAACTCACTAAAGCCTTGGCTTACTTCAACAAGAGTTATTTGGAAGATGGCGACAAAGCCGACAAGTGGGCCGACAAGATTGCCAACGAGGTTGCCAACGGCACCTCTCTGCTCAACGCCGGAAACTTTGACGGTTGCGCCAAGCAGGTGAGCGCTGCATCCCTCAACGCTTTCATCAAGCATATGGACAGCAAGAAGAATGTGGTGAAACTCATCTTCAGATAAGATAGAAACAGATTCGATATCATGAAGGATAGACTTTCTTGAGATATTTCGTATAAGTATAGTGATTATTATTAGGTATCCAGTTTGTGGATTCAAGATTGGTGGAGGATAACACGCAGAGTCCAAAACTTTAGGTAACAGATTCTAACTTGTCCCTCCTGTCGTAGCGATGACAGGAGGGATCATTTTTATTCTTCATAGCTTTCCATCATCCGTTTTTCATCTGCTCTCGCTTCCATCCCGACAAACATACAGTAGATAAATGAAAGATAGCCTCATCGACTTTGCAAAGATCACAATTCAACATTAATTGATAATAAAAACACGCCCTTTGCTTCATTTCTCGTTTTTTTTCGTAGTTTTGTAAACTGAGAAAGAAGAAAAACATCTTGGAGAAAGAGAAAGAATTTGAGGAGTTTTTCAAGGCGCATTACCAGCACGCCCGCCACTTCGCCCGTCAGATGATAGGTGACGAGGAGACATGTCGCGACATTGTGGAGGATTCCTTTGAGATTCTTTGGAAACGGTTCAACGAGATAGAGCCGGACAAGCGGGTAGGTTTCATCTTCCGCCTCGTACGCTTCCGGTGCGCTGATCATGTGCGACACAGTCAGACGACCACACTCTACACCCAGCGCTACCTGCAAGAACAGTCGGAAGCCACAGACCCACACGCTGCAAACCCACGGGATAGGGCTCTTTCATTTAAGGAGGCATAGATGACAATATGTCGCAAAGTAAAACGT
>ERZ772881.2774-NODE-2774-length-11878-cov-10.697285_pt1 | contig 11878 bp, 11 predicted proteins | sample MGYA00580581_ERZ772881 | MGnify/ENA primary metagenome ERZ772881 (study PRJEB29015, sample SAMEA2737668) | human gut metagenome | biome: human gut; feature: human-associated habitat; material: faeces | place: China | collected 2012 ...
TGGAAGGGAGTATTGCCGCTAATTTTTCGGTATATACATATATGTTTATTATTTATTCATATCCGCGGTATATTCGGCGCTTTTGGCGGTCAGCTCCACCCATGCCGGGCGGAAACCTGCGCGTATGGCATTGCGGGCAGACGCCACGTTGCTCCATGCGCAGCAATAGAACGGCACCTTCCCACGCGCCATTATCTCCGCCGCAAGGCGACCTGTCACAGCCGAGGCTATCCCGCGCCGCCTATATTCCGGCAGAACATCGACACCTATCTGCCACATGCTTTCGCAGTCCGTGCTGCACCCGGCAAGGCCTACAAGCTTTTCCCCGTCATATGCGCCTATACCAAGCACATCAAGCTCCTTTCGCTTTTCGCACAATGCGTTGCTCCATTGCGGCGTATACAGCGGCGCAAAATCCTCCGCCGTAAGCAGCCGCAGTTCATAGCCGCAGTCCAGCGGCCTTATTGCATCCGTATCGCAAAGCCAGTATTCCGCCATGAAGCATGCGCTCATGCCGCGCCGCTCAAGCGCGGACTGCAAAACGAGCATGTTCGGCGTTTCAAAGCAATGCTCCGGCGCGTATTTTTCAATATACGCCTCTGCGTCGGCATATATCTCTTCGTTTACTGATGCAACTATGCCGCTGCCGTAGCTTACAAGCTGGCAATAAAACGGCAGCGAAAGATATTTCCTTGCGCCCTCCGCCGCCCTTGATATAACGGCTTTGCTTTTCCCTCTTGTCAGGTCGTCAACGGTGCAGTTTAGTTCAAGCGCGGATTGCTTCAGCGCCGTACAGAGCATTTCTTTGTTCGTCATGCGTGCCTCCGTATGCTTATATCATTGTTATATTATAGCATCCCTCAGCCGCCGTGCATACGCCACCTTACAAGCTTTTTCTCCATATATGCCACGCCGTAATACATAAGCGCCGCAAGCAGGCACAGCACCACTATGCTCGCCATAACAAGATCCAGCTTGAATACCTGCCCTCCGTAAACTATAAGATAGCCAAGGCCGGCCTTTGACACAAGGTATTCACCGACTATAACGCCTACCCAGCTCATGCCCACGCTTATCTTCAGCGCGTTCATAATAGTCGGCAGCGACGCGGGCAGCACCACCATTGTGAATATTTGCAGCTTGCTTGCGCCAAGCGTTTTCATAAGCAGCTGCTTTTCGCCCGTTATTTCGTTAAAGCCCGCCAGCACGCTCATTATCGTCACCACAAAGGATATAAGCAGCGCCATTACTATTATGCTCGTTATGCCTGCGCCGAACCACACTATCAGTATCGGCCCCAGCGCGATTTTAGGCAGCGCGTTCAATACCACAAGATATGGGTCAAGCACGCGATTGATCGCCGGGCTCCACCAAAGCGTGATTGCTATCAGCGTACCCGCCGCCGTGCCAAGTACAAAGCCCAGCACCGTTTCATAAAGCGTTACGCCTATGTGCAAAAACAGTTCCCCGCCCGAATACAGCCGCGCTATCGTCTCCGCCACCCTTACCTGCCTATAAACGGATCTATTATCCCCACGCGGGCAAAAAGCTCCCACAGCGCAATGAATACTATCAATATAAGCCAGCGCGCAAGCTTTATGCCCCGGCGGGAGCGGTTCAGCCGCGCAATATATTGCCTGTGTTCCGCCGAAAAGGCCGCGTCATTTTGCTTCATCATGGTCCAGTTCCCCCCATATGGCGTTAAAATAATCCTTGAAGTTTGCCGCGTTGCGCCGTTCAAGCGGGCTTTTGCCGCTAAGGTCTATAATGTGCTCCGCCTTCACTCCCGTTGGCCGCGCGCTGAAAACAAGCACCCTGTCGCCCATTGATATTGCTTCGGAAATATCGTGCGTAACAAGCATCACCGTTTTGCCCTCGCGCTTCAATATATCGTGCATTTCGTCGCAAAGCATGAGTCGCGTTTGGAAATCGAGCGCGGAAAACGGCTCGTCTAACAGCAGCAGCTCCGGCCGCGTTGCAAGGGTGCGTATCAGCGCCACCTTTTGCCGCATGCCGCCGGAAAGCTGAGAAGGGTATTTCCCGGCAAACTCGCCGAGTCCGTATGTTTTAAGCAGCTCCAGCGCATAGCTGCGGGATTCTTCGTTCAGATTGCCCTGCACCTCAAGCCCAAGTAATATGTTTCCTTCCACCGTGCGCCAGTCCAGCAGATGATCCTGCTGCAGCATATAGCCCGGCCTGCCGCCCTCTATGCGCACACTGCCCCCGCTCGGCACGGCAATGCCCGCAGCTATGCTCAACACGCTTGTTTTTCCGCAGCCGCTCGGCCCTACTATAGACACGAACTCGCCCTTCTTCACCCCGAAGTCAAGACCCCTTATCGCCGGCGTTTCGCCCTGCGCATCGTGATAATTAAGGCTTACCCCGTTAAATTCAACTATATATTCATTATCGCCGTTCATAATGGCCTCCATATCGTTATATCATCACCTTATTCCGTAACGGCGCCTTGTGTGCGGCAAAAAATAAGGCGGCAGGCCGTGTGTCATGCCATGCCGCGAAAGCGTATTATACTATATAAGGAGGGATATATATGTTACAGCGAAGGCCCGCAACAGTATATGTAAAAAAGCAATGCGTGAAGCGTAAATCAATACGCTGCGCAATGCTTTTCGTGCTTATTATGATATTGCTGCTGTGCTGCGGGGTCAACTTTCTGCTTGCGCTGCTGCTCAGCTGCCTGCTTGCGGGCGCGAAGGCCAGCCTTGACAGGATTATAATTGCCGGAGACTTTTTTGGCCGGCTTTTTTGAGGCTGCCTTTTTCTTTTCCTGCTCCACTTTTTCGGACTTGCGCCAAATCACGAACTTCGTGCCGACGCATGCAATGCCCTCGGCGCCCAGCGCCTCGCAGATGGCGTCGGAAGCCTCGCGGGCTGTGAGGCCTGAGGTCTCAAGGACGCGGCCCTTGACCAGTTCGTGGCTGTCCAACAGGACGACTGCCTCATCCAGAAGCGTGTCGGAAATGCCGCCCTTACCGACAATGAGCGTTACATCCAGCGTATTGGCCTGCGCGCGGAATTCGGCGCGCTCTTTACTTGTCATCATGTTCAAATTCCTCCCGATAGATTCTGCAAAATGCCTGAAGTGCCCGCGCACGGTGGGAGATGGCGTTCTTTTCCTCCGGGCGGAGTTCGGCATAGGTCTTTTGAAGTTCCGGCAGATAAAACACGGGGTCATATCCAAAGCCCCCCTGTCCCTGCGGTGCAAGCAGGATCTGTCCGGGGCATTCGCCGCGTGCGGCGATCTTCCGGCCATCCGGCCAGAGGCAGGTGATGACGCAGACGAACTTTGCTGTGCGCTGCTCCGCAGGAACATCCTTCAAATTACTGAGCAGATACTCGATACGCTCTGCATCGGAGTTTTTATGACCGTAGCGGGCGGAATAGACGCCCGGCGCGCCGTCCAGTGCATCGACCATGAGGCCGGAATCGTCGGCCAGAACGGGCAGGCCGCTGGCTTTCATGACAGCCTCGGCCTTCAAGAGAGAATTTTCCTCAAAGGTCGTGCCTGTTTCATCGACATCCACATGCAGGCCGTATTCCGATTCCAATGCGATCTCGAAGCCAAGCTGGGACAAGATTGCAGACAGTTCCACCAGCTTATGTTGGTTCTGGCTGGCTAAAATCACCTTCATATGAGCGCCTCCGCAAAGCTTTTCGCGTCAAAGGGCATCAGGTCGTCGATCTGTTCACCGACACCGATGAACTTGACCGGGATGTGCAGCGCCTGCGCGACCGCAATGACCACGCCGCCCTTGGCCGTGCCATCCAGCTTCGTGAGAACCATGCCGGTAACGCCCGCGCACTCCTGGAACTGCTTGGCCTGAAGCAGGCCGTTCTGGCCGGTCGTGCCGTCGAGGACGAGCAGAACCTCCTTGCTGGCTCCAGGCAGTTCACGGTCGAGAATGCGGGAGATCTTATTGAGTTCGTTCATGAGGTTCTGCTTGTTGTGCAGGCGGCCTGCTGTGTCGCAGATGATGACGTCGCTGCCGCGTGCTCTTGCCGCTGCAATAGCATCAAAGACGACGGAGGCGGGATCGGCGCCCTCATGCTGGCGGATAATGTCGCAGTGCGCACGCTCCGACCAGATTTCAAGCTGATCAGCTGCCGCGGCGCGGAAGGTATCGCCCGCGCACAAGAGGACTTTTTTCCCCTGATCGTGCAGCTGGTGGGCGAGTTTACCAATGGTTGTCGTTTTGCCGACGCCGTTGACTCCGATGACAAGAATGACCGACGGCTTCGTGTCCAGCTTCAGCGCCGGATCGCCGACGTTTAGCATGTCGGCAAGAATGCCGCGCAGGGCAACCTTGGCTTCATCAACGGTCTTGATGCGCTGCTCCTTCGCAGTCTGGCGCAGGCGGTCCATAACAGCCTCTGTCGTGTCCATGCCAAGGTCGGAGACGATAAGGCTTTCTTCAAGATCGTCATAAAACTCGTCGTCCAGTTCGCTGGCAGTAAAAACGCTGCTGATGGAACTGGCGGTCTTGCTCAGTCCCTGCTTGAGTTTTTCAAAAAATCCCATGTATTTGATATCCTTTCTGGATGGTATTGCGGGGAGATGCCTCCGGCGGCCATATCTTTTCTCTCGCAAGAGAAAAGATATGGAAGAAAAGAGTGCTTTGGACTCGTTTGGTGCCTACTGCAGATGCAGTTTAGGTAAGCACCAATTTTTTAGTTGTTGTGGACACACATACTCCCCCTACAGACGCTATGGTACGCGCCGCCTGTTACGGTACGCCGGGTTTGATAATCGTTGCATTTGAATAGCTGCGGTAAATCCGTTTTGCAGCCGAAATATGCAAAGCCGTACGAATTCGCATTGGTCTTGCTGTCTGCCAAAACTCATCGCTGTTCTTGTTACCGCGGGAAAAGTCCAGAAAAACCGAAGAGGCTTTTCTGGTCGGTTCAAAGGGGGGCCGGGGGGAAAATCGAAATCCCCCCGGGCTTCAAATTGCAAACCGGCGTAGCGTTTGCAATTTGAAGAGGAGGAAGCGGGCTCAGAGGATAAGAGACGTCGCGCCTAGCGGCGACTCGTTCCGTCGAGGCCGTTTCCGACGAGCAGCGTTTTCTTTTGGAGAAGCAAAAGAAAATGCTGTGCCGCAGCCGCAAGTTTGTATGGTGTTCCAGCCTTTTGACAGCTTTTCCGTATGTCTCAGTTCGTGACTCCTAGCTGCTTGGCCAACTCGTCGAGGCTCAGGCGGAGGATTTTGGAGACGCCCTGCTCCTGCATGGTCACGCCGTAGAGCACATCGGCGGCCTCCATGGTGCCGCGGCGGTGGGTAATGACGATGAACTGGGTCTTGTCGCTGAGGGTGTGCAGATAATTTGCAAAGCGTTCGACGTTGCGGTCGTCCAGTGCGGCGTCGATCTCGTCGAGCATACAGAACGGCGTGGGACGAACCTTTAAGATGGCAAAATAGAGTGCGATGGCCACGAATGCTTTTTCACCGCCGGACAGGAGCGTAATGGTCTTGACCTGCTTTCCGGGCGGCTGGACACGGATCTCAATGCCGCATTCAAGCGGTGCAGACTTGTCCTCCAGAATGAGCGAGGCCTTGCCGCCGCCGAACATTTCTTCAAACGTTTTGCCGAAATATTCATCAATACGGGCAAACTCCCGCACAAAGATTTCGGTCATTTCCATCGTGATGGAGGCCACGATATTTTCCAGTTCCGACTTGGCGTGCTGCACATCGTCGCGCTGGGCAGTCAGGTATTCATAGCGTTCGGACACGCGGGCATATTCGTCGATCGCGCCAAGATTCGGTGTGCCGAGGGCCGAGATTTTCCGGCGCACCTCGGTAATACGCTTGTTTGCGGCCGGAAGGCTTTCGATTTCAACCGTCTCTTTCTCGGCCGTACCGGGGGTCAGTTCGTAGGAATCCCAAAGTTTATCGACGATCTGCTTTTCCTCGAGTTCACTGGTAGCCTTTTTCTGTTCGAGGCGGGCTGTTTCGCGCTCCAGCTGCAAAATGGACTGATTTTTATCCTGTGCCTGCTTTTCGGTCTGGCTGCGTTTGGCCTCCAGCTGCGCGCGTTCGTCAACGGCTTCCTTCAGCATCTGCCGGGCCCCGTCTAGCTGTGCGCCAGAGGCCGTCAGGCCGTCTGTTTTCTCCTGCACCTGCGTTTCGAGTGCAGATATCTGCGATTCGTATTCCTGAATCAGTCCCGTCTTCTGTGTCACATCGCCCTGCATCGCCTCGCTGAGCGCCTGAAGCTGGGCAATGGTGTTCTCGGAAGCAGCGCGCGCTGCTTCGATAGACGCCGCATCCATACGAAGGGCAGTGATTTTGTCGGCAAGCTGCTGCTGCTGCTCGGTGAGGGCAGTCTGTCTACCGGTCAGTTCCGTCTCCTGTGCGCGCAGCGCCTCCTGCGCGGAAGTCTGCTGCTGAAGCTGGGCCTTGAGCGTCTGGAGTTTGCCCTCCTCGCCGCCGGTGCGGCTGGTCAGATGCGCAAGTTCTTTTTCGATATTTTCCAGGTTTTCCGTAACCGCGGCAGCCAGAAGCTGCACCTGCTTATGCTCCTCCGTGCGGCGCAGAACCTCATCCTCCGCTTCGCGGAGTTGGCCGCGGACGGCAGTGAGTTCAAATTCGGTCTTTGCAGCAGCAGAGGCAGCCTCCGCGGTCTGCGCCTTGAGCGTTTCCGCGCTTTCAGTGAGTGCTTTGCGTTCTTCCGCGAGTTTTGCAAGCGTATTGGCGCGGGTCAGAACGCCCGCACTCTTTGCGGCGGAGCCGCCGGTCATGCTGCCGCCTGCGTTCATGACCTGTCCGTCGAGCGTGACGATGCGCACGCGGCTGCCGCAGGCGCGCGCCATGCGCACAGCGTTATCAAGCGTATCGCAGATCACAGTGCGGCCAAGGGCATTTTCGATGACAGCGCGGTATTGTTCATCACAGGAAACGAGGCCGGAAGCAATAGAAAGGAAGCCCGGCTGGCGCTGGCAGACAGTGTCCTGCAGGGTCTGGGGCTTAATCGTAGTAAGCGGAAGGAAGGTCGCGCGGCCACCGTCGCGGCGCTTGAGCATCTGGATGGCAGTCTTACCGTCTTCCTCGGAGGAGACAACGATATTCTGCATGGCGGCGCCGAGTGCCGTCTCGATGGCGGTGGTATAGCGGTCATCCACGCGGATGAGTTTGGAAACCGGGCCATGGATACCGCGAAGCTTTCCGGCTGCCGCATCCTGCATAACAAGGCGGACGGCCTTGGAAAAGCCCTCGTATTCGCGCTCCATCTCTCGGAGCATATGAATCTTGGAATCGAGCGTATCCAGCTGGACGCCGGCGGCGTTCAGCTGCTTCTGCAGGCCGTCGCGCTTATCCTGACGTGCTTTGAGGCGAAGTTCATAGCCTGCGATGGTATTTTTTGCGCTCTGCGCGTCATCCTGTGCCTGCTCAAGGCTCTTTTTACAGGTAAGCTGCTGCGCCGCGATCTGCTCCTTCCGGGTTTTGGCGGCAGTCATATCCTCCTCCAGCGTCTGTCTGCGGGAGAGAACTTCCTCCATGGACGCCTCCATAGACGCAATCTGTGCGGTCACGGAAGCACTCTGCGACTGCAAAAGCGCCTGCTGGGCGCGGATGGAGACAAGCTGCTGTCCGGCCTCGCCGTTCTGCTCTGCAAGGGACTTCGCCTCCTGCTGGACAGCGGTGAGGTTCTCATTTGCGGCGGCCAGCGCATGGGTATTGTCCGCGATCTTTTGGCGTTCTGATTCGATCTGGCCCGCAATGCCGCCGCTGCGGTTCTGCTGATCCTGGAGTTCCTGCCGAATGCGGCCAATATTCGTCTGATGATGCTGAATCTCGGAGCGCAGAAGTGCAATCTCGTTCTGCTCCTGCTGGCGCTCTGCTTCCATCTGGCTGATATGCTCGCGCTGCTGGTCAAGCTGAAGCGTCTGGTGATTATATTGCAGACTGAGCTGCTCGGCTTTACTATAGAGTGCGGTCAATTCATCATGCGCCTGCTCGAGAATGAATGCGGCGGAGGCATAGTCTGTCTCGGCCTTGCGGGCATTTTCAGCGATTTTTTTGAGGTTTTCCAGCCAAACCGTGACCTCAAGGCCCTTGAGTTCTGTGCGGAAGGTCAGATATTTCTGTGCTTTCTCCGCCTGCTCCCGCAGCGGGCCAACCTGAAGTTCCAGTTCGGAGATCTTGTCGCCGATACGCAGAAGGTTGTCCTCTGTATTGGCAAGGCGGCGCTCTGTGTCCTCTTTCCTGTGGCGGAATTTGGAAATGCCTGCGGCCTCTTCAAAAATTTCGCGGCGGTCGGTCGATTTGAGTGCAAGAATCTCGTCGATGCGGCCCTGCCCGATGTTGGAATAGCCCTCGCGGCCAAGGCCGGTGTCCATGAACAGTTCATTGATGTCCTTGAGACGGGCAAGCTGCTTGTTGATATAATATTCGCTTTCTCCGGAACGGAAATAGCGGCGGGTAATCATGACCTCGGGCGTCTCGATGCGAAGGCTGGCGTCGGAATTGTCGAGCACGAGCGTCGCTTCGGCGTAGCCGACAGCGGGGCGTTTGGCTGTACCGCCGAAGATCACGTCCTCCATCTTCGCACCGCGCAGCGCGCGGGTGCTCTGCTCGCCGAGCACCCAGCTGATAGCGTCGGATATATTCGATTTTCCGCTGCCGTTCGGGCCGACAATGGCAGTACAGTCGCTGCCGAACTGCAGAAGCGTCTTATCCGGGAAGGACTTGAAGCCTTGGATCTCCAAACTTTTTAGATACACGGTATTCCTCTTTCGTCTTATAGGGTGTGATATTCAGGCAGTTTCTTCAAGCCGCGTGCGATATCCGCTTTTCGGTTCTCTGCGTTTGCTTATCGTCAAGCACCCTTTCATATGGTTTTTTATTGTATCATATCCATATTGCTTTTTCAAGTTTCAGGGCAGATTGTGCTGATTATTGTATTTCTCCCCTGCAAAGCCAAAGGCCATTCATACATAAATGAGCCGGAAAAGCAGCTGGGATCGCAAGGCGCAAAAGAACAGCATGGCACCGAAGTGTCATGCTGTTAAAAGTCTCTCGGTGCGCATCTACGCTTACGCGCAGCACGCTTTTATGACAGCGACTGCTTTTTTCAGCTGCTCCATCGGGATATTGAGGGCCGGCAGCAAGCGCAGCTTGTCCTTGGCCTTGATGACCAGAACACCCTTTTCACGGCAGGCTGCAATGATATCGGATGCGTTTTTCTCTGTCTGGATGCCGATCATCAGGCCGAGACCGGATACGCCGAGCACGCCCTTCGCGCCGGTCAGTTCCCGCTTGATATATGCAGAGCGTTCTTCTACGCCCGCAAGCATATTCTCGTCCAAACGGTTCAGGACGTTGATCGCGCCCGCGCAGCAGACAGGGTTTCCGCCGAAGGTCGAGCCGTGTGTTCCGGCAGTGAGTACATTCTGCACCTTTTCCCCCAGCAGCGTCGCGCCGAGCGGCAGGCCGCCGGCAAGGCCCTTGGCCGTGGAAACGATATCCGGCTGGATGCCATAGTGTATGTATCCGTACAGCTTTCCGCTGCGGCCATTGCCGACCTGTACTTCATCGCAGATGAGAAGCAGATCATATTCCTCGCACAGCTTTGCCGCGCCCTTGACATACGCCTCGTCCAGCGGCATGACACCGCCCTCGCCCTGCACAACCTCCATCATGACGGCGGCACATTTGTTGGTCTTGATCAGCTGCTCGAGATCGGCCAGATCGTTGGGCTCAGCATAGACGAAGCCCTCTGTCAGCGGGGTAAAATCATGGTGGAACACGTCCTGACCGGTCGCGGCCAACGTGGTGATTGTGCGGCCATGGAAACTGTTTTTCAGGGTGATGATGGTGGCATACTCCTTCCCTTTCTTCTCCTCCGACCATTTTCGAGCAGCCTTGATAGCACATTCATTTGCCTCCGCGCCGGAATTGCCGAAGAAGACCTTCTTCATGCCGGTCTTTTCGCAGAGCATTTGTGCAAGCTTGGCACAGGGCTCCGTATAATACAGATTTGAGATGTGCTGAAGCGTGCCAAGCTGTTTGGTCACGGCAGCCACCCATTCCTCATCCGCCACGCCGAAAATATCGACGGCAATGCCGGTGGACAGGTCGATATATTCCTTGCCGGTATCATCCCAGACGAGCGAGCCCTTGCCCTTGACAATCGTCACAGGGAAGCGCGCGTAGGTGTTCGCAATATAGGCCTGGTCAAGCTTTTGTGTATCCATGTTTGTTCCTCCTATCTGGTGAACATCGTGCCGATGCCTTCGTTTGTCAGCATTTCGATCAGAATGGCATGCGGGACGCGGCCATCGATAATAAACACGCGGTTCACGCCCCATTCAATGGCGCTGCGGCAGCATTCCGCTTTCGGGATCATGCCGCCCTGAATGACACCGTCGGAAATCAGTCCCGGCAGGTCGCTGACCTTGATGGACGAGATCAGCGTTGACGGGTCGTTCTTATCCTTGAGAATTCCTGCAATATCCGTCATGGCGATGAGGCTCTCCGCGCCAAGTTCGCCCGCAATACGCGCAGCAGCGGTATCAGCGTTGATGTTGTAGAGATTCCCTGCGCCGTCATAGCCGACCGTAGACACAACCGGGATATAGCCCTTGTCGATCACGTCCAGAATCGGCTTAACATTCACGTTTGTGATCTGGCCGACATAGCCGAGTTCCGGTTTTTTGATCTTAGCCTCGAGCATATGCCCATCAAGGCCGGACAGGCCGATGGCGCTGCCGCCCTTGAGTTCGATGAGGTTCACGAGCGTCTTGTTGATCTTGCCCGCCAGCACCATCAGCGCGACACCGACAGTTTCTTCGTCCGTGACCCGGACGCCGTCAACAAAGGCGCTCTGCTTACCCATTTTTTCGAGCACCTCGGTAATCTCCGGCCCGCCGCCGTGCACCAGCACGACCTTGACGCCAATCAGCTGCAGTAGGCAGATATCACGGATGACGGAATCCTTCAGCTGCTCTGAAACCATGGCGTTGCCGCCGTATTTGACGACGACGATCTTGCCGCTATAGTCCTGAATATACGGAAGCGCGTGAACAAGAACGCGTGCCCGCTGGGCATTTGTGATATCCATACCGATTCCTCCTGTTACGTCCGGTAATCGCCGTTGATCTTTACATAGTCATAGGTCAGATCGCAGCCCCATGCCGTGGAGGCCTCGCTGCCGGATTTGAGGTCGATCAAAATCTCGATCTCGTGCTCAAGCAGGATTTTCTTGGCCTGTTCCTCGGAGAACTCAACACCCGCGCCGTTTTCACAGACCAGAATCGTCCCGGCTTTAGACGCGAACTGCACATCAATCTTGTTCACATCGACGGGTGCGCCAGAATAACCGATGGCGCACAGGACGCGCCCCCAGTTGGCGTCGGCTCCAAACATGGCAGCCTTCGTCAAAGACGAGCAAATGACGCTTTTAGCGACGGTCTTGGCAATTTCCAGCGTCGGCGCACCGGAGACTTTGCACTCGAGCAGCTTTGTCGCGCCCTCGCCGTCGCCCGCGATGCAGCGGCAGAGGTAGACGGTTACGGTATTGAGCGCCTGCATAAAGGCGGTGAAGTCCGCGTCCTCTTCGGTGATCTCCGGATTACCCGCAAGACCGTTGGCCAGAACCGTCACCATATCGTTGGTCGAGGTATCGCCATCGACGGAAACCATGTTGAAGGTGTTGGCAATGTCGGTTAAAAGTGCCTTCTGGAGCATTGCGGGAGAAATGGCGCAGTCGGTCGTGATGAAGACGAGCATAGTCGCCATATTGGGATGGATCATGCCGGAACCCTTGCAGATGCCGCCGATCTTGCATACCTTTCCGCCTGCAGTGAAGCTGACGGCGATCTCTTTGCGTTTTGTATCGGTGGTCATGATGCCCTCGG
>ERZ772881.2776-NODE-2776-length-11875-cov-2.759560_pt1 | contig 11875 bp, 8 predicted proteins | sample MGYA00580581_ERZ772881 | MGnify/ENA primary metagenome ERZ772881 (study PRJEB29015, sample SAMEA2737668) | human gut metagenome | biome: human gut; feature: human-associated habitat; material: faeces | place: China | collected 2012 ...
TATATAAATATAAGGGATAAAATAAGTGGAATTACAAAAAATAATAAAGAAAATAGCAATTATAAAGAAAGTGATTTTGACAAAAATATAAATGAATTTATAAAAAACAACAGTAAATAGTAATATATTTAAGTTAATATAATTATAAGTGCTAATATTCTTGACACTTACTCTATACTCTATGTTATAATTTAGCTTGATTTAACAATATGGGGGTGAAGAAGCTGCTAATTTTATAGCAGTTAAGATATATGCAAAGTAATAGACAATCAAAGATTAGAAACTTTTCAATAGTAGCACATATAGATCATGGTAAGTCAACCCTAGCGGACAGATTATTAGAAATTACAGGGACTCTTACTAAAAGAGAAATGGAAGAACAAGTTCTTGATAATATGGAAATTGAAAGAGAAAGAGGGATTACAATAAAATCTCAAGCAGCAAGACTTGTTTATAGACGTGAAGACGGTGAAGAGTATATATTAAATTTAATTGATACTCCAGGGCACGTAGACTTCACATATGAGGTTTCAAGAAGTTTAGCAGCTTGTGAGGGGGCACTTCTTGTAGTTGATGCAACACAAGGTATTGAAGCTCAAACTTTAGCAAATTGTTATCTTGCATTAGATAATGATTTAGAAATTGCACCTATTATTAATAAGATAGATTTACCATCTGCTAGACCAGATGAAGTAAAAGAAGAAATTGAAGATGTTATTGGTATTGAAGCAGAAGATGCACCAATGATTTCTGCAAAAACAGGTTTAAATGTTGAAGATGTACTTGAAACTATAATTGAAAAGATACCTGCACCAAATGGAGATGAAGAAGCTCCACTTAAAGCTTTAATATTTGACTCATATTATGACAGTTATAAGGGTGTTGTATGTTATGTAAGAATATTAGATGGTAAAGTTAAAGCAGGAACTAAAATAAAGCTTATGAATACAAATAAGGTTTATGATGTAGTTGAAGTAGGGGTGTTTACTCCAAAACTATTCTCAACAGCTGAACTTATGGCTGGGGATGTTGGATATATAACAGCATCTATAAAAAATGTTGCTGATGCTAGAGTTGGGGATACTATTACAGAATCAGAAAGACCAACAGAACATGCATTACCAGGATATAAAAAAGCAGTACCAATGGTTTATTCAGGTATTTATCCAGTTGATGGAGCTAAGTATGATGAATTAAGAGAAGCATTAGAAAAATTACAAATAAATGATGCTGCATTAGATTTTGAACCAGAAACATCTATTGCATTAGGATTTGGGTTTAGATGTGGATTCCTTGGATTACTTCATATGGAAATAATTCAAGAAAGAATAGAAAGAGAATTTAACTTAGATATTATAACAACAGCTCCATCTGTTATATATAAAGTTACTAAAACAAATGGTGAAACTATAGATTTAACAAATCCAACTAATTTACCAGAACCAACAGAAATAGATTCTATGGAAGAGCCAATTGTTAAGGCATCTGTAATTGCACCAACTGAATATGTTGGAGCTATAATGGACTTATGTCAAGAAAGAAGAGGAGTTTATATAGATATGCAATACTTAGAAGAAACAAGAGTATGCATAAACTATGATATTCCATTAAATGAAATTGTTTATGACTTCTTTGATGCCATCAAGAGCCGCAGCCGGGGCTACGCCAGCTACGACTACGAGTTCAAGGAGTACCGCGAGAGCGATCTGGTCAAGCTGGATTTCCTGCTCAACGGCGACCCCGTGGACGCCTTGTCCATGATCGTGTTCCGGGACAACGCCTACGCCAAGGGCCGCCGCATCTGCGAAAAGCTGCGGGACAACATCCCGCGCAACCTGTTCGAGATCCCGGTGCAGGCAGCCATCGGCGGCAAGATCATTGCCCGCGAGACGGTCAAGGCCATGCGCAAGGACGTGCTGGCCAAGTGCTACGGCGGCGATATCTCCCGTAAAAAGAAGCTGCTGGAAAAGCAGAAGGAAGGCAAAAAGAAGATGCGTCAGCTGGGCAGCGTTTCCCTGCCCAGCGAGGCCTTTACCGCCGTGCTCAAGCTGGACAGCGACGACGATTGATCTGCAAATATACAAAAGGGATGCTGCGTGCGCGGCATCCCTTTTTTGATGGGAACTCCCAAATGTGAAATCCGCCCATGGCAGAGATGCACTCTTTGCTTTTCCTACTAAATATGTTATAATTTATTTATATATCAGTTTTTGTATCCGTTTTTGGAGAGATGGGCTGCGGCCTTGTGCTGCGCCTTTCTCTATGCAACGTTCCCCGGCAGAAAGGATGTGGCCTTTATCAAAGCAAAACACGGAAAAGGCGCAGCACAAAGCGGCAGACACACACACAGCAACACCTGCTTCCAGAGGGCAACGCCCCTCTGGAAGCAGGTGTTGCTGACGCTGCTGATTCTTGTTGCCCTGCTCGCCCTGCTGGGCGGGGCGCTGTGGCAGAATATCTGCTATAACCGCACCCACTATACGGCAGAGTTCTATCAGATCCATTCCCGCAAGCTGACCCAGAGCTGCCGGGTCGTTTTTCTGACCGACCTGCATCTGCGGGAATACGGAGCAGATAACTGTGAGCTGGTGCAGGATGTCCGCAGCCTTGCCCCGGATCTGATCCTGCTGGGCGGCGACTTTGTGACCTACGGCGAAGGCACCAATTATGATAATATGCTCTCCCTGTTCCGTCAGTTGAGCGAGATTGCCCCGGTATGCGGAGTGCTGGGCAACCACGAGGACGAGCTGTATTTTCTGGACAACGACCGGGAACTGGTGGAAAAGTTCACCGCCGCCGGGGTGACCGTCCTGCGCAATCAGGAGGCGCGCTATACCATCCACGACAATGTTATCAGCATTCTGGGCGTGGAGGGCAGCCCGGCGGATTTTTCTAACTACGGTGCCAGCACCTTTATGGACAGCGTGGAGCCGCAGACAGACTACGACCTGCGCATCTGTCTGGCACACGTTCCCACCTACTTTCCCGAGCATCTGGAAAACTATTCCTTTGAGCTGGGACTGGCCGGGCACACCCACGGCGGCATCGTGCGGCTGCCGAAGATCGGTCCGCTTTATACCGCCGAGGAGGGCTTTTTCCCCGACTATGCCGGGGGCAGCTATACGCTTGCCAACAACGCCACCCTCATTGTAAGCCGGGGACTGGGCGATTCCAGCTGGGTGCCCCGCATCAATAACGTGCCGGAGCTTTCGGTCATTGACATCGACTAAGCAGTCTGCACCGCGCGTGCAGGCCGCTGCAAAAGGGTAGAATGCCATGGATGACATCAAAGAAAAGATCAAACAGGCGCTGCGCCATATCTGGATCAATAAATACCGTCTGTTTTTCTGCCTGCTGACCTTGTGCTGTCTGTTCGGGCTGGTTCACTATTTCAAAAGTGCGGACAGCGCCACCGCCAGCCTCTCCTTCAATTACTCCGAGGCGGCGCTTGGCATGAACCCCAACAAGACCCGCTTCAACGCCTACGAGATCGTGTCGGACGAGGTGATGGAGCGCGCCATCCGGCGGGTGGGCTTGCAGGACAGCCTGACTGCATCCCAGCTGGCCCAGTGCCTTTATCTCAGCCCGGAAGGCACCGGCAGCGCCAACGGCAGCGAGTATATCAGCACCAACTACTATCTTTCCATCAATACCCGCAAGCTGGAGCTTGGCAGCCGCAAGGCTACGGATCTTTTGCAGAGCGTGTGCGAATCCTACCGGGAGATCTTTCAGAGCAACTACTGCGACAACCAGAGCCTGCTGAAGGAAAAGCTGGAAGTGACCTCTGCGTGTGAGCCTTACCTACGGCTGAACGAGCTGGAGGTGCGCGCTGAGGGGCTGAACCGCTACCTGAACGCTCGTCTGCAGGAGAACAAAAGCTTTACGGACGAGGCAAACCCCGACTCTGCCACCAACAACTTTACCACGCTGGGTAAAAAGATCAACAATCTGGTGGATTACGACCTGCCCAATGCCATGGCCTTTGTCATTGAGGGCGGCGTTGCCCGCGACCCGTCCATGCTGACCAGCATTCTGGAATACAAGAACAAGATCGACGATCTTGCCATGCGCACCCAGCAGGCTTATTATGACGCCGACAAAAAGGGCATTTCCATCTACGAAAAGTCCATGACCTCCATCATGATGATCCCCACCGTGGACGAGGACAGCGAATACTATATGTCCCGCACCAAGACCGCCATGGATGCGCTGGCGCGAGCGGCAGACGCTTCTCTGGCCGATGCCACCGACTACCAGTCCGAGATCGTGAGCACGAATTATGTGATCCAGAAGATCCGGGAGCTGGATGCCGGCCAGCCGCGTCTGGCCGAGGCGCAGGCCATGGTGAACAAGCTGGAGACCGCCATCAACGAGATCTCGGAGCAGCTGTTTGTACTGGACAAGGCGTATATCAAGTACAAATCCCAGAACTATATTACCTTTACCTACGGCTCGGCCTCCTTCCTGCAGCGCCTGAGCCTGAAAAAGACCCTGATGGAGTCCGTTGCCGTGATGCTGGGCAGCGCATGGCTGCTCCACGAACGTAAACGCAGAAAGGCAAGGCACCGCAGATGAAAAAGTTTGAGATCCTGCGCTATCTGAAGCGTTTCAGCCTGCTGATCTTTCTGGTGTCGCTGGCAGGTGCGGCCGCCATCTACCTGTATGCAGACGGTAGGCAGAAGTACACTGCATCGGTCATTATCCGCTATACCAACGACGGCATCTCGGACGGCTACACCCCGGACGGCAGCGAGCTGGACGTCAACGAGATTTACTCCTCCACCGTCATCTCTCAGGCCATGGATGCACTGGGTGCTTCCGGGCGGCTGAGCACCATCCGTTCCAACATCTCGGTGACCCCGGTGATCTCGGAAGATCAGCAGACCATCAACGAGGCACTGCTGCAAAAGGGCGAAGAGGTGACCTATTTCCCGGATACCTACAAGGTGAGCCTTGTGGTGGATGGAGAGCAGGGCGCGGGTTATGCCCGCAATATGCTGGATGCGATCATCCAGAGCTACTGCACCTATTATACGGAAAAATATGTGGAGCAGAAGCTCTCGCTCAACCCCTCGTCCGGTCTGCTGGACAATGGCTACGATTACTACGAGTGCATCCGCATTCTGGAAAACGATACCAACGAGATGCAGGACTATCTGCTGAGCAAGCGGGAGCACTACCCGAATTTTCGCTCCTCCCGCACCGGCTACACCTATGCAGACCTGTGCGATATCTATTCCGACTTCAAAAAATACACCATCCCGGCGCTGTACGCCTATGTGCTCAACGGCCCGCAGGTGCGGGACGGCACGGTGCTGCAGGAATATCTGGCCAACACCATCGAAACTGCAAAGCAGAACGAACAGATCGCCACCGAGCAGCGGGACAGTCTGTGGAGCCTGACCGACCAGTATGTGTACAAGAACGCCGATCTGCTGCAAAACTACTTTACTGACCGGGGCGAGGTGGTGTCCTCGGACTATATCCTGAATAACATCGAGCTGGAAGGTGCTGGCGATAAGGCACAGACCACCTACGACGGTCTGGTGCTGAAACTGGTATCGCTGGAACAGCAGGTCGCATCCAGCCAGATCGACCGGCAGTTTCAGGAGGAGATCCTGCAAAGTTTCCGCAACGTGGATTTTGGCGGTACAAGCGAACAGCATGCCAAGATGGAAAGCATGATCAACGACTACGAGGCGCAGCTGAAAAGCTACTACGAGATCATCAATACCAGCAGCAAGGAGCTGAACCTGTACATCAGCGCGGATTATCTGAAGATGATCAGCTCGGTGCAGGTGGCTGCCGCCATCAATGTCAAGCTGTATCTGATGCTGGCGTTGGTGCTGTTCTTTGTCATTGGCTGCTGCGGTGCAATTCTGCTGGGCCGCATCTCGGATGCGGTGGATTATCTGCTGTATGTGGACAAAAAGACCGGTCTGCCCAACCGCGAAAAGCTCAACGTGTATATCACCGGCATGGCCGACCGCATCCTGCCGGAGGACTATACCTGCTTTGCTTTGCAGCTGGACAACCTGACCGAGATGAGCCGCCGCTTCGGCTACCATGTGGGTGACGGCATCCTGAAGGATTTTTCCGGTCTTTTGCAGCTGATGGGCGATACCGACGGCACCGTGGGCTACAACGGTGCGGGCAAGTTCCTTGCCTTCTTTGATGAATGCAGCACCCGGAAGGCAGAGGTCATGATCCGCATCCTGCAAAGTCAGGTGGACGAGTACAATAAGCTCAACCCGGAGTACCCCATCCTGTTTACCGCCGCATGGGCCACCACCTCGGAGGAGGAGCTCTACCATGTGCGCGACCTTGTGCGCTGCGCACAGAAAAAGATGTCCCTGATCGCAGAGGAGGGCGGCGCTGTCCTTGCCGGAACGGAGCGTGGTGAAGCATGATCCAGAACCGACGCGCTTACCAGCTGATCCACTGCCGCACCCGCAGCCGTCTGCTGGCGGGCGCTGCCGCCGTGTGCGGCGCAGCCTGCGGCCATGCAGACCTTGGGCTGTACCATCTGCTGCACCGGGGCGGTGCCCCGCTGCCGGACAGCACACAGGCCGACCGCGCCGCGCTGGCAACCCTGTGCCCGAAACCCACAGCAGAAGAGACCTGCCCGCTGCTGCCGCCGCAGGACCCGGCGGTGACCCTTTCGGTCATTGTGCCGGTGTACAACGGCGAAGCTACCATCGGCCCCTGTCTGGACAGCATTTTGCAGCAGGAGACCAGCTGCACCGTGCAGCTGATCGTGGTGGACAGCGATTCCACCGACGGCACAGCCGCCGTGCTGGAACGCTACCGGGCACTGCCCGGGGTGTTGCTGTGCAATTGCAGTGCGCCCCGCAGCGCCGCCGCCGCCCGCAACGAGGGACTGCGCCACGCCGTGGGCCGCTGGCTGATGTTCGTGGACAGCGACGATCTGTTATTGCCCGGTGCCATCCGCACCCTGCTGGAGGCCGCACAGCGCCTTGACGCCGATGTGGTGCAGGGTGGCTGGCAATACCTGTACACCGACGGCACCCATGGCTCGATACAGCGCTACCCGGCGGCAGTCTACACCGGTGCCGCCGCGCCGGAGCGGTTCGAGCTGCCCGGGATGCCATGGGGCAAGGTGTACCGGCGGGAACTGTTTGCACAGGTGCGCTTTCCGGCTTACTATACCTGCTTTGAGGATGCCATCATCCATTTTCTGGTATTCCGGCTGGCAAAGACTGTGGCCTCTGTGCCGGAGATGGTCTATCTGTGGCGCAAAAACCCCAAGGGGCTTACCGCCACAAGTCAGCACCGCCCTGCCGCCGTGCAGAGCTACTGGATCATGGAGCAGCTGGCAGTGCAGGATGCTGCGCTGGGCCTGCCCCACGATGCGCTGTACCGCTGCACCCTGACGCTGCAGCTTTCGGCTTTCTGCTATGCCACTGTATCCGGCCTGCCGCCGGAAACGCAGCAGGCTGTTTTCCGGCTGTGCTGTGCTTTGTACGCAAAGGCGCTGCCGCAAGCGGGCGCACTGCCCCGCCGTGCCCGCTGGGGTGCCCGGGCGCTGCGGCAGCAGGACTTTGGGCTGTGGTGCCGCTACGGCAGAAGATTTCAGTTGTTATAATGTAAGGAGTGCCCATGATACGAGTGCTGCATTCGGTCAGCAATATGGACCGCGGCGGGATCGAGACCATGCTGATGAACTACTACCGGCATATCGACCGCGAAAAGGTCCAGTTTGATTTTATCGTCAACAAGCAAAAGCCCGGCGATTACGACGACGAGATCCGCCGTCTGGGCGGGCACATCTACCAGAGTCCGGGATTAAACCCGCTGCACTACCCGGCGTATCTGCGCTTTGTGCAGCAGACCGTGGCCGCAGACCCCCGCATCCGCATCCTGCACGCCCACAACGAGGCGATGGGGCTTTATGCCCTGAAGGGTGCGGAGAAGGCCGGGCTGCAAGTGCGCATTGCCCACGCCCATAATATCTGGATCGTCCGGGACTACAAGTGGCCGCTGAAGATGTTCTGTAAGCAGCTGCTGCCCGGCGCCGCCACCCACCTGTGGGCCTGCGGCCGGGATGCGGGCATCTACTACTTTGGCAAAGCGGACTGGGAGCGCCGGGGACAGATCATTCCCAACGCCATCGAGCCGGAGACCTTCCGCTTCTCCCCCGCCGTCCGCGCCGAAATGCGGGCGCGCTATGGGCTGGAGGGCCGGGTGGTGCTGGGTCATGTAGGCCGCTTTGATGTCCGCAAGAACCACGAGCGTCTATTGGAAATCTTTGCCGCCTTTTTGCAGCTGGAGCCCCGGGCGATGCTGGTGCTCATCGGCACCGGCAGACTGGAGCAGGCTGTCCGTGCACAGGCGCAGGAACTGGGCATCACAGACCATATCCTGTTTGCCGGGTTGCAAAGCAATGTGGCCGACTGGTACCAGCTGATGGATCTCTTCGTCATGCCCTCCCGCTTTGAGGGTCTGCCGGTGGTGGGGATCCGCTGGGCTGGGGTGCGTATTTTCGGACGCAGTGCCGGCGGAGGTGCTGCTTTCTTCCCATGCCATCCAGATCCCGCTTTCCGCCAGCAATGCAGACTGGGCAGCAGGCTTGCAGCGGATGCTCCACCAGCCCTGCGACCGATCTGCTGGTGCAGAACTGATCCGACAGGCTGGCTACGATATCAACATCGCCGCCGCCCGCTTACAGCAGCAGTACCTGCAACTGGGAGGGCAGGCGTAACCCCCCGGCGGCTGCGGGAACACCCACAATAAAAGGAGAGCCCTTTTCATGCGCACATTGGATCAGATCCTGACCAAAAAGGATTACAGCCGGAAAACTCCGGCCTCTTTGTTTTATAAGGACAGCCCGCTGTGGCAAAAACTGCTGACCATCGGTTGCGTGGTCTTTTTGGCCGGTGCCGGGCTGGGAGAGTGGAAACCAATCAACAGCGCAGTGGGCGGCCTTCCCAAAGCCATCTCTCTGGGGGTGATCGGGCTGGCAATGCTGTACACTCTGTTTTACCCGGACGAAAAGCGTCTCCGGGAGTTATGGAAGCCTACCCTGCTTTATATGTCCCTGATGGCGGCGCTGTTTTTCTGGTCGATGGTCATCTGGATTGAAAGCTTTGCCGCAGTGTCTTCCATGATCCGAAGCTGCTCCAAGATCGTGTTCCAGAGTATTGCCATCCTCACTGCTGTGGCGCTGGTCTATCTGTTCCGGGAAAAAGCCATCGAGCTGTTTACCATCAGCATCTGCATTGCCAACACGGCTATCATGCTGCTGAGCATTCCTGGCTACGGTTTTGCAGCCAGCATCCAGTCTCTCGTTACCTGTCTGATCACCTTCGGTGATGCGGATGGCTATGCGCTGCAGCTGGAGATTCACGACCTGACCTTTGTGTTCGGGCAGATGATCTTGTACTACGCCGTTTTTGCTCCTCGTACTACCCGGCAGGAAAAGCGCAAGCGCTGGCTGTATCTGCTGCTCTGCTGCTGGTTTTTTCTGGTCGGCATGAAGCGCATCGCCATCCCGGCGGTGGTTCTGTTCGTCCTGATCGCTCTGCTTCTCCGCAAGCGCAAAGTCCCCGGCTGGTTTTACCCGGCAGTGGGCGTCTGCTGTATCCTGTTTTTTCTGGCATTCCTCTACTGTGTGCGCTACGGTGTTATTTCAAGGTTGCTGAACAGTTTTGGCATTGACATGATGGGTCGGGACTACCTGTGGAGCATGGCGAATCCCTACTATGAATTTTCTATCACCTATATCGGCCGCGGTTTTGAATATGTGGACACCATCATCGCCCAGTGGTATAATGACGGACTCATCAACCAGCCTTACCCCTTCCACAACGACATCCTGAAGGTCTTTGTAGAGGTAGGCTTTCCGGGTTTTCTGCTCTGGTCCAGCATCCAGTATGTTCTGACTCCGCTGTTCTGGCAGCGCTATGCAGACCAAGAGACCACGTTGCTGTATCTGTCCGAGCTAGGCTATATGACGGTGACCTACCTGACCGATAATACCGCCTTTTATTTCTGGAGCACGATGGCGCTGCGTCTGGTGACGCTTGCCTACGCCATGGAGCGCAAAAAGCCCCCGGAACCCAAGGTGTGGATGCCGGACAGTCGGCAGGAGATGCGGGACCGCATCCATATTCTGATGAAGGAAGTGTGACGGCAAGGAGTGAAAACAATGCCCTGTATCTCGTTTATAGTGCCTGTTTATAATATGGAGCGCCTGCTGTCCCGGGCGCTGCGCTCACTGCGGGCGCAGACTTTGACCGACTTCGAGGCCATTCTCATCAACGATGGCTCTAAGGACGGCAGCGCCGCGCTGTGTGCACAGGCTGCTGCCGAGGATGCGCGCTTTCGCTTCATCGACCAGCCCAACGGCGGCGTAGCCGCTGCCCGCAACGCGGGTCTGGATGCAGCCCGGGGAGAGTATATCTTCTTTCTGGACCCGGACGACTGGGTAGAGCCGGATGCGGCAGAAGTGCTGTATCATACCGCCCGGAATGCTGATGCGGACTGCGTGGAGTTTGGGCTGTATCTGGACAGCTATGATGAAAATGACCGGCTGCTGCACACGCAGACCAGCGGCAGCACCCTCTCCGGCGTGTACCGGGGCGCGCCCTTCAAGGAACATTTCGACGAGATGGCGTCCTCGTATCTGGTCACCAATAAGCTGTTCCGCCGGGCGTTTCTGGAGCAGCATCGGCTGCGTTTCTCCTGCCATCAGCTGGGGGAGGACGGGCTGTTCTTTGTAGCCTTTTATCGTCAAAATCCCGGCTGTCTGGTGGTGCTGGAAAAGCCGCTGTACCACTACACCGCTGCCCGGCGGGGCAGCCTGTCCAACAGCTACCACCCGGAGCGTCTGGAGGATAACTTTTATCTCAGCGATGCAGTGTGGGACACCGTTGCCGCGTGGGGCTTACAGGACAGCCCCATGCACCGCGCAAAGGCGAGCTACTGCACGATCCGCGACCTGATGATGGGAATCAAGAATCTTGGATGCAGCCCGCTTTCCCTTTCCGAGCAGACTGCTTGGCTGCGCAGTACCCTGCAAAAGCCCCGGGTGCGCACGGCGGTGCGCAGCACCCCACTGCACGCCATGCAGAGCCGGAACGACCAGGTAAAGCTGTTGCTGCTCAAGCTGCGGCTATGCCGCGCGGTGCTGCTGCTCTCGGGCGCAAATCAGCGTAAGAATACCTGAAGAGAAACGCAAAAATCCCCCCGCTGCCGACTGGCAGCGGGGGGATTTGTTACCGATTTAAATGAAAATCAGCGCTTAGTTCTGCTTCATGCGAGCGAAGCAGTCAGAGCAGTAGACCGGACGGTCCTCACGGGGCTGGAAGGGAACCTTGCAAGCCTTGCCGCAAGCTGCGCAGACAGCATCGAACATCTGGCGCTCACCGCTGTTGCTGCGTGCGCCGCCGTTCTTGCGGGCGTCACGGCAGGGCTTGCAGCGCTGGGGCTGGTTCTCAAAGCCGCGAGAAGCGTAGAACTCCTGCTCGCCGGCAGTCCAAACAAATTCCTTACCGCAGTCCTTGCAGACCAGAGTCTTGTCTTCAAACATAGTAGTATCTCCTCTTTAGTTAGTTCTTGCCCACGGAAGGATTGTAACCATACCTTTGGTTTTGGGACCATCGCGCTGATCAGTAAGCTTACCAGGGGCTTGAATAGATAAACGCCCTCGGATTGAGGACTTTCCTATTGTACCGTTATTTTTGAGATTTGTCAACCAAAAAACAACCGTTCGCCCTTTTATTTGTACACATGGCACAAACCGACAGCATATATTTGGGTAAAATCACCGCTGGAAGATAAAAAAGCGGCGCGCCGCTTTTGGACGCAGACGATTGGAAATGGCCTCCGCTTGTACTCTGGCCATAAATAGAGG
>ERZ772881.2781-NODE-2781-length-11863-cov-7.537771_pt1 | contig 11863 bp, 10 predicted proteins | sample MGYA00580581_ERZ772881 | MGnify/ENA primary metagenome ERZ772881 (study PRJEB29015, sample SAMEA2737668) | human gut metagenome | biome: human gut; feature: human-associated habitat; material: faeces | place: China | collected 2012 ...
CTATCCGTGAGGGTGGTAGAACAGTTGGTTCTGGTGCTGTTGCTACAATCATTGAGTAATTGTTATTAATACAGTTCTTTCAAGGGTTTCCGAGGTTATCGGAAACCCTTTTTTGCGCGAGCAGCTCCTTGAGAAGTCATGGGCAGTTCGCAGTCGTGCTCGCGAAGTAATGAGCTAGAATATGATAAAAAGAGGAGTACAACATGCTATACATAATGCGTCATGGCAGGACGGACTGGAATGTACGTCATAAATTGCAGGGCAGAACTGATATACCTCTTAATGATGAGGGAAGAATGATGGCGGCAGAGGCTGGGGAAAAGTATGCAGATATACATTTTGATGAGTGTTATTCATCACCTTTGGCAAGAGCAAAAGAGACAGCCGAGATTTTTCTCAAAGGAAGAGGAGTACCTGTATATACAGATGACAGACTTGTTGAGATGGGATTTGGAATATATGAGGGAATAGAGAATTCATTTGCAATAAAGGATTGCCCAATTAATTCTCTTTTTAAAAATCCAGAGGATTATGTGACGGTTGAAGGCGGGGAAAGTTTTGAACAGCTTTTTGCAAGAACAGGGGAGTTTATAGACAATGTAGTTATGCCGCAGGTAAATAGTGGCAAAGATATACTGATTGTTGGTCATGGTGCCATGAACTGCAGTATTATAGCAAAATTCAGAGGAACACCACTGGATAAATTCTGGGATGGAATGACTGATAATTGTCAGGTGGTAAAGCTTATATAATATTATAAAGCACAATTTTTACGATTTATTCAGACCAAATCATGCTAGGTTTCGTATATAAGTATAGAAGTTAATAAATGAGACTTTGACTTACAACGGAAGGTTAGGATGGTGATTGGGATGAGTAGGAGAGATGGCAGGAGAAAAAACAAAAGAATAGGAAAAAGGAAGAATCAAATATTCCTTGTAATGATGACTATACTGGCATGTACGGTAGCAATTGTATTAACAGTCAAGATGAATAATCAGAATGTCAGCAAAGGTGTAGCAGTTGGTGCAGAATATACAGCGATTAAGAGCGATGGTAATGTGACGGAGGAACAGCTTTCTGTAAGTGAAGAGACTGTAAATGATTTACCAGATGTATACAGAATAGAATGCTATGAATCGCTTAACCAGAATCCAGAGCTGCCAACAGGATGCGAGATTACATCGTTAACCTCTGTACTGAATTATTATGGATGTAATGTTGATAAAACAACTATGGCAGATGAATATCTTAAGAAAGGCAATGGCAGCTTCTACGAAATGTTTCTTGGTAATCCAAGGGATAACACAAGTTATGGATGCATGTCACAGCCAATTGTTAATGCAGCTAATAAATATTTCAAGGTTAATAATATGTCAGCAGTTGCAAAGAATATAAGCGGAACAGATTTTAAAGAGATTCTTGGTATGGTTGCTCAGGGTGACCCGATAGTAATATGGAATACAATAGATATGAGACAGCCATATGAATCTAAGACATTTGTATTTAATGGGAAAGAATACACATGGATGTCTCCAGAACATTGTGTTGTAATTACAGGATATGATCTTAATAAGAATATTGTTTATATAATGGATCCTATGGAAGGTAATGTAACAAGGAATCTTGAGACATTTCAATCAAGATATGAAGCGATGCACAGCCAGGCTGTCTATATTATAGAATAATTAAGGGAGGGCAATATTGTCCTCCCTTTAGTCATGTTATTAGTTTGATTTAATATTGTGCCTTGCATTAAGCTTTTTGGCACAATGTATGAATGCAGGGAACAAAAATGCGTCAGCAGCAATCCATGCGATTGGTGAGGCGAGGCATGCCCCCATGAATCCAATACTTGGAATGAGTATGATGGCTGCAAATGCACGGCCAATCATCTCTAAGATACCTGCTGATATTGCAAATACTGAGAAACCCATACCCTGTATGCAGAAGCGGACCACGTTAACACCTGTAAGCGGAATGTAGAAGCATGCAGATGCAAGGATGAACTGTCTTGTAAGAGCAATAATTGTTGTCTCAGATGCATTAACGAATAATAATGCAATATAATCTGTAGTGAAATACAGTGCAATAAGAGAAAGAACACTGTAAACTGAACCGATTATCATAGCGGAGCGTACACCCTGACCAAGTCTTTTAATCTTGGCAGCTCCAACATTCTGTCCGGCATAGGTTGCCATGGTTGAGCCGAGTGCATCAAATGGACAACAGGTAAAGTTGAACATCTTAGAACCGGCAGTCATTGCGGCTACATATGTTGAACCAAGTGTATTGACAGCAGCCTGAAGGATTGTACTTCCGATGGCTGTTATTGAATACTGGAGTCCCATAGGAACACCGTTCATACACAGGTTGGTGATGAATCTTCTATCAAGTACCCTTTCTGATTTGTCACCTTTTAAGATGTCATATTTCTTATACATATATATAAGGCAGGTAAGTCCCGAAATTAACTGTGATGTTACAGTTGCCCAGCCAGCTCCGGCAACACCCATCTTACATACAAGAATAAGAAAGAAATCAAGTACTACATTTATTATTGAAGAAAGCACAAGGAAAACTACAGGTGTCTTACTATCGCCAAGCGAACGGATAACACCGGACACCATGTTGTACAGGAATACAGTTGGGATTCCTATGAATATAACTACTATGTAATTGTAGGCATGGTCAATAATATCTGCCGGTGTATTCATGATAATAAGTATCCTGCGGCAGAATATTACGGATGCAAGCGTAAGCACTATGGCAAACACAATACTGCAGATATATCCGTTAAATACATATTTTCTAAGGTCAGCAGGCTTCTTTGCACCAAAGCATTGGGCAACCGGAATCACGAATCCGTTACAGACTCCCATACAGAAACCGATTATCATGAAGTTGATAGAACCTGTTGCTCCAACTCCGGCAAGAGCTTCAACACCGAGAGTTTTACCAACGATTATTGTGTCAACAAGGTTGTAGAACTGCTGAAACAGCATTCCGAACAGCATTGGAACTGCGAATCCAAGAATATGCTTGGAAGGTGAACCATTTGTCATGTCTTTTACCATAGGATTTCCTCACTTTCGTATATTTATAAAGCCAAATGATTATACTATATTTTTACAAACTGTCAAACTGATTTTGCACGAATTTGAATTAATTTAACGAATTATTGTCTTAATATGAAATGTCTGTTAAAATGCATAGGTAATATATATGCGGAGGCAGATATGAAGAAAACTTTTGATGTTAAGAGACTTACAACGCTGGCATTACTTACAACAATTGCACTGACAATATTTGTTGTGGAATCAGCGATACCTACGCTTGTTCCAATACCGGGAGTTAAGTTAGGACTTGCCAATATTGTGACACTTTTTGTACTTAAGAGATATAAATTCAGTGATGCGGCTATAGTGCTGGCTATGAGAATTATACTTGCAACAATATTTACAGGGCAGGCAGTATCATTTATATATAGTGTAAGTGGTGGATTCTTGTGCCTTGTTGTGATGGCAGCTGTTAATAAATTGCTTAGGGGACAGTATATATTCCTTACAGGAATACTTGGCGCGGTGTCGCACAATGCAGGTCAGATTCTTGCTGCATTTTTCATACTCAGATTGTCAGGTATATTTGCATATATGCCATTTCTTGTGATAAGCGGTGTTATAACCGGCTTGTTTACAGGGCTTGTGTGCTTCTTTGCAGACAAATATATTCCTAAGAAGTTTACTATGTGATTGATTGGAGGAGCGTGTGAAAAAGAGGGTAATTGCTGTAGTTGCTGTGATTGTTCTGATTGTCGGGGCAAGTGTGGCTTCTATTATATATATGAAATCAGGAAAGAATGACGGCAGAAAGACCGCTTATATATACAGAGATAATGAATTGTTAAGAACTGTTTCGTTAGATGATGTTAAGAATCCGTACACGTTCAGGATTGAATACGGGGATGGAGAGTATAATGATATTCTTGTCGAGAATGGAAAGATTAAGATTGCTGATGCAAGCTGTCCGGATAAGCTGTGTGTGAACATGGGCTATATATCTGAGCCTTTAATGCCAATCACATGTCTGCCTAATCATCTTGTTATTAGAATTGTGAATGACGGCGAAGAATCGCCGTCACTCGATGGTGTTGTGTATTAATTATTTCATCCAGCGGCCAGAAGCACCACATGGAAGAACAAGTCCGTTGCTTGAAACAGGAAGACCTACTTCCTGTGAATCACAGTGTCCGCCAAAGCTCTTAAGCTCTGTGCTTAACATATAAGTAAGAACGGCCGGCTGAAGACCTGTAGTGTATGAATTAATAAGGAAAAATAATGGCTTATCAGAAAGAAGCTGTGCACAAAGCTTAACAAGCGGGTGTATAGCTTCTTCTATTTTCCAGATTTCTCCTTTAGGGCCACGTCCATATGAAGGCGGATCCATGATAATTGCATCGTAATGGTTGTCTCTTCTTATCTCTCTTTCTACAAACTTTACACAATCATCAACTATCCATCGGATAGGTTTGTCAATAAGTCCTGAAGACTGTGCATTTTCTTTAGCCCATGCGACTATACCTTTAGAAGCATCTACATGTGTAACATTAGCACCTGCGGCTGCACATGCAAGTGTTGCGCCACCTGTATAAGCAAACAGGTTAAGAACCTTTATGGGTTCACTGCCACGTTCTTTTCTGGCATCAGAGATTATCTTTCCAAACCAGTCCCAGTTAGCAGCCTGCTCAGGGAATATTCCTGTGTGTTTGAAGCTGAATGGCTTTAAGTTGAATGTCAGCTCCTGTTCAAATGAAGGACTGTTGTAGTGAATCTGCCACTGCTGTGGAAGGTCAAAGAACTCCCATTCACCTCCACCCTTAGAGCTTCTGTGGTAGTGACCGTTCATATTCTTCCAGCCACGCTCTTTCTTAGGAGTGTCCCATATTACCTGTGGGTCCGGACGTACAAGAATGTACTTGCCCCAGCGCTCAAGCTTTTCACCTTTAGAGGTATCTATTACTTCATAATCTTTCCAGTTGTCAGCTATAAACATAATTAAGTATCCTTTTCTATATTAAAATATGTTGCGGTTTGGTACCGCATTTGTTATTAAATAATTATATACGAAAATATTAATAACTGCAATCGTGCAAAAATGTTTTGAACAGGCTTGTTTTATGTTAATATATTTCTATCGAAATCTAATTAAGGGGCGATGCATATTGAAAAATGTTAGTTTAAAGAATATACAGAAGGATATTGTATCAGGAATAATTGTTGCTCTTGTGTCAATTCCTATATCAATGGGATATTCACAGATTGCGGGACTGCCAGCGGTGTATGGTCTGTACTGCTCTATTCTGCCAGTGCTTATATATGGATTTGTTACATCCTCACCGCAGTTTGTGTTCGGAGTGGACGCAACTCCGGCGGCACTTGTTGGTGGAACACTTGCAACGCTTGGAATAGTGTCAGGATCTGAGGAGGCAAAGGCAGTAGTTCCGGCGATAACTTTGGTTGCAGCATTGTGGCTGTTGCTCTTCTTCTTTATTAAAGCAGGGCGTATTGTCAATTATATATCTACACCTGTAATGGGTGGATTTATAAGCGGTATTGGCGTGACAATAATTCTTATGCAGGCAGCAAAGCTTTTTGGCGGTAATGCTGGGACTGGCGAAGCGATACAGCTTGTTATGCATATAGCTGGCGAGTTTGATTCGTTTAATCTGCTCTCGGCAATGCTTGGAGTCGGAACAGTTGTGATTATTCTTGTTGCGAAGAAGTTCATTCCAAAGTTTCCGATGTCAGTACTTCTTATGGTACTTGGTGCACTTGCAACCGCAATTTTTCATATTGACAGATTCGGTGTTAAGCTTCTTCCACATGTTGATAAGGGGCTGCCTGGATTCTCACTTCCTGATATGTCAGTTGTGTTTAAGAATCCGTCAGATATAATACTTCTTGGACTTTCAGTGGCAGGTGTTGTCATGGCGCAGACATTGCTTGCAACTAATAATTATGCCAACAAATATGGCTATAAAGTAAGCAATAACAGAGAAATTCTGTCTTATGCTGCTGCAAATGCGGCTTCTGCTGTAATTGGCGGATGCCCTTTGAATGGAAGTGTGTCAAGAACAGGAATTGCAGACCAGTTTGGTTGTAAATCACAGGTTATGTCAATAACAGCTTCTCTGACAATGCTTCTTATAGTGCTTTTTGGTACGCCGGTGCTTGAGTATCTTCCTGTACCAATACTTACAGGAATTGTTGTTGCGGCACTGATTGGAATTACTGAATTCGGGCTTGCAGTTAAATTATGGAAAACAGACCATACGGAGTTTGCAATATTTGTAGGTGCTTTCTTAGGTGTTCTGTTATTTGGAACGATATACGGAGTTGTAATCGGTGTAATACTTTCATTCATTGCAGTTATTGTCAAAGCTGTTGAGCCGCCAAGAGCATTTCTCGGGGTGATACCGGGACAGGAGGGCTTCTATAGTCTTAACAGATACCGCAATGTAAAGAAGATAAAAGGTGTGGTTATATACAGATTTAACGGTGCGCTTTTCTTTGCGAATATTAATACATTTGTTGATGATATAGAAAAGAATCTTGATGATAATACTAAATGGGTAATTGTAGACGCCGGAGGCGTTGGATCTATTGATGTGACGGCAGTTGACAGGCTTATGACTTTATATAAGGTGCTTGAAAAGAAAGGTATCAGATTCTATATTACAGAGCATGAACACACGCTTAATGACCAGTTAAGAGAGCTTGGTGCAGGCGAGTTTGTTGAAAAAGGTGTTGTAAGAAGAACTATTCCGCTTGCCCTAAGAGATGCAGGTCTTGACAGACCTTATCCTGTCGAGGAGGAAGAAGAGCAGGCTGTTTCTGGCGAGGTACATGAGGACAACGAAAGACTTGCAGAAATTGAGTGGGCTTTTGGTGCAGATGCAGATGAATGGCTTGAGAAGATGGCAGCAGAGATGGCTGATGAGATTGGCAGTGTCAAGAAAGATGAGAAGAATGTTATTGTTGATGCTGAAAAGCATGCTGCATGGGGAAGAATCGGACTCTTTGATGAGAATGACCTGCTTGAGCGGCTTGAAATGCATTTGTTTGACGATAAAAAATATCCGAATCTTGATATTGATGATATTGAGAAAAGAATTGATGAACGCCGCGTGGTTGTTGAGAAGAAGCTGGCACAGATTAATCCTGATGCAATTCAGATGCTTAAGGAACACAGAAAGGAAATGCTTGACAGATTAAAGCTTCACAATCCGTATGTATATGAGCATATGATGGAGCAGAAGAGGAAGCATTATGAACATCTGAAGAAGAAAGATCCGGAGCTTGCACAGAAGCTTAAGAATTTCTATAATCTTTCAGATGACGACAAATAATTTATATAACGGAGATAATTGTGAATATATTAAATGTTGAAAAGGTCAGCAAGACCTATGGAGAAAAGGAACTTTTTAATAATATAAGTCTGGGAATTAACAGTGGAGATAAGATTGGACTTATAGGGGTGAACGGAACCGGAAAGTCTACACTTTTAAAGATTATTGCAGGCATTGAAGAGCCGGATGAAGGACAGGTTGTAAAGGGTAAGGGGATTGAGCTTGCATATCTTGCACAGACGCCTCTGTATTATGATAATGAAAATGTACTGGAATATGTTATGCGTGGGAAGCATGCAGACAGCCAGCCAAAAGCAAAAGAGATTCTTAACAAGCTTGGAATAACAAATCACGCTGCAATGATGAATATTTTATCAGGTGGTCAGAAAAAGAGAGCGGCACTTGCGAGAACTTTAGTTGAGCCGGCAAGACTTCTTATTCTTGATGAACCTACGAACCATCTTGATAATGACATGGTACTCTGGCTGGAACAGTTTATTAAGAATTTCAAGGGAGAACTTATCATGGTTACTCATGACAGGTATTTCCTTGATAATGTAACTAACAGGATTGTAGAGCTTGATAAAGCTTCCCTTTATAGCTACGATACGAATTATTCAGGCTTTCTTGAACTGAAGACCCAGCGTGAGGAGATGGAGAGGGCAACTGAGGCTAAGAGACAGAATATATTAAGGAAGGAACTCGCGTGGATAAGAAGAGGATGCCAGGCTCGATCTACCAAGCAGCAGGCACGAATTGACAGATTCGAGGATATGAAGGAGGCTTCAAAGCAGGCGAGAGCAAGATTTGACAAGCAGCTTATGGATATGAATTCAGTCAGCAGCAGGCTTGGAAGAAAGACTGTTGAACTCCACAACATTTGCAAAAGCTTTGGAGAGAGGACAATAATTGACGATTTTACCTACATTTTTCTAAGAGATGACAGAATAGGTATTGTCGGTGATAACGGATGCGGCAAGTCTACGCTTATGAAGATTATAGCAGGCCAGCTTGAACCGGACAGTGGTAGTGTTGAGGTTGGAGAGACTGTAAGAATTGGATATTTCATGCAGGAGAACGAACCACTTGACGACAGCCTTACTGTGCTAGAGTTCGTAAGAAGCATAGGCGAATATGTTACGACGGCAGATGGAAAGGCAACAGCGTCACAGATGTGTGAGAAGTTTCTTTTTACACCGAAGCAGCAGTGGACGCCTATAAGCAAGCTGTCAGGTGGTGAGAAGAGAAGACTTTATCTGTTAAGTGTTCTTATGAGTGCGCCAAATGTACTTATTCTCGATGAGCCTACCAACGACCTTGATATTGAGACTCTTGAGATTCTTGAGGAGTATCTTGATGGATTTGCAGGTATTGTAATCACAGTTTCACATGACAGATATTTCCTTGACAGAGTTGTTGACAGGATATTTGCATTTGAGGCAGGAGGCCACCTTACACAGTATGAAGGTGGTTATACGGACTACAGGGATAAATGTGTTTCTTCTATATATAATGTGGAATCAAATGGAACATCTGATGCGCCAAAATCAAAGGCAGCAGGTCAGGTGAAGAAAGCATATAACAGCCATGAGAATAAGATTAAGTTCACATATATGGAGCAGAAGGAATATGAGACTATAGATGATGATATAGAGGAGCTTGAAAATAGGGTTTCAGAACTTGATGACGAGATTGCAAAGAATGCAACTTCTTATTCTAAGCTTGCAGAACTTACTAAGGAAAAGGAAGATGTGGAGAGACGGCTTGAAGAAAAGATGGAGCGATGGGAATATCTTAATGATCTCGCAGAAAAAATAGAGAAACAGAAACAGTAGTAAATATTAACAAAACAAGTGAAATCAGAACAGATTATTTGGTTGAGTAAATCATATATTCATGGTATGATGATATATGATTTACTATATTAATCATATGAGGGAGGAGAAATTATGTTTTGCCCAAATTGCGGAACAAAGAATGAAGATGAGGCACTATTCTGTGGGAACTGTGGGACACGGCTTGTGATAGACGTGCCGCAGGAGACACCGGTGCAGGAAAGTGTGCCAGCAGAGCCGGAGGCAACATCAGCACAGGAGAATGTGCCAGCAGAGCCGGAGACAACACCAGAACAGGAGAGTGCACCAGCAGAGCCGGAGGCAACACCGGAACAGGAGAGCGCACCAGCAGAGCCGGAATCTGCACCGGTACAGGAAAGTGTGCCAGTTCAGCCACAGCAGACTTTTGGTCAACAGCCAGTACAGCCTGCACAGTTTACAGGTCAGACTTTTGGTCAGCAGCCTGTCAATAATAAGCCTGCCAGATTCCCTAAGGGTATAATTGCAATTGTAGCTGCGGGAGTTGCTGTGATAGCTGCCATAATTATATTTGTATGTGTGGGAAAGAATGTGACAGATTATAAGAAAACTGCCAAGCAGTATGTTAAGGCGGTTGCAGAGTGCGAATGGAATGATGCGTATAGTCTTATTAACCTGCCTGATGGAGAGTTTCTTACAAAAGAAGCATTTATTAATGTTCATGCAGATGCGACTGGTGAGAAAGTTGAAAAGATGGCAGCAGATGACATTGTCTCAACATATAGCAAGATGCCTGGTAATAAGGCTGTTAAGGTCGGATATATAACAGATTCGGGAATGCAGTATAATGATGTGTATCTTACAGTAGCCAATAAGCACTATATGCTTTTCTTTAAGAAGTATAAAGTCAGCGCTGAGAATCTTGTAGTAAAGGATGTTACAATAAAGGTTCCAAAGGGACTTACATTATATATTAATGATGTTATTGTCGGTGATGGATATAAGTCGGATGCATCTAAGAATGGAAACGGTTCTTCTGATGAATATGTTATACCATATCTGTTCAATGGAAAGAATAATATTAAGGTAACTGGAGAATTTATAGAGGACTACACAACACAGCTTTATGCAGCACATGATGAAGATACATTTACTGTTGGAACATACAATGCAAAATATGTTAATTCGAAGCTTGAAGAACTTAAGACACAGGCAAGAACAGATGTGGATGCAATAATTAACGCTGTACAGGCAAAGAAAGATTATTCAGCTATAGCCGACAGGGTGTGTAAAGAAGAAAAGAAGAACATAGAGTCAGCTTATAAGAATATTTACGACAGCTACAATGACAAATACAAAACTGTATCCGATTTGAAGATTTCCAAATTCACAGCTTCTATCGCGGATACATCTTTCAGAGTGGATTCAGATGATGGATGCCCGGTGATTAAAGTTTCAATTAAACTAGGATATACATACAAGATACAGTACTCAGGAAGTGATAAAGCTAACGACAAGAATAATAACAATAATTCAGCTTACATATATTATAAATATGAAGATGGTAAGTGGAAGATTAATTCTATGTATCTTGGATTTGGATTTTATTAAAATACTGTTTTGACCGGGACTTATGTTCCGGTCAAATTTGTTCTGTATTGTACTAAAAAAAATACAATTTTTTCTGTTGATTTTATATAGAGAGTAGTGTATATTAGTACATGCTGTGACATTGATAGCTGTGAAGCGTGAGGTTGCTGCTTTAATAAAGCAGGTTTTCCGTGGAGCGAATGTCAATGCTGGAGATAATCTCCGGCGAAGAAACTGGCGACAAGTCACTGTACCAAAATCATCTGCAATCCGCAGAAATGACGCGCGTGGGTCGAATTATGAATGAGACTATATGATACGCGTGGGAGTGTGTACAGTCACCGCTTGTCGTACTTAAACAATAAAGTGCGAAGGAGGCGACTTTTTTTATGGCAAATCAGGTAATCAGAATTACTCTGAAGGCTTACGATCATCAGTTGATTGATCAGTCAGCTAAGAAAATCATCGAAACTGCTAAGAAGACAGGAGCACAGGTGAGTGGTCCGGTACCTCTTCCAACAAAGAAGGAAGTTGTTACTATTCTTAGAGCTGTTCACAAGTACAAGGATTCAAGAGAGCAGTTCGAGCAGAGAACTCATAAGAGACTTATCGATGTATTATCACCATCTCAGAAGACTGTAGATGCATTATCTAAGTTAGAGATGCCAGCTGGTGTATTCATCAACCTTAAGGTAATGAACTAATCATTATCTGGAATTTTTCATTATTAAAGCAATAATCCTAAGGGTTTAATATAGAAGTAACAAGCAGTGGTGCGGGTTCCACTTATATTAGCTGTTCTAGGATGACAGGATGCGCTGTGTATCACACATCATCTTGTCCGCTGTAGATTAAACAGGAGGAAAATCAATGAAGAAGGCAATTTTAGCTACAAAAGTCGGAATGACTCAAATCTTCAACGAAGACGGTGTTTTAACACCTGTAACTGTTCTTCAGGCTGGTCCTTGTGTTGTTACACAAGTTAAGACAGTAGAAAACGACGGTTACGATGCAGTTCAGGTTGGTTTTGCTGACATTAGAGAAAAGTTAG
>ERZ772881.2784-NODE-2784-length-11844-cov-3.448723_pt1 | contig 11844 bp, 9 predicted proteins | sample MGYA00580581_ERZ772881 | MGnify/ENA primary metagenome ERZ772881 (study PRJEB29015, sample SAMEA2737668) | human gut metagenome | biome: human gut; feature: human-associated habitat; material: faeces | place: China | collected 2012 ...
GTATTTTACTGATTATCAGTATGATAGTAAAATGTGTTAGTTCCGTACGCACCGCTCGGTTATATTGCAAAATGAAGCGAAGCTCTGAAATTATTGAATTTCAGGGCTTTTTCTTTTTCTCCGCTTCGGCAAAAAATAGTAGTTTTAGGATTTGATTTTGATATGGCTATTAATGGCATAATTTTCTCTCTACCATAAAGTTGAAAAGCGTATAAGTATCTGCAACTGCAACGAAATGGCTTTAATTTGTTAATAGATAGTCGGTTACGGCGTTGCAGATACCTGCGGCAGATGGTTGCAGATAAGGGGTATCTGCAACGCATGGGTTAGGTGTGTGCAAGCTATCCTTTTGGAGAAACAAGGCATTGCGTGTCCCTACGTAGAAACTCCAGTTTCCTTGCGCAGGAACTCCAGTTTCCCTACGCGGAAATTCCAGTTTCCTATATGAGAAACTCCAGTTTCCTGCCTGGGAACTGGAGTTCTAGCGTAAGCAAACTATACTTTCATATATCGGACTAAGTAAAATGTCCTAGCCCCACACATTTGTTGTTTATACAGTGTGGCAGATAAAGGGTATCTGCCACCATCTGCCACAGTATCTGCCACGCTGTAACTGATTATCTATTAGTGTATTAAAGCCATTTCGTTGCAGTTGCAGATACTTATACACTTTTTCAACTTTATAGTAGAGAGAAAATCGCATGATTTTGCTCATTTCCGTGCAGGAATGAATCAATTTTTAGGGATATGGTTGTCCTGAACCAAATCCCCCAGGAATTACAACTGATCCACAGAAACTTCTTCTGCCCATTTATAAATATTGTTATCAGCATTTTTCCAGTCAATATATTACTTTTTCTTACAAGTTTCAGATACGTGCCTTCTTTCTATTTCTTTTTTTCATCTTCCTTTCATCTTCCCGCATATCACTCCGTCGTTTGCGATGTCGGACGATGTACGTGTCGTGTTATGCTATAAGATATATTTTTTGCCGGCACTTGTTGGGCAGCATCCACGGTCACATTATAGATATATTCGTGTCCGCCTTCCAGCATGCTGCCGCTTTCCGCTATATAGCCCAGTTCAGTGCCATCGGAGAGCCGGACTTGGATGAACTCTTTCCTGCTTACGTCCTGCGGGGGCAGCAGGGCTTCATAAGCCACGGCGTAGCCCGCGGGGGGGGGGCGGCACAACGGTGGGGCGTGATGGTTTGCGGTCCCAACTCATTAGATTCAGGCTTATGGGCTGTCAATGTCCCGGTCTGCGGGTCGATGTCCGCTATTGTAAAAAGGTTCTTGTCGCCCAGCAGCACGGTGGCGCCTGCCACGTCCTCATCCGTGAGGGAGCCGCCGGAACGCAACCGGAGGACGACGCGCGCCATGCCGTGGCGGAAACTAAGCGCGGGATTGCTGCGGTAGAGTGTCTGTGCGGTATAGACATAATCGCTATGCTTATACTCACGGTCATCATTCTGTACTGTACGTACACTGGCTTTGTATTCGTACTCCATGTCCGCTGTAAAAAAGATACAGGCCGTGGTACCGTAAGCAAGGACACTTTTTTCGGCTTCCCCGCTTTTCCATACGGGAGGTGTGTGATCGACGTTCGTGCCGGGATAGTTGGGGGCGTGCACAAAGCCTTGGGCTGTGCTGTAAATGAAGGCTTTCCGCTTGCCGTCCATGTGGACGAGAATCTGGTCGCCTTCCTCGAAGGTTCCGTCGGGGATGGCACGTGAAGCGGGAGCATTGCCGGTGTCGTGCCCTTCGCGTGCGGCGATGGTGGCGCCGAAGGTGACGGAGGTGCCGTCACCGCCGGTAGCTGTTTCCGGATCGTTGTCCGCGCTGCACCCCGTGAGGGTTGCCAGTGTCACCGTCAGCATTGCCGTCAGCGTTGTCGCCGTGGCAAGCCACCGGCGGATGCTGTGCCGCCGGATGGCTTTCGGGAGGGTATGGTTGTGTATCTTCATGTTCTCTTATGCTTTTATTTCTTGTTCTTGATGAATGGCGGGCGCGGCTACTTGCGACGGAGCACGGGCAGGTTGCCGTCGGTGACTTCCCAGGTGGTGGTGAAATTCCAAGGGTTAAGGGGGTACTCGCCGCCGGAGGGAAGCGTGTAGCTATTCGCCCATCTACCCGCTTTCATCCACCACGAGGCGGCGGGCTTGGCATCGCAATCCTTGCCGTCCGGTTTATTGAGTCCTTTATCTCCGGAAGCGGACAGTATTGCCGAGGCATAGCTGTTGACTATGTTACCGCCAGTGCTTCCTGTAATACGGTGGATGTAAGTATTCATCTGCCCATCCTTGCCTGATATATTGCTGTTGAGTGCGGCGCAGTTGGCTATACGGTTGTTGCTAGATCCTGCAATGCCTCCCAAAGAGACGAACTGGGTAGTAGCCGTACTTTCTATCTTTCCGGTGGCATAACAATTAAAGATATAACTCTGATTAAATCCCGCGATGCTTCCGGCATTAAGCCTATACATCTTTCCCGTTGCAGTCACCGTAACGTTGGAGATGCAATCGGTAACGGTGTCGTGGTTGTTATACCCGCAGATTCCTCCCGCATGGTAAGTTGCGTTTTCATCCGTGCCGTCTACCGTTATCTGCCCGTCCACCCGCAGGCGGCGCACTTCTCCTTCAATATAGGCAAAGAGAGAAATAAAGTAACCGTACTTGGTACCGATGCTATGGAATTGTGCCCGTATGGGCTTCACCCCATTGAGAGTAACGGTATGCCCTCCGCCATCGAATGTTCCCGAGAAAGGCTCACCTTGACCGCCTCCATAGTCGTAATAGATAGCCTCCCAGTCATTGAGCACCAGATCGTTGCAGAGGCGGTAATGCTTCCCCATACTATCGTGACTCGCCCCGATGTCCTTCATCCCCTGCGCATCCGTGATAAGAATCGGCTTGTTTTTGTTGGAGCCGTCGCCCGACCACAGGGCATAGAGGGTGAAGTCTCCGGCAGGCATCGTCAGCGTGCTGCCCGCAGCATAAAACTCGCCTCCGCCTCCGGGCAGGGTGTTCCATCCCACAAAGGTTTTGCCGCTTGGGGGTGTCAGACCGTTGTCGTCGGGCAGGAGTACCGCAGCGCTTTCAAAGACTTTGTCGCCCGCTATCGTGCCGCTGCCGCCGTTGGGGTCGAAGGTCAGGGTGCGGGCTTCCTGCAGGGTGATGTCCTTGCTGCCGCCGCTTGTCCAGTCATCAATATCGGCTTGGCCAACTGTGATGTGGGTGCGCTCCACGGTCACATTAAAGGTATAGGAGGTGGAGGGGGCAAGGGCTTCGCCTGCCGTGCCGGCCGGGAAAGTGAGCGCGGCGCCGAAGGTGTTATCGCCCAGCTTCAGTTGCAGGTGCATGGAACTTACCGCCTGCGGCCAGAGGATGGCGATGCCTGTGATCTGTCTCCCGATGGTGGAGGTGGGCAGGTTTTCGAGTTTGGACACCGTGCCTGTGGCTTTGGCTTCACCGGTGGAGGTGTCGAAGGTTCCCTCCGTTGCCAGTTGGGTGAGGGTGTAGGTCAGCCCGTTCGGGAGCGCTGTTCCGGCACCCGCCTTGAAGTTCAGGATGAGGCGGCTCATACGGTGTGAAAACCGGAAATCGACCTTCGGGTCGCTACTTTGGGCTGTCTGTTGCGCCCAGAGGTAGTCGATGGCGGGCAGGTTCTCCGGGCTCTGGTCGGCGACGGTGAGGTTTTTCATGATGATGCCGTCGCTGCCGGGCTTGGTGCCGTTCGCGCCCTCGTAGGGGTAGTAAGCGGTGAAGGTCGTGGGGGACTTGTCCTGAAAGTAGATGGTGTTGTCTTCGCCCGCCGCACCGGGTACGGGGCTGAACACACTGCCGTTGGTCTTGTAGCGGATATTGACATAGTTTGTCTTCCCATTCACGGAAGAGGTGGAAATGCCGATACAGTCATCGACATCCCATACCGTGTTTGCGGCGCGGGAGGACACCACGTTGTCTGTCTTGCCGATCGAGGCGGTGACAATGGCTGCGTTCGACGCGTTGCCGGAGGGTTCATTGTTCTCCTCGCTGCATCCTGCGGCGAGCATGGCTGCTACCACGGACGTGACAGCGAAAAGCCGGGTTGGTGTGAATTGTTTCATCTGCTATTTGTTTTTAGTTTATAGTTTATGATTGTTTATCGATTATTCCATTCCGGCATTTACGTCACCGCCGCTTGTTTCCGTCCAGCCGATAATCGTGCCGCCCGTTTCGGAATTTACCGGCGCATATACATCACCGGTAAGGCGCATGGGATGGAGCTTGTCGGTATTGAAATCCTTGAACATTTCGCTGAAATCGGTTTCCACCGTGTCTTTCATGCCATCCATGAAGGTGAGTGCCACGACCATACGCTGCACCGCGCCCGGAATCATCCCCGGAACCCACACGGTGCCGGTCAGTTTTTCTGCCGACAGGACAAAAGGAACCGACACGGCAGCCGCGCTGCCCGTCACTTCGCCCGTGCGCAGATCGACGGACGGCGCCACTCCTTCCAGCCGGGCTTCGATACCGACAATGCGCCTGCTGTCTCCACCGTTAATAGCCACCTCGAACGCTATCTTCCGGAAGAGTTGCCGCATGGGCAACACGACGCTTACCGTATCGTCCGCCACGACATCCGCTGTCACCGTACCACCCAGCAATACGCCCGGGTCAGGGTGTTGCATCCCGGCATTGTCCGGGTCGTTGTCCACTGTTGCCACACCGTCCTTAACCGTAACGTGTGCTGCAGGGTTGTAACCGAGCAGCTCCGTCCGTTCCGGCACGAACAACCCGGCCAGCGCTGCAACCGGTTCATGCAGGGTGAAAGAGGTTCCCGCCGCTTCCGTGATGTATTTCGCGGGAGTGGCTATACCTTCGCCCCGCTGTGTCCAGTCAGCGGTTATCACGATGGCTCCTTTGTCGGGATGCGGCGTGTTGTAAATCGGGTCTTTTACATCGCAACCTGCAAGGAACAGGGTCGCACAGATGCAAAGTAATGTAATTGTAATTTTCATATCTTTCATGGTTTATATTCGTTCTGTTTCACGAGGCATGCGCCTGCTGCTTCGACCTTCCCGTACCCTACAACCAAACCATCACAGAATCCGAATAAAAGGCCCCTCCGTCGGGTAGAAAGGACCATTCCGGTGAGGGTCGCGTTGTTTGCAATCTATTTGGGCTTCAGGGTAATTTCAAAAGGTTTCACTTGTCCGGCTTCCAGCTTTATTTCTTCTGTCGTACGGGAAGTCCATTGCTTACCCCCGGCGTCCTTAAACAGGAACAATTCCGTTCCGGCAGCTATCGTCTGCGGGAAAAGAAACGCCCGGTAGGTATAGCGTGTCGCATAATCCGCATCGCCGGGCTGCTCCAGACGGGGTAGTTTCATAGACTTTATCCTGTCATTACCCTTTACCTCTCCCGTTTCCACATAGAATCTGAAGTCGATGTCACACCCATGGAGCTCGGCGATAATCTGGTCGTTTACTCCCTTCACCGACAGTTCTATACATGCCTGTAACGGAGAAAATTCGAGGGTTACGGGTTCGGAGGTATTAGGAACTCCCGTCGTTTTGGCATACAGGAGATGCATGTATTTGGAATCTTCCAAACTTGTTAAACTAATATCTATATAAGAAAAATTGAAGAGTTCCACCATATAGGGAAAATAGGCAATGAAACTCAACGTTCCATCTTTGGGATAATAGGTGCAGGTATCCGGCAGTTCATATTCCCAACGTCCGCCTTTATACGTCATCGGCATGTTTTGTGCAAGGTTTCTGTTAATGTTGCTATAGCCCCTCTTATCGTCTATGATCATGACACCTACCACGTCACCCTCCTGCCACGTATTGGTATAGTGCCCATCCGTACTTACGGCGACGCGCGTGCCGATTGCACCGTTGTCCGGCGTGGCATAAGCCATGTTGAAACGTATCTTTTGCGGAGAAATCGTTTGCTCCGGTTCTGTTCCCGGCATATCGTCCTTGCTGCATGAGGCAAACAGGAAAAGGGATATAACCGCGGGAATGAGTGCATAAATTATTCTTCGTAACATAATTCTTTTATTTTTAAGTGATTGTTATTCGGCATTACCGATTCCTGTAGCGCCTACCGTCCAACTGTTGATGTTTCCGGTAACCTCTATTATATATTTTGCCACGGTGATATCATACGTATATATCTTGCCGGTTTTCAATTCTGCTATCTGCTTATACATACTCCACGTATAGGTTTCGTTTTGGTCGGTGGTGAACGTCACCGTATGCGTCGCGTCGAGGGGACCGACAGGGAGCAGGATGGCTTCGTAAACGGAACCGGCGGTTACGGTGCATGCTTCAAAGGATTTCGCGTTGCCCATACCGGTAAAGCCGCCCGAACCCTTGAGGTCGAAGCTGGCGGTAGTATTCATGCCGTTGATGCTCACCTTGACAATCTCACCCGGTACATTGGAGTCTTTCGTTACATTCATTCTCAGTTTCGCCAGTTGATGGTCAAAAGCCAAATCCACGGATGTGTTGTTCCTGCCATCCTCTTTGCTGTATCCTGTCCCCTGCTTGTCGGCTGCCGCCCACATCAGGTCGATGCCTGTCTGCGATGCCTGATTGGATACATCTACCGGATAAATAAAGTCGGACACCGTTGCCCGATAAGGATGGTAAGCTATGAAATCCACTTTTCCCGTTTCATCCAAAGGGTAATAAATCGCTTGTCCCGCAGGAGCAAATGAGGTTGACAACCCGGCTTCCGAAGCAGTATATTTCATATTCTCCGCGTTATCCAACACGTCACTTGTGCCGTGTTTCACCATATAGATTCCCACGGGATCGGCTTTTTCCCAAACGCTTTTATCTTGCGGGTCGATAGCTACGCGCGTTTGCGTAGCTGTGGTACCTTCCGAAGTGAAACGGACCGCGCCGTCTTTTATGAGCATATTATCCTTCTCGCATGATACAATAACTACAATAACCGCGCATACGGTGATTAATGCTGCTGGTAAAATCAACTTTTTCATTATGGTCATTTTTATATTAATCTCTTTAAATTGATAACTATTTGCTTGATTTTGTATTTAGTCTGCCGTTCCGCTACCCGAAACGGGTATCCAATCCGTAATGGTCGCGCCGAATCCCGCTTCCGTGGGTGTCTCCACTACTTTACCGCCCAGAGTAAGGGGTGTTCGCTTGTCGGCGTTGAAGGCGGCAAGCTTCGTGGTGAGGTCGCTCGTGAGGTCTGTAGCTTTGGGGGTGTCGTCCGTATAGCAGATCAGGGCGTTCAGCTTCTGCCGCGCCCCCGCCACACCGAGCAGGCGCACGGTGGCTGCATATTTCCCGGCATCTGCGCCTTCGGTGATTTTGGTGAACTGCAATTCTACGTTCGCGGGCGCGGAGTGCGTGCCGTTATCGAAATCGAGCGTCGAGGCCGCCCCCGAAAGGTAACCTTCGATGTGCTCTATTCGGTTCGTGCTGCCGCCTGTCGGCTCAATGATGAGTGTTAGTTGGCGTACTTGCTGTTTCATCACGGCGGTCACCGCGTATTTCGTGTCTTTCTCTATCGTGGCGTCCACGACGTCCGTAAACAGCCAGCCCGGCATCTCCTGCACGAACTGTCCCGCACCGTCCACGTTGCCCGAAGCCCCGGCGACGGTGGCCACGGTGCCGCTCACGGTGATATGCTCCGCCGTGTTGTAGACGCAAAAGCGGTACGCGCCCGGCTCGAAGAGGTGGTCGAGGCGGTTGGTGACGCCCGTGAGCGTGGCGGTGTAGCCGGCAGTAGCGGAGCCGTCGCGGGTGGCTGTTACCGTATAGCTTTCGGGAGTGGGCAGGCCTGTACCGATGTCGCTCCAGTCGGTGGTGAGGGGCACGGTGCCGTGGTCGGGGTGCGGAGTGTTGTAAATCGGGTCCTTCACGTCGCAACCCGCAAGGAACAGGGTAGCCCAGACACAAATTAATGCAATTATAATTTTCATATACCGTATTTTTATAGTTCTACTTATTTGCTACCGATAGTCCACACGAGGCTGATTCCTGCCTGCGTGGGTCCCCAAAAGTGCTTGCTCTTGTTCCGTTCCTTATAGACACGCACGCCGTCGGTCATCCCGAAGCTGTCGTATTCGGAACGGGTATAGCCCAGACCGAGGTTAAAGTCAATGGAGAAGTCGCGGGACAGATAGAGCTGGTAGCCTGCGGTCAATCCCGCATTCCACAGCTTTCCCTGATAGCCAGTATCCTTTGAAACAATACCGCCCAACATATACTTATATATATTATACTCCCCATAGCTGCCCGATACGCCTACATAAAAACGCTTTTTATCCAAAAGGTACCAGCGCACTTCGGGGTTGACGAGCCACATCTTCTGTACTTTGCCATATTCACCGCCCCACCACGAGAGACTGCCGTCCAGCTTTACGCCTAGGTCACGGTTCACCCGCCATTCTACGCCGAGCGTGGGAAGCAGGAAGGCGTCATACAACACATTGGTGCGGACGGCAAAACGGTAGGGTTGCTCCGGCTCTGACGTCAATCGCTCTGCGAAGGGCGCAGGCTGTTGTTCCACATTCCTGTTGGCTTCAGGTTGCTTCTCGGCGACGGGGTCTTTCTTTACGGTTGCCTGTTGCAATCCGGGCTTCGTTTCCGGTTCCACGGTTACTTGTTTTTGCCGGAGTTCTTCCCGTTCTACTTCTTCTTTGGCGGGCGTCGTCTCCGTCGTAGCCTTAGCCGAAGGAATACGGAGTGTCACCACCACCATATCCTTATTATTATGGTACGCACGCGCATAATTAGCGGTCACGAAATCCGTTTCCTTCAGTCCTTTCCGGGTGATAAGTTCCGACTTTACCCGGTTGGCACGGATAAATGCCGTGTTCAGATTCTCTTTGGCAGTTGGCTGCGAAGCGCAATAGCCGTCCACATATACGGGCATCCTGCCCGCTGCTATCTCTGCCTTGTGACAGTCAATCAGCACATAGAGCCGTTCCAGTTCCGCCTCGTTGCCCGCGCGGGTAAACATGTTTTCACCCGGAAGAAAACGGAAGCTGACAACTGTATCTGCCCCGGCAGTTTCAGACGCCCGTGCATGGGAAATTTCGCATAACGAAACTCCCCAGAGCAAGAGAACCGATAGAATTTTGTGTAAATGTTTCATAGGTTTGTACATTAAGTTTTATGTTTTAATAGAATTATTATCACATTCAAACACTCTTGGTGATCTTTATTTTTTACCACATTACACAAAAGTATGTGAATACCCAATAGGGCAGGTGACAATTCAACAAAATCTGCTTTTTACAATTTGTCCTAAAGGCACTTTTCATTAGGACAAATCGTAAAAGGCTTACCAAAAGGTATATTTTTACGTTTTTCACCTTGAAAATGAGGATTTATGATAAAAATACCATATATTTGGAAGGTGGATATTTCATCAATATACGTAACCGCGATAATACCTCTTATTCCATTCTTTTCGGCTATTGCCAGCGGAATATTGGTTGCTTTCTCGCTTCAGGACTGCCTGAAACGGGAAGAAAGGCGATTAAAAAGAATTGTCCTCTTTTATTTTTCCATTTCGGGCATCGCTTGGTTTATAACAATTTGTTACGCGTTCAGTCCTGTATTGTTCACCTGGTTGAATATCGTATGCCTCTTATCCTTTATTTTGCCTGCCATCTTCTTTTTTCGGATTATCCGTTTCCTTACCCGGCTCGGACAACCGGAGAATTTCTCCCTGCTCCATTATGTATTGCCCGGCATACTGGCGATGGTTACGTTAATATGGTCATTATCCGTACCTTTTGATGTGCAGTTGGAAATTGTCAGGGGAAGAGCGGAAATAGTTCCTGCCGGATATGAGGCTTTTGCCCGCTTTTACACATTAAAACCCTTGTTCCGGGTCGTTTTCGGACTTACCTATTATCTGTTTGCCATCGGGGTATTAGCCGTTTATTATAAAAGGGCCACAGGGAATAAGGCGATTGTGCACAGGCCTGCGAATTGGGTCTTGTTTATTATCGGAATATCCCTGGCTTCGCTATTTTCGTCTGTATTGCCCACCTTCCTTATGAAACGTGTAGAGTTTTATTCTTCCATATGGACACTGATAGTGGCATTAAGCATTGCCATGCAGCATGTCTTGCTCGCATACCACGTCATGCGTCGGGATTACGTACCTTATATCATTACTGAAAAAACACCCAAGCAACCCCAAGCAACAAAGAAGCATGTGCCACAAACAGAAGAGCAGGCTGTGGAAACCAAAGAGAAGGCTAAGGCTCCGCGTAAGCAACATTCCGGCAAACTCAACCGACGCAGGTTCGAGAGTTTCATCCGCAATGAGAAGCCCTACCTGAATCCGGATTACAAGATTACCGATCTGGTGGAAGCGCTCGATATAAACCGCACCACACTTTCGGCATTTATAAACCGGACATACGGCGTGAACTTCAACCGATACCTGAACCGCCTGCGGCTCAAAGAGCTTGAAAAGCTCCGTTCACAACCTGACGGACAGGGGAAAAGTATCAGTTCCCTGCTTGACAAGGCAGGATTCAAGGATTTCCGCAATTATTCGCGTGCCGCCGCCGCTGAAAGGGAAGACGCTGAACAAAAGAACGAAACAGACAAAAAGAAAGGAGATACGGAATGATAAACATAGACCAGATAGACGCTTTCGCCTTTTCAGCTCCTATCGTATGCGCTTTGGTGTGCATGATTATGATGCTGATGGATGCAGTTGCACGCAGGCATAACGTGCAGGAGAAGAGGCTGCGCCTCTTCCTGGCATTAACCTATCTTATTACTTCTCTCGGATGGTTGGGTATGGTGTTTTATTCTATCAGTCCCCGCCTCTTTGCGTCCTACTATACTGTGTTCCTGTTCACGCTCATGCTCGACCAGGTAATGATATATAGGTTTGTTTCCATCATAACAAATACCGGTGAGCGTCGCAAACTCAACCGCCTGCATCTGATAATTCCGCTTCTCTTTACCCTCATTTCGATAATAAGCGACATGATAGTCCCGGTGGAACAGCAGCGGGCGGTGATCTTTTCAGAAGCAAGCGCCGATGAACCCAATTTGTGGTTCAGGATAATGTATGTATTGACAACCACTGTTTTTATAGTTTACAATACGCTTTATCCTTTTTTGAACCTGCGGAACATACGCCGTTACAGGAAGTTCATCGTGAACTATTCCTCGGATGCCTATAATGCATCCCTCGCCTGGCTGGCGGTCATACAAGCGCTTATTTTGATTACCGTTCCGGTTCCTCTGGCGGGATTGTTATTCCGCATACCCACTATTTCGTTCAGCTATTTTGCATGGGTGGGAACGCTGCCGTATTTTATCAACTACCTGATTCTTTGCTACAATCTGCTCAACGACAATTACCTCATCATCCAACCGGAAGATGTAAAAGAGGATACGGCTGCCAAAGTTTCCTTTATCAGCCGTAAACAATTCGAGCACTACCTGCGTGAAAAGAAACCTTATCTCAATCCCAACCTGCGGATTACAGACCTTGCCGCCGGGTTGCATACCAACCGGAGCTACATTTCGGGCTTTATCAATAAAGAATATAACATGAATTTCTGCCGTCTGATTAACCGTTGCAGGCTGTATCATCTCGACCGGCTCCGCTTGTCGCCCTTAAACTCGGAGAAAGACAATATAGATTTGGTGTTGATGGCGGGATTCAGCAGTTACAGGAGCTATCTTAGGGTAAAAAATGAGGAGGATAGACTGTCGTTGCTGAAAGTTTTTGAAAAGTAAGACTTTCAATAAACGTTTTTATTTTTTTTCCCATCATATCCCCATTTTATATAAATAGCTCCCCAGGCAAATCCTGCTCCGAACGCA
>ERZ772881.2797-NODE-2797-length-11800-cov-2.311026_pt1 | contig 11800 bp, 6 predicted proteins | sample MGYA00580581_ERZ772881 | MGnify/ENA primary metagenome ERZ772881 (study PRJEB29015, sample SAMEA2737668) | human gut metagenome | biome: human gut; feature: human-associated habitat; material: faeces | place: China | collected 2012 ...
TGTATGCCTGATAGGAAACTCCTTTTACCATACCCTCTCGGAATACCCTGTAAGAGGGGGTAGTCTCACTATACGACTGAGCCTGCCTCAGTCGTATACTTAGGGTACCTCAGTCGTACTGTGAGATACCCTAAGCTATACTCTCATCTTTTGAAATCAACGAGCCCTATGAATCGTACCTCTGTTTTTACAATTATTTTTACCATACTCTCCCCTTTGGGTTCTTACGCGCAATATGCTTCTTCGTCTAAAGCGCCGAAGAAAGCAGGTGATTTGATAGAATCCACTTCCTACAATGACCATAAGCGGGGAACTCCCCGTGCGTTGCAATACCTGCCGTCCGGCGAGGATTTTGTCTGTGTTAACGGAAAGAACCGTTATACCCGTGCTCTCTACGGCAGTCCTACGGCATGGCGTCTGGAAACCAGCGATCGTCCGATATTTGCCACTTATGTCAAGAACGACAGCCGTAATATCCGTTTTCGTCTGCGCCTGCCGGATGGGACGGTTACACCGCTGGAAGAGACCGCTTGGTGCGAGGCTCGCTATAATCCGGGTAGCCGCATTTATTTATTGAAAGACAAAACATGGGGAGAGAATTGCGTCCTGAAGATTTCCGTATTGGCAAGTTTGACGGAGGAAATGGCTATGTGGAAGTTCTCCGGAGAATTGCCTGCCGGCTGTGAGCTGGAAGTGTTGAATTCGCCTATCCGTCAGAAGAAGCTTTTCCGTAGCGGAGATATGGGAGCAGACCCGCCGGGATGTTTTGAACCGGCAGAAGACGGTACGGTATTGCAAACGCTGAAATGCCGTTTTCCGTCCGACGGAAATTTATACATAAGTATTGTCCGTAACGAATTGAAAGAAGTACCGGATGGCGATGTACAATATCTTACTTTGCAGAATGCTTGCCGTGAACTTGCCGGACGCATCAAAATTACTACTCCCGATCCTTATTTCAACACGCTTGGCGGTGCGCTTGCCGTTGCCGCCGATGGCATTTGGGGAGAAGAGGGCGTGTGGCTGCATGGAGCTATCGGTTGGCGTATGCCGCTGAGTGGTTGGCGCGCTGCTTATGTAGGCGATGTATTGGGTTGGCACGATCGCGCACGCACTCATTTTGATAACTATGCCGCCAGTCAGGTAACCGGGATTCCTAATACGATTCCGCATCCTGCACAAGATTCCGCTCTTGCACTGGCACGTTCGGCCAAGATTTGGGGAACACCTCAATACAGCAACGGGTATATTTGTCGAAATCCCCGGCGAAATAACCAGATGCACCATTATGACATGAACCTCTGCTACATAGACGAATTGCTGTGGCACTTCAATTGGACCGGAGACCTTGATTATGCCCGTCGTATGTGGCCTTTGCTGACGTTGCATCTTGCTTGGGAAAAACGTAACTTCGACCCTGATAACGACGGCCTTTACGATGCCTATGCCTGTATCTGGGCAAGTGACGCACTGTACTATAACAGTGGAGCTGTCACACACAGTTCCGCCTATAACTATCGCGGCAATAGGCTGGCTGCGCTGATTGCCGAGAAAATCGGCGAGGACCCTGCACCTTATCGGGAAGAAGCCGATAAGATACTGAAAGCGCTCAACGCCCGCCTATGGTTGCCGGAGAAAGGACATTGGGCTGAATTTCAGGATTTCATGGGACACCGCCGTTTGCATGAAGACGCTGCTGTATGGACTATTTATCATGCCCTCGATAGTGATGTGGCAGATCCGTTCCAGGCATATCTTGCTACAAGTTATGTAGACCGTGAAATTCCTCATATTCCTGTCGTAACTTCGGATGATGTCCTTACCGCCGGTACTGCCGCTTTGCCTGTCAATGCGGTTTCTTATGCCCGTTGGCAGAAGCAGTTGAAGGAAGCGGGGGCTGCCATTAATGCCGGGGAGTATGCCACAGTGGCTACTACCGACTGGATGCCCTACTCATGGAGTATCAATAATGTAGCTTTTGCCGAGGTGATGCATACGTCACTGGCCTATTTTCAGGCAGGACGCAGAGAGGCGGGCTTCAAATTATTGAAAAGCTCTGTTCTCGATGGCATGTATTTAGGTGAGAGTCCGGGTAACTTCGGACAGATAAGTTTCTATGACGCCGCCCGAGGGGAGTGTTATCGCGATTTCGGCGATCCTATCGGAGTGGCTTCCCGTACATTGATTCAAGGACTTTACGGTATCTTGCCTGATGCTTTGAACGGTCGCTTGTTGATAAAGCCCGGTTTCCCGACAGAGTGGGAGTATGCTTCATTGCATACGCCGGATATTGACTTTGATTTTAAGGCGGGTGAAGCGGTTGCCGGAAAATATTCTTCCCGCGATCGCTCGCTTTATACCGTCACTCATCACCTGTCTGCGGTGCGTAATCTGGAATTGCAGTTTCCGGCGCGTCGCTCTTCCGTAGCGCGTCTGATAGTAAACGGACAGGAGGCGGCATGGAAATTGGTTGAAAATTCGGTTGGCCGGCCTATGCTTAGTGTTTCCGTTCCGGCTTCTTCCGGTGAGGAAATAACAATCGATGTCAATTGGGAAGGAGAGTCGCTCACAGTTCCCGTTTCTATTGATGCTTATCCTTCGGCCCGTGTTCGTGAAGCGGGACCTGTCAGCTTTATTGCCATGGAACAGGAACAGATGAAATGGTGGGCGCCGGTGGAACAACCGGTAGCCGGCAGTTGTAAACAAACTATTCCGGCTGGTGACTTTAAAGCCGTCGACTCTGCCAAATGCACCCCCGTTGATATGCAGAAGGTGTTCAATGCAAATGTAACGGATATTTTCCGCAATGAATATCTATCGCCCCGCTCTCCGTACACTACGTTGCAATTACCCAAACAAGGTATAGGCGAGTGGTGTCATCCGCTGAAAACGGCCGGGATTGATGATACGGGTCTGCGTGCCGCTGTGCGCGAAGGTGTGCTGGAAACAAAACTCGGAATACCTTTCCGTACTCCTGCCGCGGGGCATAACATTGCTTTCACCTCTCTTTGGGACAATTATCCGGACAGCTTGCAGATTCCTCTGGCCGGTAAGGCATCCCGTGCCTATCTGTTGATGGCGGGCAGTACCAATCATATGCAGTGCCATATTGAGAATGGCGTAATCCGCGTATATTATGAAGATGGCACTTGTGATACTCTGCCTTTGGTAAATCCGGACAATTGGCCTCCTATCGAACAAATATTCTTTGAAGACGGACAGGCCTTTAATCGTCATGCTCCGTCTCTCTATCGCTTGCGTTTGAAAACGGGTGAGCTAAGTAATAATTTCGGTGAAGAACTTGGTTTTACCGGGGTGTCGCGTGAGGTAGACGGCGGTGCGGCTGTCTTGCTGGAAATGCCGTTGAATGCCAAGAAGAAACTTTCGCGTCTGGTATTGGAAACGCTTTCTAATGAGGTGGTGATAGGAATAATGGGTATTACGCTTCAACAGTAAGCCCGGATTTCAAGACAGGGAATTATGGAATATTTCAGAAAAATAGCTTTATGCGTGCTGTGCCTCATAACTTCTGTTTGGCAACTTAATGCACAGGTGAAGAAAGTTCCGCAGTGGGGACGGTTTGAGGTCGCGTTGCAAGGTACTTCCGACGGAAATCCTTTTACGGATGTCAGTCTGGCCGCCGCTTTTTGGCAGCAAGGAGGAGACACGGTCAACGTGCAGGGTTTTTATGACGGAGACGGGCGGTATATTATCCGCTTTATGCCTGCTTTACCGGGGATGTGGCATTATGTCACGCAAAGCAATATGCTTTCTTTGACCGGAAAGCAGGGCGCTCTGGAATGTGTGCCGGCCGTTGCGGATAATCACGGTCCGGTGAGGGTGAAAGATACGCATAATTTTATGTATGCCGACAGTACCGTATATTATCCGCTGGGCACTACGGCGTATGCCTGGACCCACATGTCACAGCCGGTACAGGAGAAAACGTTGTTGTCATTGGGGAAAGCGCGGTTTAATAAACTGCGGATGTGTGTGTTTCCGAAGAATTACGGCCTTTGCAAGGAAGAAACGGGAATCTATCCTTTTCTTGTCAAAGAGGATTCTTCCGGGAAACCGGTGTTTGATTTTACACGTTTCAATCCTGCTTTTTTCCGCCATTTGGAGAAACGCATTGATAATCTGAAGCATTTGGGTATCGAAGCGGATTTAATTCTGTTCCATCCTTATGATAAAGGACGTTGGGGATTTGACAGTATGCCGATGGAAGTCAATGTGGCATATATCAAATATCTGACGGCGCGTCTTGCTTCTTTCAGTAATGTGTGGTGGTCATTGGCGAATGAGTATGATTACGTCAAGGCCAAAAACGAAGCTGATTGGAATATTTTGATACGGACTGTTGCCGCGTCAGACCCCTATGGGCATTTATGCTCCATTCATGGGAGTACGGCAACCTATTTCCCTTATTGGATGGAAGAACTGACGCATACCAGTATTCAGGATGAGGCTCCGGTTGAGGATTTCGGGCGTGCTTCTATTGTGCGCGGTGTTTACCGCAAGCCGGTCATCTTTGATGAAGTGTGTTATGAGGGGAATCTGGCTTCCCGTTGGGGACGTTTGAGCGGACCTGAAATGCTTCATCGTATTTGGCAAGGATTGATAGCCGGTACATACGTCACGCACGGAGAATGCTACCAGTGGAATACCGGCAGCATGGACACTATTTTCTGGGCAAAAGGCGGAGAGTGGCGTGGTGAATCGTGGAAACGTATTCCTTTTACCCGCAGTCTGCTGGACTCACTGCCGCAACCGTTGCAATTGGCGGATGTCAGCCGTGACCATCGGACAGCTACGGCCGGAGATGGTTATTACTTGATTTATTTCGGCAGGCAGATACAGGATGAATGGTTATTCAATCTTCCGGCAAAGAACGCTTCTTATCAAAAAGTGCGATCCGGTACAAAATATAAAGTGGAAATCATTGATACATGGAATATGACTGTCACTGAGTATCCCGGTACGTTTGAAGTCGGAAAAACGATAGATTACCGGCATTATGATGTGAATCTCCGGAAAGTTCGTTTGCCATTGTTGCCGTATCTGATGTTACGCGTTACGGTAACGAATGAATAATCGCGATGCATGATAATAAGTGGAAGCGGTATGACGCAGATGAGGTAAGTGTACAAAACTACATGGTTTCCGAATATTCATGGCTGCTGTATATCAGGACGTTTATTTATCTTTGTCGAGGATAAACTTAAATATAGGACAACCATGAGAACTTTTTTGACTATTCTTTTATGTACGCTTTTTTATTCCGGTTTTTCATTCGGGACGGATTGGAATGTATATGTCGCCAAGTATCGGCATGATAAAGTTTGCGCTATCAGTTATACCTTTGATGACGGGTTGGCAGAGCACTATACACTGGCAGCTCCGCAATTGGAACAACGGGGTTTTCGCGGAACTTTTTTTGTTAATGGTTCTAAAGTGAATAAGGATGAGCGACGCGTGAGAGATACTACTCGTGTAACGTGGCCTCAATTGAAAGAAATGGTGGAAAACGGGCATGAGATTTCCAATCATGGCTGGGCCCATCGTAATTTTGCCAAATTCCCGTTTGACGTACTCAAGGAAGATATAATGAAAAACGACAGTGCGATATATGCCAATGTCGGTATAATGCCTCGTACATACGCTTATCCCAATAATACGAAGCAAGGAGACGCAATGGAATTTGTTGCTCGAAACCGTGTGGGTACGCGGCTAAAACAACGTTCCGTAGGCAGTAAGCGTACAGCCCGCGATTTGCAGAAGTGGCTGGAAACACTGATTAGGACGGGTGATTGGGGTGTGGGTATGACGCACGGTCTGACTTACGGGTATGATGCTTTCCGAAATCCGCAACTTTTGTGGGAACACTGGGATCAGGTCAAAGCCAATGAAGACAAAGTATGGGTCGGAACTTTCTGTGAGGTTGTTTCCTATCTCAAAGAAAAGGAAGCGATTCATTTGAGGGTAACGGAGAAAAAGAATAAATTATATATCGTTCCGGAATTATCTTTGGATAAGAAACTTTTTACAGAACCGTTGACTATGGTCATTGAGGGGAAAACTATAAAGAAACTTTCCGTCCGACAAGGGAAAAAGAAACTTCCCGTACAACTTCGTTCCGATAAAGCATTTTTCGACTTCGACCCTTTTGGCGATGAAATTATAGTAACTATTAGATAGAAGTTCCCCGTAATACGGAGAAAATCACTACTTTTGCCGTAACGACATCGGAAACTTATGAAAAACATAGAACAAAGAGTCTGCGGGAGAAGAATTTATACCTTTCTGGTAGTGTGTCTTGTTGCACTAATGAATTTGTCGGGTTATGCTTCCGTTAAGGTACATGTACAATATCTGACTACAGCGGACGGATTGTCCAATAATTCTGTCCGTTATATTTATCAGGATAGCAAAGGCTTTATTTGGATGAGTTCACTGAACGGACTGAACCGTTATGACGGTAATTCGTTTCGTACTTTCCTGCCTAAAAATAACGGACGTATTTCACTTGCAGACCGACGGGTCAAGCATTTGTATGAAGATAATAACGGCTTCTTGTGGATATCTACCTCTGCCGATCGTTTCAGTTGTTATGATTTGAAGAAGGATTGTTTCGTGGATTTCACCGGATGTGGGGAACATGAAGACCACTACGGATATATAACCATATTATCTGACGAAGTCTGGTTATGGGGACGGGGGCAAGGCTGTCGGCGTATACAATATAGAGAAAGCAAGTTTGTTTCGGAAGTCTTTAATGCGAAAAGTGGACAGCTCCAATCGGACAATATCCTGTTTGTGTTGCAGGATAGCGGTAAACGGGTGTGGATTGGTACGGATAGAGGACTTTATTATTGGAAAGATAATGCGTTGCAGTGTGTTGATAAGTCACATTATTTCCAGCGTGCCTATCGTTTTAAAGACAAAACCTGCTTTATAACCATCGAAGGTGAAATTTGGACTGCGGATAAGAAGGGGCGGCTTGCCTTTGCGGCAAAGTTGCCGGATGTATCCTCGGGTATGGATTTGCCGGGTAGTTTGTCGGTTGGGAACCAATGGGTTATCTTTACTTCAAAAGGCAGTTTCGTTTTTGATTTGGAGAGCAATGCTTTGAAACCCTCACCACCGGAGTGGAATATTCCCGGCGGTGAAGTTGCTGTAGATAACCGGGGGAATTATTGGGTACACAACAAGACAGGTAAGCTATATTATATTCAGTCGGGAACCGGCGTCGTGAAAGTTTTTCAACTGATGCTCCAAGAAAAGGTGGGGTATATCGATATGGAACGCTATCATGTAGTACACGACTCACGTGATATTCTTTGGATTTCAACTTATGGCAACGGGCTTTTTACCTATGATTTGCGGACTGACGAACTGCGCCATTTCAAAGCGGATGACAGCCGTTCCTCATTGATTTCGTCCAATGCCCTGCAATATATCATGGAAGACCGTTCGGGGAGCATTTGGTTGAGTTCCGAGTATACGGGAGTGTCTCATTTGAAGGTAGTGAATGAGGGAGCCGCACAGTTCTATCCGGAGCCGGTGAAATACGATACGGAAACACATGTGAATAATGTTCGTATGCTGGCTGCCGCAACTAATGGGGATATTTATCTGGGTACTCGCGATGGAAAGGTTTATGTATACGATGCTGTACTGTCTTGCCTAAAGGACAAAGCTGTCTATGGCAAAAATATATACGCGCTTTGTGAAGATTCCACAGGTGTCCTTTGGTTGGGAAGTAGGGGTGATGGACTGTATGCGGGAGATAAAAAGTACACTTATCGGGTTGATGATGTGAATTCGCTTGCAGCCAATGAAGTATTTTGTATGTTGCGCGATAGTAAAGGGCGGATGTGGATCGGTACCTTTGGCGGTGGGCTGGACCTTGCCGAACCCGATGGACAGGGCGGCTATAAATTCCGTCATTTCCTCAATGAATACTATTCGCAGAAACGCATACGCGTATTGATTGAGGACAAACAAGGATGGATTTGGGCAGGCACGAGTGATGGTATATTTGTATTCCGTCCTGAGGAATTGTTGGCAAATCCTAAAGCCTATCACCATTATAATTGGAGTAACCGAAGTTTGCTGAGTAATGAAGTGCGGCATATAATGCAGGACAGCAAGGGAAATATATGGATTGCCGAATCCGGTGCGGGGTTCTGTATTTGTACGCCCGGTAATGATTACGGCAAGCTGAATTTTACTCATTATGGTGTAGCCAATGGTTTAGTGAACAGTATGGTACAGGTTTTTGTAGAAGATACGGAAGGTAAAGTATGGATTACTACCGAATATGGAGTTTCCTGCTTTTTTCCTGGCTCAAAGACTTTTGAGAACTACTTCTTCTCCAGCGATATGCTGTGCAATGTATATAGCGAAAGCAGTGCGTTGAGATTGCGGGATGGCAGGATTATTATGGGAACCAATCAAGGACTGACTATCGTTAACCCGTCGCAAGTGGAAAGCGTGCAAAGTATTCCTTCCGTTACTTTCACCGAATTGAAGCTGAACGGTATATCGGTATCTTCCGATGAACCTAATTCACCTTTGGAATATTCCCTTGCTTATGTCCGTGACATTCATTTGAGATATAACCAGAATTCGTTCGGAATAAACTTTTCTACGCTGGATTATTCTACTACGATTCCGCCAAAGTTCAGCTATAAATTGGAAGGGTATGATAAAGAATGGAGTATTCCGTCTACCTTGACTTTTGCTGCCTATAAAAATTTGAAACCGGGTATCTATAATTTGCATGTAAAAGCATGTAATGCTGCAGGACAGTGGGGCGATAAGGATACGATGCTCCGGATTGTCATTGCGCCGCCGTTCTGGCGTACTACTTGGGCTTATCTGCTTTATTTTCTGTTTATAGTTTTTGTGTTCTATACGGTCTATCGTATTATTCGCAACATGAATGATTTGCGTAATAAGATTAAAGTGGAGGAACAGCTTACGGAATACAAGCTGGTATTCTTTACCAATATCTCCCATGAGTTTCGTACTCCGTTGACGCTGATTCAGGCTGCTTTGGAGAAGATGCATCGTGTTGGCAAGATACCCAAAGAAATGGCCTACTCGGTAAAAGTCATGGATAAGAGCACACAACGCATGCTGAGACTTATTAATCAACTGCTTGAGTTTAGGAAAATGCAGAATAACAAGCTTGCTCTTTCGTTGGAAGAAACCGATGTTATAGCGTTCCTTTATGAAATTTATCTGAGTTTCAAGGATGCCGCCGAGTCCAAGAAAATGGACTTCAGGTTTATCCCTTCCGCGGCGTCTTATAAAATGTTCATTGATAAGGGTAATTTGGATAAGGTTATTTATAATTTGCTTTCTAATGCGTTCAAATATACTCCATCGGGTGGGAAAGTAGATTTCTCTATACAGGTGGATGCCGCCGCTCATAAATTAGTTATTAAGGTAACCGATTCCGGTGTCGGTATCCCTAAAGAGAAACGCGACCAGCTTTTCAAACGTTTCATGCAGAGTAACTTTTCCGGTAGCAGTGTAGGGGTGGGGCTTCATCTGACCCATGAATTGGTAAATGTTCATAAAGGGACTATAACGTATGATGAAAATCCCGAAGGCGGTTCTGTCTTTACGGTGGTGCTTTCTACCGATACTTCGGTTTATGAAGAGAAAGATTTTTTGATACCTAACAATGTTCTGCTTCGTGAGGAAGAAATGGCGCAGAAACATTTGTCGGACATGGAAGAGAGGATGGTTTCCGGTATAGGTGAGGATACAGGGCAGGATAAGGAAGAGATACAGGAAGAAGGTCTGCCGGTCGTACCTTTGAATAAACGGAAACTGTTGATTATAGAAGATGATACGGATGTACGTGAGTTCTTGAAAGAGGAGCTTTCCGTTTACTTTGAAGTAATGGCGGAAGCAGACGGTAATGCCGGGTTGGAACGGGCTTACTCGTATGACGCTGATTTGATAATTTGTGATGTCCTGATGCCGGGGCTATCGGGATTCGAGGTTACCGGAAAATTGAAAAGCGACTTTAATACGAGCCATATCCCTATCATTCTGCTTACTGCCTTGAATGCGCCCGAAAGTCACTTGGAAGGGGTGGAAAACGGAGCGGATGCCTATATTACGAAACCGTTCAGTACAAAGCTATTGCTGGCACGCGTATTTAAGCTGATTGAGCAACGGGATAAACTGCGTGAGAAGTTCTCGAGCGACCTTTCCATGATACGTCCGGTGATATGCACGACAGATAAGGATAAAGAGTTTACCGATAAGCTGACACGTATCGTGGAGGAACAATTGGATAATCCTGATTTTACTGTGGATGATTTTGCTTCTATGATGGCATTCGAACCATATTTTACAGGAAGGTGAAAGGAGTTACCGGTTATGCGCCCAAAGAGTATCTGCGTGTAATGCGTATGAAGAAAGCGGCGGAGTTGTTACTGAAGACGGATGCCACTGTTGCGGAAGTGGCTTATCAGGTAGGCATCAATGATCCTTTCTATTTCAGTAAATGCTTCAAGACGCAATTCGGGGTGTCTCCTTCAACTTATCAAAAGAACAAAGACGGTATATCACAAGCTTGATAATGGTTGTTTTGTGACATTCCGTCTGTTCTTGCATGGTTATTTGGAGAATAGCAATATACCCGTTGCTTCGCCTTTTTGGAAATGGATGTTGTAATACATTCCATTGATGTCTTCTATGAGCAATGCGTCGAGACGGATGGTTTGCAGTTTCTTTCCTGCTTCGGCTATCTTTAAAATACCGTTTGTCTTTTCTCCTGCTCCCGAACCGCCGTCCCATGAGAGATGGTATTGGCATTTTTGATGGAAATTGCTAAGGGCGACGCGGTTGGCAAAGCGGGTAATACCCCAACCGTTGTCCGTTTCCAGCTGAAATGAACTCCCTTCCCAGAAGAATGAGGGAGTGACTTCCTGAGGTGAGGAGATGTTACCGTCGTCTTCTTTGCAGGCAGTGAGAACTGCTGATAAGATGATAAACTGAAAGGCGATAACGAATGTATGGATGATTCTTTTCATGATTATGCTGTTTATAAACTTTATTTGTGTAGGGTAAGTTTCACGATGCCGCCTTGAGTAGAGGTCGCTTTCAGATTCAGTTTGCCGTTATATGCGGATAAGTCGACAGTTCCGTTACTCATTTTCACTTTTTGTCCGTTGATGTAGAAAGCGGTAAATTCCTCCGCTCCCGGTCCTTCTATGCTGGCAATGCTGTTATTTACATGAATGGCGGCTTCCATGAGCCAGTCTTTCTCACCAATTATTGTATTGTCATCGACTCCGTCATTGTCTTCATCGGTAACAGGGGCTTCGAACGAATATCCTATCCGGGTGGCGTAAAGCCGGCTGCTTTCCGAGGGTTGCAGGAATGTAATGTCCGGCAGGTTGCCGTCTGCTTTGCGCTCTGCTGTTAGCTGGCCGGCATCCAGACTAAGGAAATCTGTTTCTGTAAGTATCATAACCGTAGGCAGAAAACTGTTATTGGCTGTTTGACACAGACTTTCATTAATGTCGATGATATGTTTCTCCGCACTTCGCGGACTGTACGAGAGATTGTTTTTTAGGATATGTCCGTATCCGGCTACATCAACAGCTTCTTCTATCGATTTACGGTTGAGCATGCAATAGTTGGACGGGTTCTTATATCCGCTGTTGTTGGACCAAAGGATGCCGCCCGGGTGATGATTGGCATAAAAACCTTTGTTGCTGTTGTAATAAGCTATACAGTTTTTTACTTCGTGCATCGGTATGATTTCAGG
>ERZ772881.2812-NODE-2812-length-11750-cov-4.730141_pt1 | contig 11750 bp, 8 predicted proteins | sample MGYA00580581_ERZ772881 | MGnify/ENA primary metagenome ERZ772881 (study PRJEB29015, sample SAMEA2737668) | human gut metagenome | biome: human gut; feature: human-associated habitat; material: faeces | place: China | collected 2012 ...
CCTCGACCTTGGCAAGGTCGCGCTCTACCAGATGAGCTACGCCCGCAAACGCAAGATTGATTATACCTGCGTTTTTCGGATTTGTCAAGCGCTAATTTGCATTTTTTGTATTTTGTTCTGCACCCTCTGCGCTCCCTGCGCCACTCAGCAGCACCTCAATGATGCCGGCGTTCCCCGAATCCGGGTAGAAATTCACCGTCCACGGCTCCTTGCTTTCCGGCTCCACCTCGGCCTGTATCTGCGTCACCTGTGTGCGGACCTCCTCCGCCTGATGGTCGAAGTAGCCCACCTGCACCACCAGCTCCGCAGCGTGGTTCCGTGCGGCCTCCCGCAGCAGATCCCCCAGAGCGGAGGTGCTGGTGATATGCACAATGCCCGCCACCTGAGCCGCCGTGCGGCGATAGCCGACGGTCAGCTGGATGGCGTCATAGTTCCGAGGTGTCTCGTCCACCGTATAGGTCAGGTACTCCACGGCGTAGGCTCCCAGCGGCGTCTCCTTCTGCACCTCCAGACACGCCCGCTCCGCCGCCTGCGGGGCGGGAAGCCCGCTGTCGTCGGGGTAGAGCCAGATGGTTCCCTCCTTGGCCCCGCCGCTGATCAGCACCAGCAGGGCATTCACCAGATCCTGATAGCTCTCCGCCCGGAGGACGGATCGGTCCTCGCTCTCGTAGTAGCTGGAGCTGTGGGGCTCGGTGACGCTATAATCCCGGTTCAGCAGAGAGCCGCAGCCGGTAAGGGGCAGCATCAGCAGGGCCGCCGCCAGCGCCCATACACGTTTTCTCATGGCCGCACCTTACAGTCCGCCCGGCGCATATACGCCGAAGCCCTCGCCCAGTATCTCATGGGCGTCGCAGACGATGACAAAGGCGTCTGGGTCGATCTCCTGCACCGCCCGCTTCACGGGGATGATCTGTGTCCGGGCGCAGGCGCACAGGATCACCTGCTTGTCCTTGCCGCTGTAAGCGCCCTTGCCCTGCAAAAGTGTCACACCACGATCCAGCTCCAGCAGGCGGTGGGTCAGCTCCTCATGGCAGTCGCTGATGATATAGGCCACCTTGGCGGCATTGGGGCCGTAGACCACCTTGTCGATGGACACGGAGATCAGAGACAGGGAGATCATACCGTACAGCGCACGGGTCAGATCCCGGAAGATCAGGGCGTAGGTCACCGTCACCAGAATGTCGATGGCAAGACACAGGGTACCGATGCTGAGGCTCTCCAGCTTCAGCTTCAGCAGCCGGGCCGCCAGCTCCGTGCCGCCGGTGGTGGCCCCTTCCCGCAGCATGATGCCGCAGGAGACGCCGATGATGACGCCGCCGTACAGACAGGCCAGAATGGGCTCCATGGGCTTGAAGGTATGCACCGCCGCCAGACCGTCGATCATCAGAGAGCTGACGGCCGTGGCATAGACGGAGGAGAACAGGAAATCCTTGCCGATGAACCGCCAGCCCAGCACGAACAGCGGCACGTTGAGGATAATGACGATGGTGCCGATGGGCAGGCCCGGCAGCAGGTAGTTGATGATCTGCCCCAGACCGGTGAAGCCGCCCACGCTAATGTGGTTGGGGTCAAACATCCAGTTGAACCCCACGGCATACAGGGCGCAGGACGCCGTGATGATGAGATACTGCGTCAGGACGTTCCGTTTCATAGGCTCCTCCTTTTTTCTTACAACAGGGTCAGCTGCTCCTCGCCCCGGTCCTCCGGCCGCAGGAGAGCGCCGGTACCGGGGATGCTGCGGGCCCGATAGCGGGGGAGATTCACGATACCGGACTCCTCCGGCGTGCAGACTCGTTGCAGCTGGTATTTGGGCTTCAGGGTCATGACCGCCACGCCCTGTGTGGAGCGGGTGGCCTTGGGCAGCAGCAGGGACGTGTGGAAGATCAGCGCCCTGGGCTCCGTGGACAGCAGCTCCAGCTCCCGATCCTCCGTCAGCGGCAGAATGGCCACCAGCCTGCTCTTGTCGGAGTAGGCCCCGGTGAGCTTGCGGCGGTTGGAGACGGTGGCGTAGGCCTTCATCTCCACACGGGCAGCCTTGCCGTTTTCAAAGAAGAACAGCAGATGCCCGCTGTAATCCCCCGGCAGCACCATATAGACCACACTCTCGCCCTCGTCCATGCCCAGCTTCGCCGGCAGATAGTCTCCCAGCACCGAGGCCTTGCTGTCCCCGAACTCGCTGAGGCGGGTCTTGTAGACCTGACACCGGTCGGTGAAGAACATGACCTCGGCGGCATTGGTGGCCTCCGCCTGCTGGCCGGGGCCGTCGCCCTCCTTGTACTTCTGCTCGCCGCTCATCCGCAGGGACTGGGGCGTGATCTTCTTGAAATACCCCTCACGGGACAGGAACACGGTGACAGGATAGTCCTCCACCTGCTCCTCCTCCCGATACTCCTCCACCTCGTGGCTGTAAATGATCTCGGTTTTCCGGGGCTGGGCGTACTTCTTGCGTACCTGCGTCAGCTCCTCCACCATGATCTTGCGGATGCGGGCTGGCTTTTGCAGGGTGTCCTCCAGATCCTCGATCTCCCCTTGCAGTGTCTCCGTCTCCTGCACCCGCTTGAGGATGTACTCCTTGTTGATGTTGCGGAGCTTGATCTCCGCCACGTACTCCGCCTGCTTCTCGTCGATGCCGAAGCCGATCATCAGGTTGGGGATGACCTCGGCCTCCTCCTCCGTCTCCCGGATGATGGCGATGGCCTTGTCGATGTCCAGCAGGATGCGCTTCAGACCCAGCAGCAGATGCAGCTTCTCCTTCTTGCGGGAGAGGATGAAGTACACCCGCCGCCGCACACACTCCGTGCGCCATGCGATCCACTCCTCCAGCAGGGCCTTGACTCCCAGCACACGGGGCATCCCGGCGATGAGGATGTTGAAGTTGCAGCTGAAGGTGTCCTGCAGAGGCGTCAGCTTATACAGCTTCTGCACCAGCTTCTCCGGGTCCACCCCCCGCTTGAGGTCGATGGTGAGCTTCAGGCCGCTGAGGTCCGACTCGTCCCGCATATCGCTGATCTCCTTGACCTTGCCGGCCTTCACCAGCTCCGCCACCTTGTCCAGGATCACCTCGATGGAGGTGGAGTAGGGGATCTCGAAGATCTCGATGAGATTCTCCTTCTTGTCGTAGCGCCAGCGGGCCCGAACCTTGACGCCGCCCCGGCCGGTGCGGTAAATTTCCGCCAGCTCCGCCGGGTCGCACACCAGCTGTCCGCCGGTGGGAAAATCCGGCGCCAGCAGGGTGGAGGCGATGTCGTGGTCGGGATTTTTCAGCAGGGCGATGGTGGTGTCGCACACCTCCGCCAGATTAAAGCCGCAGATCTGGGAGGCCATGCCCACGGCGATGCCCTGATTGGCCGACACCAGCACGTTGGGATAGGTGGTGGGCAACAGGGTAGGCTCCTTGGTGGTGTTGTCGTAGTTGTCCACGAAGTCCACGGCGTCACAGTCCAGATCCCGGAACAGCTCGGCACAGATGGGGGCCAGCTTTGCCTCGGTGTAGCGGCTGGCGGCATAGGCCATGTCACGGGAATAGACCTTGCCGAAGTTGCCCTTGCTGTCCACAAAGGGGTGCAGCAGCGACTCGTTTCCCTTGGCCAGACGCACCATGGTCTCGTAGATGGCCTGATCACCGTGGGGGTTGAGGCGCATGGTCTGGCCCACGATGTTGGCGGACTTGGTGCGCCCGCCGGTGAGCAGCCCCATCTTGTACATGGTGTACAGCAGCTTCCGGTGGGAGGGCTTGAAGCCGTCGATCTCCGGAATGGCCCGGGAGACGATGACGCTCATGGCGTAGGGCATATAGTTCTCGTCCAGTGTGCGGGTGATGGGCTGCTCCACCACCGTCCCCCGCAGCCCCATGACATTGGGATCGGCGGGACGATGGACGGTTTTCTCTTCTGTTTTCTTCTTTGCCATGAAAGATGATTCCTTTCGTATTCAAACTGGCGGGAGAAAGATGACCCCGTCAAAAAACGCTTGGGAACTGGCGCAGCCGGGCCGACGCAGATATCGTCCCTTACGGAGCGTCTAGCAGCAGGCGCATGTAGGGGCCGATGCCCACATCGTCCCGCCCGGCCCATACGCTCCCTCAGCTCACGTCGATCATATCCAGATAGCGGCAGCCGTTTTCAGCGATATAGTCCTTCCGGCCGGAGAGGTTGTCCCCCAGCAGCAGGTCAAAGACACGGGCCGTCTCCTCGGCGTCGTCCGGCAGTACCTTCACCAGCCTCCGGGTCTCCGGATTCATGGTGGTCAGCCACATCATCTCCGGGTCGTTCTCGCCCAGTCCCTTGGAGCGGTCCACCTTGTACTTCTTGCCCTCCAGCTGGCGCACCACCTCCGCCTTCTCCTTTTCGGAGTAGGCAAACCACGTCTTTTCCTTGCAGGTGATCTCGAACAGCGGCGTCTCGGCAATGTAGACGTAGCCCTCCTTGATGAGGGTGGGGCAGAGCCGGTAGAGCATGGTGAGGATCAGGGTACGGATCTGGAAGCCGTCCACGTCGCCATCGGTGCAGATGACCACCTTGCTCCAGCGGAGGTTGTTCAAATCGAACTGATTCAGCTCCTTGGCGGCCTTTCCCTGCACCTCCACGCCGCAGCCCAGCACCTTCATCAGATCCGTGATGACGTCGCTCTTGAAGATGCGGGGATAGTCCGCCTTCAGGCAGTTGAGGATCTTGCCCCGGACAGGCATCAGCCCCTGAAACTCTGCGTCACGGGATTGCTTGCAGGCGCCCAGAGCCGAGTCGCCCTCCACGATATAAATTTCCCGCCGGGACACATCCTTGGTACGACAGTCCACAAACTTCTGCACCCGGTTGGCGATGTCGATCTTCTCCGTCAGCTTCTTCCGGGTGTTGAGACGGGTGCGCTCCGCCGTCTCCCGGCTGCGCTTGTTCACCAGCACCTGATTGGCGATCCTCTCCGCCGCCTCCCGGTTCTCGATGAAGTACACCTGCAGCTGCTCCCGCAGGAACTCCGACATGGCGTCCTGCACGAACTTGTTGGTGATGGCCTTCTTGGTCTGGTTTTCGTAGCTGGTCTGGGTAGAGAAGTTGCTGCTCACCAGCACCAGACAGTCCTGCACATCGGGGAAGGTGATCTTGCTCTCCCCCTTGGTGTATTTATTGTTCTCCTTGAGATACTTGTCAATGGCGTAGACGAAGGCCAGGCGGGTGGCCTTATCGGGACTGCCGCCGTACTCCAGAAAGCTGGAGTTGTGGTAGTGCTCGATGAGGTGGACCCGGTTGGAAAAGCACCATGCGATGTTCAGCTTCACCTTGTACTCCGGCTTGTCCGCCCGGTCACGGCCACGGCGCTCCGTCTCCCAGCACACCGGCTCCGTCAGGGGGTCATCCCCTGCCAGCTCCGCCAGATAGTCCCGGATGCCGTGCTCATAGAGGAAGTCCTCCGTCTCAAACTTTCCCGGCGCTACCTCGCACCGCAGGCGGAAGGTGACCCCGGCGTTGACCACGGCCTGCCGCCGCAGCACCTCCCGGTAGTAGTCCGCCGGGATGTCGATGTCGGTGAACACCTCCAGATCCGGCAGCCAGCGGATGGTGGAGCCGGTATGGCGGCGCTTGAGCTCCGTCACCCGCATCTCCCCGGCGATCTCGCCCCGTTCAAAGTGCAGGCGGTACTCCTTGCCGTCCCGGCAGACAGTGACGTCCATATAGCGGCTGGCATACTGGGTGGCACAGGAGCCCAGACCGTTGAGCCCCAGCGAGTACTCGTAGTTGTCGCTGTTTTCGTTGTCGTACTTGCCTCCGGCGTACAGCTCGCAGAACACCAGCTCCCAGTTGTAGCGTCCCTCCTTCTCGTTCCAGTCCACGGGACAGCCACGGCCCTGATCCTCCACCTGAATGGAGAGATCGGCAAAGCGGGTCACGGTGATGAGCCGGCCATAGCCTGCACGGGCCTCGTCGATGGCGTTGGAGAGGATCTCGAACATGGCGTGCTCGCAGCCCTCCAGCCCGTCGGAGCCGAAGATGACGCCGGGCCGCTTGCGGACCCGGTCCGCCCCCTTCAGACTGGAGATACTGTCGTTGTCATAGGTTTTCTTCTTGGTCATATATGCCTCCTGCCGGGATAGCTCCCGGTATCGTTCCTTGCAGGCCCACAGAACTTTTTCGGTGGGCAACAGAAATATTTTATCGCATTTTTCCCTTTCTGGCAAGGGTCAGCGTCACCTTTTCCCCCAAAGGGCATTTTGCCCCCTTTCATGAGAAAGTCAACACAGGGCTTGCATTTTGCGGGGAAAGGGTCTAAACTTATTGTGTATGTTCTGCGTATCACTCAGGAGGAAAGAACCATGATCCATATCACCGAGGTCACGACCAAGGCACAGCTGCGCCAGTTCGTGAACTTCCCCATCGACTTATATAGAGACGTTCCCCAGTACATCCCCGGTACATACAGCGACGATCTGGCAGACTGGGACCGTGAGAAAAACCCCGCCTTCAGCTACTGCGAGGCCCGTTGCTGGCTGGCCAGCCGGGATGACGGCACGCTGGTGGGCCGCATCGGTGCCATCCTCAGCCGTAAGTCCAACGACAAGTGGGGTACCCACCGCCTGCGTTTCACGCAGGTGGACTTCATCGACGACCGGGAGGTATCCGCCGCCCTATTCCAGACGGTGGAGGACTGGGCCCGTCAGCTGGGCTGCACGGAAATCCACGGCCCTCTGGGCTTCACCGACATGGACCGGGAGGGGATGCTGGTGGAGGGCTTTGACCGTACCAGCTGCTTCTTTACCTATTATAACCACCCCTACTATATTGACCACCTGACGGCTCTGGGCTACGTCAAGGACGTGGACTGGACCGAGAATCTCATCTCCGTCCCCACGGACCAGCGGATCATCCAGCGCTGGGAGAAGATCGCCGCCTATGTTCTGAAGCGGCAGCACCTGCACATCCATCAGGTGCGCAGCCGTCTGGAGTACCCGCCCCTGATCCGGAAGGTCTTTGAGCTGGTGAACGTGGCCTATGCCCCCCTGTACGGCACCGTGGAGCTGTCGGACGACCAGATCCGCAAGTACGCCGGGAAGTTTGCCCCCCTCGTCAAGCCCGAGCTCACCTGCTTCGTCATGGATGAAAATGACGATCTGGTGGCCTTCGGCGTGGCGGCCCCCAGCATCGCCGCCGCCCTGAAAAAGCACGACGGCCGCCTGTTCCCCACCGGCTGGGCGGATGTGCTGAAGGCTTTCCACCGCAACGACACCATCGATCTGCTGCTGATCGCCGTGCGTCCCGACCTCCAGAAAAAGGGCGTCAACGCCGTCATCATCAGCAAGGTCATGCACGGCTGCTTCAAGATCGGCGTAAAGCAGGCGGAGACCGGCCCCATGCTGGAGACCAACGAGAAGGTCCAGACCCAGTGGCAGGACTTCCCACTGGAGCAGCACAAGCGTCGCCGCTGCTTTGTGAAGGTGCTGACCCCCGCACCGCAGGAGTCTGTCGCTGCAGCCACCGCCCCTGCCGGAGAGTAATTGCTTCCTCCAAGCATAACAGCGCTCCACCGTCATAAATGACGGTGGAGCGCTGTGCTTTTCAGCCTTAATCGTCGTCCTTGGCCTTCTCCTTTTCGGAGAGCTCGTCAAAGGGTACCAGACAGTTGTGGAGCTTCCCCAGATCGTTGCGGCTGGCCGGGTCCGTGGAGCCGCTGTAACAGTAGCCCTCGGTCCGCATATAGGCATTCCAGCGGCGGTGTTCGATGACACGCAGCAGCTGCTTTTCCTCCTCCGTCCGCTCCGCCGGAGGCTTATCTGCACCGGGTACACCCAGCCGCAGCTTCAGCCGATGGTGGATGACCGAGGCGATGGAGGAGCGATAGTTGAACTCATAGCGCCAGAACACGTCCTCGTCTCCCCATTTCAGGTGCCGGGTCAGCGCCTCCGCCTCCAGCCGGGAGTGGAGGATGTTGCTCTCGGAGTACAGCATATCCCGTGCGCCTAAAAAATGAAGGTCGTAGGGGGTGCCCCGGTAGTCGGTGACGGAGGTGAGAGCCACCGTCTTGAAGGGGTCCTGCACCACCGCCAGAATATAGGGGTGGAGACCCCGGCGCTGGCACAGCTCCCGCAGCCGCACCGCCGCCTCGATGTTCCGGGTGTCGCTGCCCAGCGCCACAAACACATACGTCAGCTGCGGCAGCGTCTGCACCAGCTCCAGAAATTCCCGGCTCTCCAGCCGCATCCCGGCGTGGATGCGGATATCGTACTGGGCCTCGCCGGGGATGCGCTGTCCGTTGTGCCGGCGGTCCATCAGCTCCGGGCAGCGATAGGTGAACAACTCCCGTGCGTTAGGCCGGGCGTCCACGGCGGTGAGCCGCAGGTCGTAGCCGTCCATCTGGCCGAACCACGCCAGCGCCTTCAGCATCTCCGTGCCGTACTGGCCCAAGCCCAGCAGCAGCGCCGAGATCTGATGCCTGCCCTCCGGCAGAGGAGCCGCCGTCTCGAAGAGCTTCTCCCCCTGCTGATACAGCAGCAGCTGCACCAGTGAGCGCACCTCGTTGACCCGGCGGATCCGCATCCCGCGGGGATCGGCGGACTGGAACAGCAGCTCGCTCTCGGCGCCGGTGGCGAAGAGATAGAGGTGCATATTGGAGCGGGTCCCCCACCGGCGGGTCAGCAGCACCGCCTGATGGATGTTCTCTGCCTTGTCCCGGCCCATCAGGAAGAAGTAGACCGGGCGGGAGCGGTCAGAGCGCCGCAGCCGCAGCAGGGCGATGTCTGCCTTGAAGCAGGCGGCCCCCAGCCGGTGGGCGGCAGCCATCTGCTCCCCGAACTCCTCGCTCTCGTTTTCGTAGACGTCCGTAAAGACGATAAGCCCCTTGGGATGGGCCGCCTTGATGCTGCCCGCCAGATACAGGGAGTCCTCGTTGAGCTCGGAAAAGACATACAGCTCCGTGCAGCGGCGGAAGGCATAGCGCCACATGGCGGACAGATTCTTGAAAAAGGACAGCACCACACTGAAGGTCAGCAGCGGGCTCACCAGATACACCACAATGGCAGCGCCGAAATAGAGGTCGCTCCACACCGCCGGCTGGGTCATGGCGAACTCATGGATAGGATCCAGCTCGCCGTCCAGCACGAACATCCGCAGGGTGTGGTGTACGGCTCCCAGCAGCGCCTTCAGCCACGACAGGTGCTCCCCGGCGTAGGCGGCGGCGTACATGGGCAGGTGCAGCAGAATGCCGCAGATGAAAAAGCAGACCAGCAGCACCTTCAGGGTCTCATTGCCGCCGGAGGGGCGGGACCTGCGGTGCAGGGAGCGCAGCAGCAGCCCCAGCGCCGCCAGCAGCAGCGCCAGAACGCAGCACAGGAGGATCTGTGGCATGGCAGGCAGCTCCTTTCCGATCAAATCAATATCAGGGGTCAATATTGTTATTGTACCCCGCCGGGGGCAGGTCTGTCAATGCGGAAGGGTAGCTGTTTTTGCCCACCGGGGAGACAAGGCCGTTTTCCCTTGCGCCGGGGCGGGGATTTTGCTATAATGCAGGGAGCAACAGGCCGCTGCGGGCGGCAGGGGAGGGCTGGGATGTTCAAACGGATGTATCTGGAGATCACCAACGTGTGCAATCTCCGGTGCGCCTTCTGCCCCGGCACCCAGCGGCCCCGGCGGTTCATGACGCCGGAGGAATTCCGGCAGCTGGCGACCCGGCTGCGGCCCTACGGGACGTATCTCATGCTCCACGTCATGGGGGAGCCGCTGCTGCATCCCCAACTGGCGGAGCTGCTGGATATCGCCGGGGAGCTGGACTTTCGGGTGTGCCTTGTGACCAACGGCACGCTGCTTCCCCGGCAGCTGCCCACACTGGAGGGTTCCCCGGCCCTGCACAAGCTCAGCGTCTCCCTCCACAGCTTCGAGGGAAACGGGCGGCAGGATGCCGCAGCCCCGTATCTGGAGGGTGTCTGGCAGGCGGCGCAGCGGCTCAGCAGCCGGGGCGTCCTGTGCGCCCTGCGGCTGTGGAACGGCGGCGGACTGGACCGGCGCAACGGAGAGATCCTGTCCTTTCTCTCGGAAAAGCTGGGCCGGGACGTAACGGCCCTGCCTACGGACCGTCTGGGCAACCGGCGGCTGGGGGAGGGGCTGTTTCTGGAGCCGGGGGAGCGGTTTGACTGGCCGGATCCGGCGGCTCCGGACAGCGGCACGGAGTTCTGCCACGGCCTGCGGAGTCAGATCGCCGTGCTGTGCGACGGCACGGTGGTTCCCTGCTGTCTGGACAGCGAGGGGCGGCTGGCGCTGGGAAACCTGCACCGGCAGGAGCTGGCGGAGATACTGGCCTCCCCACGGGCCACAGCCATGGCGGCGGGCTTTTCCCGGCGGCAGCCGTCGGAGGAGCTGTGCCGCCGCTGCGGCTACGCTGCACGGTTCAGCCGATGAGGGGCATCGGACGGATGATAGGAGCGATATGGAAGAACAGATACTAAAGCAGCTGGCCCAACCGCTGCTGGCATGGTATGATATCCACCGGCGCATCCTGCCGTGGCGGGAAGAGGTATCCCCCTACCGAACATGGGTGTCGGAGATCATGCTCCAGCAGACCCGTGTGGCGGCGGTGCTGCCGTATTTTCAGCGGTTCATGGAGGCCTTCCCCACGGTGGGGACCCTGGCCCAGGCCGACACGGAGCGGCTCATGAAGCTGTGGGAGGGGCTGGGCTATTACAGCCGGGTGCGCAACCTGCAAAAGGCGGCCCGCATCGTCTGTGAGCAGTACGGCGGGCAGCTGCCAGCCGACTACGACGCCCTCCGCGCTCTGCCCGGTATCGGGGACTACACAGCGGGAGCCGTCGCGTCCATCAGCTTCGGGCTGGCCGTCCCGGCGGTGGACGGAAATGTGCTGCGGGTGTTTTCCAGACTGTATAATGACCCTGACATTATTACAGAACCGACAGTAAAACGAGCTTTTACGGCCCGGGTCATGGAGCACCAGCCCCCCGAGAAGGCGGGCGACTACAACCAGGCTCTGATGGAGCTGGGCGCACTGGTCTGTGTGCCGAACGGCTCACCGCTCTGCGAGCAGTGTCCGCTGGCGTCTCTGTGTGAAGCCCGCAGGGCCGGTACGGCGCTGGAACTGCCCCATAAGGCTGCGCCCAAGGCACGGCGCATCGAGCCGGTGACGGTAGTGCTGGCCGAAGATGCCGAAGAGCGCTTCCTGTTGCAGCAGCGGCCCGAAAAAGGTCTTCTGGCCGGTCTGTGGCAGCCGCTTCTGTGGGAGGGCGAAGCCCTCAGCGCCGAAGAAGTCTGCGGCCGGCTGGAAGCGCTGGGCCTTGCCTGTGAGGGCATCGAACCTCTGCCGGCGGCAAAACATATTTTCAGCCACATTGAGTGGCGGATGAGCGGCTATTCTGTCTGCGTCGGCAGTGCGGAAGCTCCGGCGGGCTGTGTCTGGACCAGCCGCGAACAGCTGCAGAACGAATACACCCTGCCCGGCGCATTCAAGGCGTATAAGAAAAAGCTGGGACTCTGAAAAAAGCAAAATTTTGCCTTTTTGGTTGTAATTTTCGTGAAGTCCGGGTATAATAGTTTCAGAATAGACCGAGCCTGTGCCGCGGAACGACCGCTGAAAATAGCTGGACCGCTGGTTCGACCAAAAAGGAGTGTGCTGAACCTATGAAGAAATCCTGTCTGATCGCTGTTATCGCAACGCTGGCTGCTGTGGCTGGTGCGCTGGCTGCTGTGGCTGTTTATCTGCGCCGCCGTGAGAAGGAGCTGGACGAGTACGAGCGTCTGCTGTTCGGCGCGGATACCGCCGCC
>ERZ772881.2817-NODE-2817-length-11745-cov-3.409495_pt1 | contig 11745 bp, 6 predicted proteins | sample MGYA00580581_ERZ772881 | MGnify/ENA primary metagenome ERZ772881 (study PRJEB29015, sample SAMEA2737668) | human gut metagenome | biome: human gut; feature: human-associated habitat; material: faeces | place: China | collected 2012 ...
TAGCCTTGGCGGCTATTGCCATCGCCTTCGCCATGCCGGCTAAGGCACAGCTATCAGACAATGGATATGCTAATATAGACTGGCAGTTCAATGTTCCATTGAGCAACAATTTTGCAGACAAAGCCAGCGGTTGGGGTATGAACTTTGAAGGTGGTTATTTCGTTACTCCTAACCTGGGTCTGGGTCTTTTCCTGAACTATCACAGCAACCACGAGTATATTCCTCGCGAAACATTCAAGATGGGTGCAGGTGACGTTACAACTGATCAGCAACACACAATGTTCCAGTTGCCTTTCGGTGCTGCCGCCCGCTACCAATGGAATCGCGGTGGAGCCGTACAACCTTATGTCAGTGCAAAATTAGGTGCTGAATATGCTAAGATCCGTTCCAACTTCAATATGTTGGAAGCCAGAGAAAACAGCTGGGGATTCTACGCTTCTCCTGAAGTAGGTGTCAATGTATTCCCTTGGGTTTACGGACCGGGTCTGCACTTTGCTCTGTACTACAGCTATGGTACCAATAAAGCTGATGTACTGCATTACAGTGTAGACGGACTGAACAACTTCGGTTTCCGCGTGGGTGTTTCATTCTAACCCGAGCAACTACTTGATTTTACATTAATAAGCAAGAGCCCCTCTACTTCGGCAGAGGGGCTCTTCATTTTTTATTTGCTTTGAATCGCTTTATAGATCGCATCCTGTATCTGTTCGCGAATTTCTAGACGGCTTAACTTCCGGTTGGTTACGTCCGGATAAATCCGGTTGCTCAGAAATACATAAACCAAGCCATTGTCGGGGTCTACCCAGGCACACGTTCCGGTAAACCCGGTATGACCGTATACTTTTGCCGGTGTATGCTTTCCGCAAGGGCTCTTTTCCGGATTAAGGGTATCCGGTTTGTCAAATCCAAGTCCGCGACGGCTGATTTTGGAAACTTCCGTTGTAAACAACTGGCAGGTTTCCTTGCTTAAATAACGCTGTCCGTTCAACTCACCACCGTTCAGCAACATCTGATAAACCTGTGCCACTTCACGTGCATTCGAGAACAATCCGGCATTTCCCGAAACGCCTCCCTGGAAAGCGGCAGCCTCATCATGCACAAATCCCTGAAGGGTAGTCTTACGCAAGAAGCGGTCGACAGAAGAAGGTATGACTTCCGATTTCGGAAAACGGCGCAAAGGAAGGTATCCTGTACGTTCCAGTCCCATCGGTTCATAAAATTCACGTTGCAAGTAGGCATCCATCGGCATTCCCGCAAGTTTCTCAACCAGAAGACGCAACAGGATAAAACCGACATCGCTGTATCGGTAAGTTTTAGGTTTCATCGGTGCGTCTGCAATCTTCTTCTCCATTTCCTTGAAGAAAGAAGGATTCAGCCACAGACTATCACAGATTTGCAAGGTGTAATCTCCGGTTTTAACCTTTGAAACATATTCCTTTTTAAATGCAAAATTAGGATTCGCCCATGTGGAAGTTCCCAACTGCAACGGATGCCGTGCATCTTTGCGGGACATAAACAGTCTGCCTTCATAACTATCTTCATCGATGGCTTCCCGATAAAAAGCAATTCCGGGCGGCAAGCCGGATTGATGGTAAAGCAGTTCCTGAATGGTTATGTCTTTCTTGTTAGTATGCTGGAGGAAAGGCAGATAGTCTGCAATTCTGTCCGTCAGATTAAAACGTCCCTTATCGTAAAGTTTCATTAAAGCAAGCACCGTACCAGTAGTCTTGGAGAGTGAAGCCAAGTCATAGATATCGGTCGGCTGCACACGTGTGCTTCCCGTTCCGGTGTGAGTGCCGAATGTCTTGTCTACCATCACATGACCCTCTTTCATCACGATCACCTGGCAACCGGGATAAGCTCCCTGACGTACACCGTCCAAAGCGATCGAATCAATTCGTTGCAGGGCGACAGAAGAAAGCCCATGTTCTTCCGGAATAAAATGCAAAGGTGTTTTCGGAGTAATCGTGACACCGTCTCCTGCCTGAAAGAGTTCTCCAAGACTGGCCGATAATCTTCCGTCCGCCGTAGCTTTGGCAAAGAGCACATCCGCCACCTGCCGCTGCACATCTTCATTAGGGCTGTGTCCCAGCACCACTGCCGAGGCACGGGCAACCGCACGCTGTATCTGCAACATCATCTTACCCTGCGTAAAGAAAGCATAGATGACCGGAGCTTCAGTAGTAAATTTACCGAAGAAGGTCTGATAAGGTGACAGCTTCTGTTCACTTACGGCAACAATAATCCGTTTATAGGCAGCCAATGAGTCCCGTAACCGCTGATTCGCCTCTTCCGTCATACCGGGACGAAGACGGAAACGTGACAAAGAAGTGTATTTCGACAACTGTTCCGCCAATGCATTGGTTTCACCCGCATCACCGACTTCAAGCAATGCCATCGTTTCTTTTTGATTCGTATGCAAAGGAAGAACATGATTTTCATTATTCAGCACAGTAATCGCAGCCAGATTCAACCGGCGGATTAAATCACGTGTCTGAGGAGTATTGATCCGTTGTCCCAAACCGGATAGCTGGACAAACGGTTTCTTTTTTAGTCCGAGCACATATTTATAAGTCAGTACTTTGCGGCATTTCTCTTCAATATCTTCGCGTGTCAATTCTCCCTTATCAATGGCATCGAGTACGGCGGCTATCTCCTCCTTCAGGTTCCGGGGAGCCAGTACCATATCATTCCCTGCCTTCAGTGCCTGCAGACTGACATTTCCATTCCCCGAAACACCTTTCATGGCAAGTGCATCCGTGAAGATCAGTCCTTTGAAAGCAAATTCTTCTGTCAGCAGATCGTATACGATATTACGGGATAAAGAAGAAGGAAGTCCGCCTATCGGTTCAATAACCGGCACTTGCAGGTGTCCGACCATCATACCGCTCAATCCGGCACGGATCGCTTCTCTAAAAGGATGGAGCTCTACACTGTCCAGACGTTCGCGAGTGAAGGGAAGTACCGGAAGTGTTTTGTGCGAGTCTACATCCGTATCACCATGTCCGGGGAAGTGCTTGCAGACGGAAAGTACGCCTCCGCTTTCCAGGCCGGAAGCATAAGCTACTACCTTATCCGCCACCTGCACGGGGTCTTCACCAAAGGAACGGGTATTGATGACCGGATTCTTAGGGTTGATATTCACATCCGCCACCGGAGCAAAGTTGACTTGTACACCTAACTGTGCACATTGGCGTGCCATCTCGCGACCGTATTCATAGATTAATTTATTATCCTGAATACATCCGAGCACCATATTTCGGGGAAAGACAGGAGTACCACGCAGACGCATTGCCAGCCCCCATTCTCCGTCAAAAGTGATCATTAACGGTAACTTTGCCATGCGCTGGGCTCGATTAGTCAGTTCCGCCTGGGTCTGCATCTTCCCACCGGAAAACAGCAGTCCGCCGACTTTATAGGTATCGACGGCATCCTTCAGCAGTATCTGGTTGCGCTTGGTATCTACCGGAGCAATCGTATATATAAACAACTGACCGACTTTCTCTTTAAGCGTCAGCTTATTCATAATGGAGTCTACCCATTGTTGACAACGGACATCTTGTTTAGCTTTATAAAGTAGTAAAGGTTCTACGGGAGTATCTATTGCTTCTCCCCTGGCCTTGACAGGAAGAAATAGCAGGATAGCCAGTATATATGTTAGTAATCTCATTTTTTATTCAAGGTCAAATCTAGTCGTCCAACATAAATTCCATTCTTTCCGGTGTGCATAACGGGGACATTTTTCCCGTCTATGTTCAGATAATTCTTGGGGCTTTCCATAAAGGTATGAGAATGCCCACCCAGAATAACATCGATATTACGGGTGTTGGCTACCAGCTTCTCATCCATCTGAATACCCAGATGTGACAGGCATACAATGACATCGCATCCTTCTTCTTTCAGTTGTGCGGCAATGTCATTGGATACGGCGATCGGGTCTTTATAGATTACCCCTTCGCATTTATTGGCCTGTATCAGTCCTTCCGGCTTCGCTCCCAACCCGAAAACTCCGATCTTCAAGCCGAAACGATCCAGAATGACATAAGGTTTTACGATATCTTTGAGTACTGTGGCATCAAGATCATAGTTGGCACATACTACCGGAAACTTGGCTAATTTAAATAGACGAGCCATGTTGTCCAAACCGAAATCGAACTCGTGGTTACCGATTGTCATTGCATCGTATCCCATTTCATTCATTAGGGTGACTTCTACCTCACCTTTAAACATATTATAATAAGGAGTGCCTTGCGAGATATCGCCGCAATCGAACAGCAGTACATCCGGATTTTCTTTGCGGAACTGCTGCAGGAAACTTGCCCGACGGACAAATCCACCCTGACCGTAGTTCCGGTCGCCTTCCTGAGTCATAGGTTCAATCCGGCTGTGTACATCACTGGTTTGCAGTATGATTAGTTTTTTTGTTTCTTGGGCAGTTGCCAATGCAGGTAGTAAAAGGAGGAAAAGCATCAGCCACTTTCCGGTTCTTCCTTTGAATATATTCAAGACGGAAGTTATATGATTATGAGTTGTCATAGGATACTGAGATTTCATTGTAAACCTTGGTTATTTATTCTCTTTTCATTTTTTTATTTCCGGTCGGATGCCGGAACAACGGTGATACGTCCATCCAGTTTAGAGGTAATCTTCTTGCCTGCAGCTGTCTGTTGCCTTACGTAGTCGAAGAACAGTCCGCGCAATGTCAATCCATCCGGACATTCACGCTTATCCGCATTGATAAAGGGAGTGAGTCCGTCGTTTCCGTCCGCCAGATAGTCAATGGTAGCTACGGTATAGTCTTTGTCATCTTCGATCTCTTTTTCCTGTACGGTTGCTTTCAGAAGTTTTCCGTCTTTTGTTATTTCCAGATGTGCTCCGCTCAGTCCTTCACCGTGCAAAGAAGCTATGACTTCCATCAGTCTTTTTATTTCCGTACCTTTCATCGTCAGTACGCAGAGAGAATTTTCAAAAGGAAGTATTTCGAAAACAGCATCGACTGTGATATTACCCTGTGGAAGTATGTTGCGCAAACCGCCCATATTCATGATTCCAATATCGGCAGGATGCTTCAGTACACGCTCTGCAGAGAGTCGTAGCACTTCGGCGACTAGATTGGAAAGCAAGCTCTCAGGACGTCCTTTGTCCATCGTCATCTCGCTGACGCCAATCACCTCATACATCATCTTATCTATTTTTTCTTTGTAGGGTTTAAGCAGGGCGGCAGCCTTTTCGTCGGGATGAGCATCCCAGGTTGAATCCATACAAATCCGGGTTCCTTCTATCTGGACAACTTCATAATTTGCCTGAACTTCACGGGTAGATTGGCAGGAAGTGAATAGGATTAGTCCTGTCAGAATAGCTCCCGAAGTATACTTTACGTAATTTCGTTTCATCTTCTTTCTTTTGTTTATGCTACAAATGTACATTTTATATTTTAAAGTCATGCGGAAGAAGAAGAAACTTATAGCAAGTTTAGTCCTATTTCAAGGGGAATTAGCTGCAAAATGCACTTAAAAATGTTAATTGAAAGTATTCTGAGGCAGGGTTGATTTAATTAAAAAAAAGGACGTTCCCAGGGAAAAAGGGGAAATTAGGAACGTCCTTTGAATAGAGTTAGCGAAAAGTCCGGTCTTTCGCAAGTGCAGACCTTTCCTCTCTTCACTAAAATAAACTAAGGACTATAGTGGGGAAATCCTTAGTGGGGAAAAACGACTATCAATCGCTTCACAGAGACAGATACCCGCAAAGTAGTCGCATCCGTTACTTACGTATCGGTTGAGCAACATGATTTATTCAGCAATACAGATACTCACCCGGTTTTCTTCCGGTGTTTTGTAGGGCTGAACAGTATCACCTTTGGAATCGGCAATGATTCTATCAGGAGTTATTCCTTTTGTTTTCAGAACTTCTGCAACATTAGCTGCACGTTTTTCGGACAGTGTTTTATTGATCTTAGAATTTCCTGTATTAGCATCCGCATAGCCAGTCACTTTTACCTTGGCAGACGGATTCTTCTGCAAATATTCTACCAACATATTGATTTTAGACTTTTGGTCGTCTTGTATCTTAGCCGAGTTCAAGGCAAAAAAGATATCCTGTTTCATTGGCTGTACTACTACCTCTTTTCTAGGTTGTGGCTGCTCTACCACAGGAGCAGGTTTCGGTTGTTCCACCACGACCGGTTCCGGTTCGTAATACACAGGCGGGATTTCTTTATAACCTTTGCCAAATTTAATAGTCAAACCCACCAAAGCATTGAACTGCCAGTCGGCATTTCCCGCTTTCTTCGAATTAAACTTGTCGGAAAGAACATTGGCATTACCTTCTATATTGATAGCCAAACGGTCATTCAAGCGCAAGTTGCATCCCAGACCTAAGCGCCCGGCAACAAGAAACTTTCCTTCTGTCCAAAGATAGCCCATCGGGTAACCGGCTGCGTTAATTGCAACAGCTTCGTCATTGTCGAAGCCACGGTTAAGACCCGCTCCGGCAAATATATAGCCATTGAATACACGCTTGGGATTGAAACCACAAAACAGCGTACTCAAATCAGATACTATATCCACATTACCTTGAAGATATTTATATTTATAATCCTGCCGTGGAGCAACCCAACTACCTTTAGCCTGCCATCCGCTAACGCCTACACGAGCACTCCATGCGGGAGCAAACTGATAACCGACATTCAATGCAACTGCAGGAGATATAAGATCAGTGAATTTGGCCTCACCAACGGTATGCGCAGCACCAGCTTGTACCTGCATAAACCAATGGGATTTGAATTCCGTCTTACCTTCTTCTTTAATTCTCTGTTCTTGTGCAGAGACGGCTATACTGCCAAATAGCAAAGAAAACGCTGCTATCCACAATTTCTTTTTATTCATGCTCATCTCTTTTCTTTAAATAAGATATTTATTAAAGAAGGGTACCCTCTCTTATGAAGATACCCTTCTAAAACTATTTACAAGTTAATGTTAGTTCAAATCAGCGTATGAGCCTAATCCTTCAGGAGCAGCCAATGTACCCAAGAATCCTGTACTTGGCTTCGTATACTTAGTATCAGCTTTCTTCACATATACAGTGACTTCGTGAACTTGCTTCGTTGTTTGAGCCGGATCACCCATCCATGTATTCTCTATTGTTACATTGATTACAATCGGCTGGTCAACTGAACCAACAGCTGCACCACCAGTATTTTCCCATTTCAGCAAACCAACTTCTTTCTCACCATTCTTCACAATAGAAGCATGTCTCTTCACAATGTCATTATTCTTATCAGAGAGCTCATAAGAAACCTTAACCTGATGCATCTTGAACAGAGATTTTCCACTTTCTACAGTATTCAACTTAGCCCAAGGAGCTTTTTGGCTACCATCATACATCAGCCCATTGGTAGTTTCACCTCTGTGTGTATCATACAGCTTAATGAAACGATAGATTGGCAGATAAGCACCGTTATCCCATGTTGCTGTAGGAGCTTGGTCAACCAAATACCAAGCAGACGCATTGATCGGAGTATATGCTACCGGGTTAGGGAATACAATATCAAATTCTTTGGACTCTGCACCAGCAGATACATAGTTGTCAATTGTACGACCTATTGCAAGCTCTTCTGTTACCTTGATACGAATCTTCTTATCCATCCATTCTTTCTTCAGGATTTGCAATTCATGTTTACCACCAACTAAAACTATCTTGGCATCAGTAGCTTCAATTGTAGCATCTGCTATAGCAAATGTCCAGTTACCACAACAAGGTGCAGGTTCTTTGAATCCATCTTCAAGGACAGCCTTCATCAAGAACGGTGTATCGTAGTCTCCTGAAGTAGGTTGACCATAACCCAGCATATTCTCTGTACCATTCCACATAGATGGATTATATACCCAAACATGCTTAGGATCTTTCACTACCAACGTAGTAGTAATAGTGAATGAACCGTATTCAGCCAATTTATTGGTTGTAGCATACTTGAACTTAATTACATAAGTACCTGCATGCAATGCCGGTTTCAATCCGAAGTAGATATAGTTATTTAAAGTAGTAGCCGTTCCTGAAACATTAGAATAATCAATTCTCAGATTCTTGCTATCATCAGCTGTCAAACTCCAACCAGTGAATTCTTCACCATCTTTCTTAACCTCAACTACAGGATTTGCGCCATAGTATTCAACAAACTTCTCTTTGCTTATTTTCAGCTTATTGAAGTATTGGTCAAAGTCAATCTTAAGACCATCTACCTTATACAGATAATCTAACTCACCAGCGGTGTCCACGTGTTTGAAAGGAACTTCCTGATCCAATATTAAACCACCACCATAGATGGGTGAACAAGCAAGCGTCTGAGGAAGCAAATCTTTATTAATAAAGTCTTCTGTCAACTGTTCGTGTTGTGTAATCTTTATTTTCAGCAACTTAGTCATTACAAAGACGCCATCTACGTACATTTGAACTTTCAGAACAGGTTCACGGTCAATAGCGGCATCCTGTTGATTAATCACAGAGATTGTACTTCCATCAAGTTTCAGATATCTGAAAGTCTGATCAACTTCTCCTAAAGGATTTGACATCAATTCATATTTGAATGTAACGTTTTCGAATCCCAGATCAGTCAGCAAATATTGACCGTCCTTTGCATTAAACCCTGTATTGGTATGGAATTTTGTAGCAATCCCTTTCAGTACCGTATTCAAATCCAAAGACTCAGTATATTTCAGTTTCAACAAAGGCTGGATAGCTGCCACCTTAGCATTTACTAATGCTTGGTCTACTTTACCGTCTTTCGTTACATCTGCCAACTTATAAATTGCAGTCAATTCAGTCAGAACCTGAGCTTCCTGATCAATCACTGCAGGTCTGTCAGTTCCCTTAAGCGGCATAGCAATAGTTGTTTCTTGTTGTTCAACTACCATACGTTTTGCAGCAACATAGTCAGACACTACATTAACATTTTCAGCAGCACCTAATTGTTCATTTGTATTCTTAACTACATAAGCAAGCATGTTAGCCTTACCTAGACCGTTTTCTTTTACTTCACCATATTCATCTGCTTCAGAGAATGGTTTGCCAACAGGATTATTATATCTGCTAACCATAGTTCCATCCTCATTGTATTCAGTAAACATCTTAAATGCATTCTGATTCTCTGCATTATCACCAGCAGTAGCTTTTACGATCAATTTGCCACGATCTTCGTTAGGAACAACTTTAGCAATAGGTAATCCTATTTCAGTAACAGCTTTAGTTGCTACTGTAGCTGTTTTTTCGACAAAACTTACTCCTGTGTAATACTTAGGATTAACATTAGCCGGATTCAGTTTGTACTCAAATGTAGCCCATCCATTAACCAAAGTCGCATCTACAACCTTATTAGAACTGTTATATTCATATACAGGAGCTGCTTCCTTAGAGTTCTCATCATAACCAATAACCGGCAAAAATACTACATCTCCTAATTCTTTATGAATATTAGAAGGAACATGTACTAAAGAAGAAACAAAAGTAGCAGAGTATTTATAAACTGTAGCAGAAGTCGCTTCACCAGCTTCATTCTTCAGATTACTGAAAATATAGTAATCTCCCATATCTGCAACAGAAACGACTCCTGGGATAACCCAAGTCATATCAGTCTTGTTTTCCGGCTTCACTTCATTCTTGTACCAGAATCCGTCTTCACCTGGAATATAGGTATCACCGTCTTTACCTGGAGTACCCGGCTGTCCTGGTTCTCCCGGTTCACCCGGAGTACCTGGAGTTCCCGGCTCGCCCGGAGTGCCCGGTTCTCCTTGATCACCTTTATCACCTTTAGCCTTGAACTCTGTTTTCTTGCCATCCTGATACCAGTATCCGTCATCACCAATTGTCCATTGAGTACCATCTTTTCCGGCATCACCATTTTTGATGGTAAAGCTCTTACCGTTGCTCAATGTTACTTCCACACCACCGGTAATGTTCTCAACTTTTGTGATCACAGATCCCCCTTCGATCAGCTTGTTGATTTCCGCAATAGCGTTGGCATTTTCGGTTATCTTCTGCTCTAACCGATCGATATCGTCATCGTAGTCCTTACAACCTACATATGAAAATGTGGTTAGCGCCAATGCTCCGAAAAACATCACTCTAATAAATTTTTTCTTCATAACTACTTAAAAATTACATTAATAATATATTATTAAACACTAAGTTCAAATAATACTCGCCCGTTACTTCTTAGGTAACGGGATAATACATTTTCCCACTCCGACAGAAGCGTCTGCGGGCCATTTTCAATAAATAAGTTATGATATTTTTAACCCCTGCTTTGGAGAGACGGCAGAGGGGAGGGAAATCTTTTGCAAAAATTAGAGAGCAAGGTGTGTTCTTCACAAAAAATCCGCAGTTTTGTTTGATGTGTTTCCTTTTTTTAGTTGTTTATTAGAAATAATATCTTTTTTGTTTGCATGTTTTCCAAAATATGTCCATATTTGCAGCGTGTTTTCTTGCCGTTACCTAAGAAGTAACACCATATTTATCAGCAACTTATCTTCAAAAACGTTTTTCTAAAGGGAGAGAAAACCGTTGCATTAGCCTCATCAATTTTCTTATTCTTAAAAGGTTTCAGATAAGTCTCTGTTACTGTGATAGATGAATGTCCCATAGCTTCTGAAATGATACCGGGATGCACTTCACTATAATATGCCATCGTAGCCCATGTATGACGGGCAGTATATGAACTTAAGTCAGCAGTCAATCCTAACACTCCTTTCAGAATCACCAGTTGACTATTAAAATAACGAAGGGCCAGCTGATATTCACGATACGCTTCTTCTGTTCCTTCCTTGCTGGCGATCAGCGAAAAAAGATAAGGAGAGGCAGGATCAGTATTCATGTATTGCCTGATCAGTTTCATTGCTTCGGGCAGAAGAGTTACGGTCAGCATTCTGCCGGTCTTTCTTCGGCGATAAGTCAGGACATTCCCTTCTATATCACGCTTCTTCAAGTAAGCAAGGTCTACGAATGGAATGCCGCGAAGCATAAACATTAATAAAAAGAAGGCACGTGTACGTTGTAAGTCTCTGATTCCGGAATAAAGCTGATTCGGCAGCTTTGCCATCAATCGTTCCATATCCTCTTTGTCCAGTGCACGTTTTCTGTCAGCCCTCGTCCCTGTATAGACATAACGAAAATGATGAGGCACATAAGGAGCAAGATGTCGGTCAACCGCTCGGTTATACACTGCACGTAATGTGCGCATATAGGTGGAAACCGTATTCCAGCTACAATCTTTTCCACGTAAATACGTTTCGAAATTTTTTAGAAACTCCTGATTCACTTTCCGAAAAGGAAGATTTCCACTTCCGTGGAATGAAATGACGGCTCTCATACTACTCCTGTAAATATGGGCGGTCCCATAATTCCCACTTTCCCGCAGCCCATCGGCTACGTCTTTCATGAATGAAATTAAATTCCCCATTATTATACGAATTTAAATGATACTTAAAAGGCTGTTTTAAGAGGAAGAAGATTCCCTTTCCCATGCTTCTTCCATAACACCTTTTCTTTCTATTTCCCTAAATCTTAAAAGACAAAGATAGGGATATATTTGTTCAAAATCCCAAAGTGCTATTGGGCGTGTGACATTTTTGTATATATCTTAAGTTTTATATGGGGAAGGATTATCATCAATGATATGCAATAAAAAGGGACGTTCCCAGGGAAAAAGGGGAAATTAGGAACGTCCCTTGAATAGAGTTAGCGAAAAGTCCGGTC
>ERZ772881.2818-NODE-2818-length-11743-cov-2.528149_pt1 | contig 11743 bp, 9 predicted proteins | sample MGYA00580581_ERZ772881 | MGnify/ENA primary metagenome ERZ772881 (study PRJEB29015, sample SAMEA2737668) | human gut metagenome | biome: human gut; feature: human-associated habitat; material: faeces | place: China | collected 2012 ...
AAAAAACCTTCTGACTTATTTTCTGTGATTTCAAAACTCAACCGAATATTAAATAACCTGGATTTCATATTTCTCTCGCCTCGTTATGTATTTATTTTACTTCTGCATGGCTTTAGCTATGGAGGATTGGCCCAAACATTAGGGCAAACCAAGCCAAATTAATACTAAAAACATATGATTATCCTCAGTGTTATTACTACAAATCCATTAAAAACAAATTTAATTATGAACTTTTGTATATAATTAAATTTGTCTTAGTTATTTCTAAGTTCATACCAAGGAGATCATTATGGAAATAAGAAAAATGTTTTTCTCTCGGCGCAATCTTCTCAAAGGTTCAGCGGCTTCCCTGGCCGCTACCGCGCTCGGTTCATCCTCCACAGCTTTTGCACAGCAGTCTTCTGCTCCCACAATCCGTCCTTTAACCGGAAAGATGACTTATGAAGAAGTCAGGAATCGCGCTCGTGAAATGATGATTCCGCGCTGCTATGTTTGTCCGGAATGCAACGGACGCGGTCCCTGCGTCGGTCAAGTACCGGGTTTCGGCGGCATGGGTGCTTCCCGCGGTTTCCAAGCTAACTACGATTCTTTAGCTGCCGTGCAGCTGAACTCCAGAGTAGTACACAGCGTTCATGTTCCGGATACGTCCATCGATTTCTTCGGAACAAAAATTTCTATGCCTGTGATTGCAGCCCCGACAGGCGGCACGACCTATAACATGGGCGGCAAATTGACCGAAGAAGAGTTTGTCAATGCGATTTGCGGCGGCTGCAACAAAGCCGGAACCTTAGGTGCCGTTGCCGACGGTATCGGAGACCCGCTGCTCGTTTATGAAAAACGTCTTCAGACCTTGAAAGAGCACGGATACAAGGCGATCGTCGGACTGAAGCCCAGACTGCAGAAAGACATCATTGAAAGAATGCGTCTGGCCGAAGAAGCCGGAATCATCGCGCTCACCATTGACTTGGACAGCGCCGGCCGCGCAGCGAGAGCAACAAAAGGTCAGACAGTTGAACCGAAGACTTTTGAACAGCTGAAAGAATTAGTCAAAGCCTCCAAGCTTCCTCTTCTTTTCAAAGGCATCATGACGCCGGATGAAGCAGAACTCTGCATTAACGCCGGCGCTGCCGGTATCGTGGTCTCCAACCACGGCGGCAGAACGCTTGCCGACACCCCGGGAACGGCTGCTGTACTTCCTCGGATCGTCGATAAAGTCAACGGACGCTGCTTCGTTATGGTAGACGGAACTCTGGCACGAGGCACGGATGTAGAAAAGTATGTCGCCATGGGCGCTAACTGCACGCTGGCCGGGCGCCATTTTGTTCGCGCGGCTCACGGCGGATTGGCTGACGGCGTGGCCTTGTTTGCTAATAAGATGAAAAACGAACTGGCGGTCGCTATGGTCCTGACCGGAGCTCAGGCCGTCAAAGACATCAACCGCTCTATGGTTGTGATCCCCGACTATAAGGCTTGAACCCTATGAAAGCTCTCTATCTGTCTTTCATCTGCCTTTTGACTTTGTTTAGTTCGGTCGCTTTATCAGCCACGATAGCTCAAAACCATCAAGTCAAAGGTCTTAATTGCGAAGGCTGTCACACAACCATGCCGATGGCCGATTACAGCAAATGCATCGCCTGCCACGGAGGAAAGGAGCGGCTGGCTGCTTCAAATCCTCAGCACTCCGCATTGAAAACTGCTGAAGTTCCCTGCTCTGTCTGTCATAAAAGGCACATAGAGCGCTAACAAAAAATCCTCGGCTCGACCGAGGATTTTTTGTTCAAAGAGGGGCTTTTCGGACCCCTCCTCTCAATTAACTGAAGAACTGAGCAGCCAAAAGAATCGCGCCGCTTCCGATGATAGACATAACGGAGGACACAGCGATGATCTTTGCTTTATCTTTCTGCTCTCTTTTTCCTTTTTCCATTTTTACCCTCCTAAAGAAGTCCGAGCAATATACCGATAACTTCTGGGAAACGCAAGCCGCTTTTACACAAAATAACTTATGTTTGGGATACTATTTTTTTCTTTAAAAATCCGAAAGTTATAAAATCCCATAGAAGGTCGGAAAAACGGAATATTTTCCCGCTTTTTACTGAGATCTCGAATAAGCCGACAAAAACTAATTTGTAACTTGAACTGCGGCCTTCAACACCCGACTTCCGAAGCTCCTAAACTTCTCAAGTCTTAACTTTCGAGACAGAGACTTCGCGTCTGCTTTCTCCGTATTAACAAAAGTTTTTAGGAAAAAAATTGTTAATGACGGAAATAAGGCGAGGAATATCTAACTAATTGAATTTTTAAGATATTTCGCTATATGCAAATATCGGATGATGAATGTTCTGTATTTAGTTGTTTTTATTCAAATAGTTAGACGACGAATAAGAATTTTAAAAGTACATATCTCATTGAGTGAATGACTATTGCACAATATGAAAACTTACTGAACCCACGGATTATTTTCAATAAAATGGCGGATACAGTCAAATTTTAGAGACTCCCAAGGATTACTAAGGAAAAGAATTTATGTCATATCTGGATAAAATCATGTGTCCTCACAGCCTCGCTGTGATTGGTGCATCTAATAAAGAACACACTATCGGTTCCGACATTATGAAGCGCCTCGTTGAGTACGGCTTCACCGGTAAGATTTTCCCGATTAATCCTAAAGACTCTGAAATTCAAGGCATGAAAGCCTACCCCTCCGTCTTGGAAGTCCCGGAAGAGATCGATATGGCGGTGATCGTTATTAACGCCAAATACGTGCTTTCCGCCGTAGATCAGTGCCACCGGAAAGGAATCAAAGGCATCGTCGTCATCAGCGCCGGTTTCAAAGAGACCGGAGCCGCCGGCGCCGAACTCGAAGCTCAGCTTGTCAATAAAGTCCGTGAATACGGTATGACTTGCGTCGGCCCGAACTGCCTCGGCGTTGTCAACACAGATCCGAAATTCAGACTCGATGCCTGCTTTGCCGAGTCTCTGCCCGTCCGCGGCGATATCGGCTTCGTCTCCCAGTCCGGCGCTTTGGGCGGCGGTATCCTGAATATCCTGCAGGATTTAAATTTAGGTTTTGCTCAATTCATTTCCATCGGCAACCAGGCTGACGTCAACGCCGACTCCGCGATCGAGTATTGGGAAAACGTTGACGACGTTAAACAGATTCTTCTTTATATGGAATCCATCGCCGATCCGAAACGTTTCCGCACATTGGCTTCCCGCACGACTAAGAAAAAACCGATCCTTGCTTTGAAAGCAGGCCGCAGTGCAGCCGGTGCCTCTGCCGCCTCTTCTCATACAGGTTCGCTGGCCGGCGCCGACAAAGCCGCCGATGCATTACTGAAGCAGTCCGGAGTGATCCGCGAGTTTTCTCTTCAGGATCTCTTTAACACAGCAAAAGTGTTCAGCCACTGCCCGATTCCCAAAGGCAATCGCGTTGCGATCGTGACCAACTCCGGCGGTCCCGGCATTATGGCAACCGATGCGGTTTGCGAACACGGAATGGAAATGGCTCAGCTCTCCGATCAGACCAAAGAAGCTCTGCGCTCTTTCCTGCCGGCGGCGGCCTCCGTTAAGAATCCGGTCGACATGATCGCCTCCGCTCCGCTGGAACACTATAAAAAGACTTTGGAAACGGTGCTCGCTGACGACGGCGTCGATATGGTCGTCGTCATTTACCTGCCCTTCCTCGGCCTTAAAGATATTGATGTTGCCAAAGCTGTCATGGAAATCCGCGCCGCCCATCCGGACAAACCGATCGTCGGCGTCTTCATGACAAAGAACGAGTTCTTTGCACACTTGTCTGAAACCCAAGTCAATGTTCCTTTCTTCATGTTTGCCGAACAGGCTGTTGAAGGTCTCGCTCGCTTAAATCAGCAGCGCTTGTGGCGTAAACGCACCGACACACCGGCGCCTCGCTACTCCGTAGATACCGAAGCTGTTGAAGCTGTCTTCAAACAGGCTGCTGCTGACAATCGCGAACAGCTCACAACCGGAGAATCGCTCCAGGTCCTGACTGCTTACGGGATCCGAGTCTGCCGAGACGGTGAGGCCAAAGATGCTGATGAAGCCGTCGCTTTAGCCGACAAGATCGGATATCCGGTGGTAATGAAGCTCAACTCCAAGAAGATCTCTCACAAGACTGACATCGGCGGTGTTCGTGTCGGCATCAAAGATGCCGCCCAGCTCCGCACTGAATTTGCCGACCTCGTCACTAAGCTCACAGAGAAAGGTCTCATGGACGGGTTTGAAGGCGTCATCATCCAGGAAATGGTCAAGAGCGACCGTGAAATGGTCTGCGGATGCGCCAAGGATCCCCAGTACGGTCAGATGATGATGTTCGGACTAGGCGGCGTGTTTGTCGAAGTCATGAAGGACGTGACATTCCGTCTTGCGCCTCTCACCGTCGAGGACGCTTCCGACATGATTCATTCCGTAAAAGCCTATAAACTTCTCGCCGGCGCCCGCGGGGCAACTCCCGCACAGATAAATAAAGTTGAGGAGACATTACTTCGTTTGTCTCAGCTCGTTGAAGACTTTGCATTCATCGACGAACTCGATATCAACCCGTTAATGATTAGCGATAAGGACGGTGAGCCGATCGCAGTCGATGGAAGAATCAAATTTAATGCGACAGAAGCGCTCGTTGCTTTGTCAATCGCCTAACAATTTATAAAAGGAAGATAACAAGTGTTCCAAATCAGATTACACGGCCGCGGCGGTCAGGGTGTTGTGACTTCAGCTGAAATGCTGTCGCTCGCCGCCTTTACCGAAGGCCATTACGCTCAAGCTTTCCCAAGTTTCGGCAGTGAACGTACCGGAGCACCGGTTGTCGCTTTCGCCCGCGTCAGCGACAAACCGATTCGTCTTCGTGAACCGATCATGGAGCCGGGTGCCGTCCTTATTCAGGACCGCACACTGCTCGAAAGCGTAAACGTCTTTTCCGGTCTGACGGAAAATGCTTATGTTCTTCTGAACAGCTCCCAGTCACCCGAAGAACTCGGTCTGGAAGACTTGGTCAACCGCCTGCCGAAGGGACACGTCATTACGCTGCCCGCGACAAAATTCGCCCTTGCCCGAATCGGACGCCCCCTTCCCGGTGCCGCTATGCTCGCAGGCTTCGCCGCGCTGACCGGCAAACTCAAACTCGAAAGCGTCCAACAGGCTTTCCAAACTCGCTACAAAGGAAAAGTTGCCCAGGCCAACGCCGACGTTGCAGCTGATGCTTATTCCTTTGTTTTAGAAGCTAAGAATCGTTTATAAGGATCGCTCCAATGCTCAAACAAATTGAAGGCTCTTTAGGCGTTGCTGAGGCTGTGGCTCTTTGCCGCCCCGAAATCATCTGCGCCTACCCGATCTCTCCTCAGACCCATATCGTCGAAAACCTCGGCGCTATGGTCAAAAAAGGATCGCTTGAAGACTGCGAATTCTTAAACGTTGAAAGTGAATTCGCAGCCATGAGCGTGGCTATCGGCGGTTCCGTCGCCGGCGGCCGTGCCTACACTGCTACCGCTTCCCAGGGTCTGCTTTATATGGCTGAAGCGGTTTACAACGCCTCCGGTCTCGGTCTTCCGATCGTCATGACGGTTGCCTCCCGCGCCATCGGTGCGCCGATTAACATTTGGAATGATCACTCCGACTCCATGAGTCAGCGTGACTGCGGCTGGATTCAGCTCTTTGCCGAAGACAACCAGGAAGCCGTTGACCTCCATATCCAGGCTTTCAAGATCGCCGAAGAGCTTTCTCTTCCGGTCATGGTCTGTATGGACGGTTTCGTCCTGACCCACGCCTTCGAAAGAATGGACATTCCGTCTCAGGAGCAAGTGGACCAATTCCTTCCTCCGTACGATCCCCGCCAGAGCTTGGATCCTGAACAGCCGGTTTCTATCGGCGCGATGGTCGGCCCCGAAGCCTTTACCGAAGTTCGTTATCTCGCCCATGCCCATCACCTTCAGGCGCTCGGCGTGATCGACAGAGTCGCCAAGGAATACGAAGAAATCATCGGCCGCAAAAGCGGCGGTTTGGTTGACCTTTATCGTGCAGAGGATGCCGAAGTCATGGTTGTCGCTTTGGGTTCTGTCATCGGTACGATCAAAGATGTTATTGACGAAATGCGCGAAGACGGCAAAAAAGTCGGTCTTCTCGGCATCAAGTCCTATCGTCCTTTCCCTGCTGCCGAAGTTTTTGCCGCCCTTGAAGGCGCTAAGACCGCGGTTGTGATTGACCGTTCTCTCCAGGTCGGTATCGGCGGTGTCGTCACTGACGACGTGATTCGTTCGACTCGTAAACTCTCCGACCTCGACATCTGCTGCGTCATCTCCGGCCTCGGCGGCCGCGCTATCACCAAGCGCAGCCTGCACAAAGCTTTTGACGCTGCTCTTAAAGGCGAGCTGCCTGAACTCACATTTCTGGATCTCGATAAGAAAGTCGTTCAGGACCAGCTGAAGCACGAACAAGAAGAACGTCACTCCGGCCCGATGGCCGAAGCCATTGTTAAGGCCGTTGCCGACCTTCACAAAGGAGATCTCTAAGCCATGAGCGAACATCAGATTAAGTTTTATCAGACCGGTACTTTCACGGTCGGCAACCGTCTTCTTCAGCCCGACCAAAGAAGCGGGCAGGCCAATATCGAAAGATACAACTCCTTGAACTCCGGCCACAGAGCCTGTCAAGGTTGCGGTGAAGCTTTGGGCGCCCGCTATGCGGTTGACGCTGCAATGCGCGCCACTGAAGGCCGCTTAATTGCCGCCAACGCCACCGGCTGTTTGGAAGTATTCTCCACCCCTTATCCGGAAACCAGCTGGCAGCTGCCCTGGTTCCATTCTCTTTTCGGCAACACGGCTGCTGTCGGATCCGGTATGGCAGCGGTTGCACGCGTCAAGGCTAAGAAGTCCGGTAAACCGTTGGTTCGAGTGATCGCTCAGGGCGGCGACGGCGGTACAACCGACATCGGTTTCGGCTGCTTGTCCGGCATGTTCGAAAGAAACGACGACGTGCTTTACATCTGCTATGACAACGAAGGCTATATGAACACCGGTGTTCAGCGCTCGTCGGCCACGCCTCCGGCTGTCCGTACGGCAACCACCCAGATTGTCGGCAAACATCCCGGCAACGCCTTCGGCCAAGGTAAAGACGTTCCTCTGATCGCTATGGCCCACGGCATTCCTTACGTTGCCACCGCGACCATTGCCGACTTGAGAGACCTGGAAAGAAAAGTCGCTAAGGCAATGACTTTCCACGGTGCTCGTTATATTCACATTCTCGTTCCTTGCCCGCTTGGCTGGGGAGCTAAATCGGCTGACACCGTCAAATTGGCTCGTCTCGCTGTTGAAACGGGTCTTTTCCCGGTATTCGAATCCGAATACGGCGAAATCACTAAAGTCACTAAGATTCGTCAGCTGCAGCCGGTTGAAAACTATATGAAACTTCAGAAGCGCTACGCTCACCTCTTCGGACCGAAGGGAGACGCCGATGCCTTCGCTCGTATTCAAGCAATCGCTCAAAGAAATATCAGAAGATTCGGCCTTCTCGGCGAAGAAGAACCTGAAATCATTCCGCCGTCTGTTCAGGCTGACGAACGAGCCGACAAAGTTTAAGGATTAAATCCCATGAAAAAACCTTTTGCTATCACATTAGATGTCGGTACATCCTTGGAAAACCGTACCGGCTCGTGGAGAACGCTTCGACCGACTTATGTCCACAAGCTTCCTCCCTGCAACCATCAGTGCCCTGCCGGTGAAGATATTCAGGGTTGGTTGTTCTATGCCGAAAGCGGCAACTATGAAAAAGCCTGGCGTCATTTAACCAGGCGCAATCCGCTTCCCTCCTGCATGGGACGTGTTTGTTATCACACTTGTGAAGGCGCCTGCAACCGCAGCAAACTCGATGCCTCTGTCGGCATTAACTCCGTCGAACGCTTCCTCGGGGATAACGCTCTGGAAAACGGTTATAAATTCCAGAGGCCCGAAAAGAAGACAGGCAAGCAAGTCCTGATCGTGGGTTCAGGTCCTGCCGGCCTGTCCGCGGCTTATCAGCTCGCCCTCAAAGGCCACGATGTCACGATCAAAGAAGGCAGCCCGGAAGCCGGCGGCATGATGCGCTACGGTATCCCAAAATACCGTCTCCCCCGCCGTGTACTGGATCAGGAAATCGCACGAATCCTTGATCTCGGCGTCAAACTCGAACTGAATACAACCGTCAAAGACATCGAAGAAGAAAAGAATACAAACGGATATGATGCCGTCTTCCTCGCAGTCGGCGCCGGAATGGCCAAGAACGCCTATATCCCGGGCGGAGACGCCAAACACATGCTTGACGCTGTTTCCGTTCTCCGCTCCATGGAAGGTGAAGAAGAGCCTCTGCTCGGCCGTAAAGTTGTGGTTTACGGCGGAGGCAACACAGCCATCGACGTTGCCCGCTCCGCGAAACGTATGGGTGCTGAACCTCTGATCATCTACCGCCGTACCCGCGAAAAGATGCCCGCTCATGACTTCGAAGTTGAAGAAGCCCTGCAGGAAGGCGTTTCCGTAAAATGGCTCTCTACCATTACGGAAGCAGAAAATCCGAAGGAAATCCGCATCGAGAAAATGAAACTCGATGAAAACGGCAATCCTCAGCCCACCGGCGAATTCGAAACCGTCGAGGCTGATACCGTTGTTCTGGCCCTTGGACAAAACGTCGACCAGAGCCTGATCGACAAGATTCCCGGACTCGATATCGAAAAAGGCGTCGTTAAAGTTGACCGCTTCATGAGAACCGGTGTCCCCGGCATCTACGCCGGCGGCGACATGGTTCTGGGAGACAGAAACGTTACCGTTGCCATCGGCCACGGTTATAAAGCGGCTTACGGCATCGACTGCTACCTGAAAGGCCAAGAACCGGTTGATCATCCGAAGAAAGAAATTGCTACCTTCGAAAGCCTCAATACCTGGTACTACTCCGACGCGCCTAAAACCGTTCGTCCCATGCTCGACCTCGTTCGTCGCCAGAGCACTTTCGACGAAGTTCAGCACGGCTTAACTGAAGAAAACGCTTTGTTTGAAGCTCGCCGCTGCATGTCCTGCGGCAACTGCCTGCAGTGCGACAACTGCTACGGTGTATGCCCTGACAACGCCGTGATTAAGACCGGAGACGACAAGGTCCCCTACATCTTCAATTACGACTACTGCAAGGGCTGCGGTGTTTGCTCCAGCGAATGCCCCTGCGGTGCAATCAAGATGGAAGCTGAATCCATCTAATATCTCAATTTTGAGTTAGACCAAACGGTCGTGTTCCTGATTGAAACACGACCGTTTTTCTATTTGAAGAGAATAGGAAAGCGCCGAGATATACGGAACATCAGGCCTTACCTCTTTCCGCTCTCTACTTCAGCTTCTCTAATGTTTGCAGCAAGAAGGCATCCGCACCTTCAAAAATCATTTGGGCTGACAACGCCGCCAGAATCAAGCCGGTAAGTTTGCTCAGGACCACCAATCCGTTCTTTCCGATGGCTTTCTGAATGTAATTTGAAACCAGCAGCAGCGCACCGACGCAAATCACGGCTGCACTGATGGAAAGATAAGCCAGGAAGAATCCCAAACCGGTTTTAATTTCGCCGCCGTACACCATCAGTACACCGATAGAGGCCGGTCCCAGCGTAATGGGAATTGCCATCGGCACAACCGCTAAAGACTGGACGGAGTCTCCGGACGGAACGCGAATGGAGTCTCCTCTGACCAGCGAAACAGCTGTTAGAAACAGCAGCGCGCCCGTACCGATTCGAAATGCGTCCAGCGTGATTCCGAAAATCTTAAAAATGAATCCGCCGAAGAAGAGAAGCACACCGCTGATAATCAGAATCCACAATGTGATCCAGATCGCCAGCGTGTTTCTTTCTTGAATCGTGTTGTCTTTAGTCACCGACAGGAAAGCCGACATCACAAAAGGCGGTGTCAGCAGGAAGAAGAACTTCACAAAAAGCGCAAAGCAGTCAGAAAGAGTCATTTTGACAATTAGTTGAGTTCAGAACGATATCCCGGGCGGCTGCGGAAAAAATTCTCGCCGACAAAAATTAGCACGCCGGCCCATATAAGGATAAATCCAATTAGGCGGTCAACTTGCAATTCTTCGCCGAAAAAGAATAATCCGATGAAAAACACCATCGTCGGGCTCAGATATTGAATAAAGCCTACGGTCGAATAAGGCACCTGCTTTAAGCCATAGGCAAACAAGATCAGCGGGATCGTGGTTATCGGTCCGGCCATAATCAGCCAGAACTTATCCCAGCAGGTTCCGTTAACGAAGGTCAAGTCTCCTTGTCCCGCAAAATAAAATGTCGCCAACAGTGCGACGGGGAAGGCAAAAGCTGTTTCCAGCGTCAGTCCCTCAAGGCTGCCGAGAGGCGCCATTTTGCGTACCAGACCGTAAAACCCGAAACTTAATGCCAGCGTAAGGCCAAGAGCCGGAAATTCTCCTTGTTTAAACGTCACCCACATCACGCCTGCACAAGCAAAAAGAATTGCAAGCGTCTGAGCCTTATTCAGTTTCTCTTTTAAAAATACCGTTCCCAGAAGCACCGAGACCAGCGGATTCATAAAGTATCCGAGCGAAGCCTCCAGCGTCTGGTTCGTAACAATCGCATAGGTATAGGTTGACCAGTTAGCAGTGATGAGCACCGAGGACACTAAAAATACTGCGACCGTTCGTTTGTCCGTCACCGCCTTCTGTATCCATCGCCAGCGCCTTGAGCAAAATAAATAAACAGCCAGGAGCGCAAACGTCCAAAGTACACGATGAATCACAATCTCCGCAGGCGCAACATGCTGCATCGCATGAAAGTAAAACGGATAAAGCCCCCAAATCAAATATGCAACTAAAACGGAAATCACGCCTTTATTCATAAAAATCCTTTTAGTTTTTACTTTCCGAATTATGCTAGCTTAAGGCGCCCTTTGCCGTAATCTTCTAACTCTGCCATGATCGTCGGAACGTAATTGTGTTCTTTCCAGTCTTCGTAATTTCCGATAAAAATCACGGTTTCTTTTGCTCGGCTGACAGCGACGTTGAGTAAGTTAGGCGTAGATGTCGCCCAATTTCTTGCTCCGAACCCATCCTTATTCGTCTTTGAACCTAAAACTACAATCACAATATCGCTTTGGCGCCCCTGAAGCGTATGTACTGTCCCGATGCGTTCAACTTCAAGCCAATTGCCCGTCTTCTTAATTCTCTTTCGAAGCGTTGCCGCAGCAGTGCGGAACGGCGTGCAAATCAGGACGGATTTCTTTTCAAAAACTTCGCCCTGAAGATGTTTCATGGCAACTTGCGCGTCGATATGATTAAGCACGTCCTCAGCCGCATCAACCTCTTCGGAGACACAGTTGGAGAGGCTCGGTCTTGGCGGAACAACATCCACCCAATAGCTCTCGATAAATCTTTCCGGTGTCTTATTTACTTTCATCTCCGGGGGCAGCACCATCTGTCCGGAATACGCAATTCGATTGCAGATATTGAACATCGGGGGATAACTTCTTCTCTGCAATCTCAAAGGCAGTCCGGACCAAATTTTGTGTTCTTCCGGACCCACGAAGGCACCGAAAGGATTGGCTCCGTCGGCAAGCTGCTGAAGACTGTGAAGATGCGGCGACCACTTCCTCAGAAGCTCCTCTTTTCCGCAAAGCAGCTCTGAAAGAGAATCAGGAAGCGTCACGACAGGTGTGAGCTGGAGCGGATCTCCGACCACTAAAAACCGCTTCGCTTTCTGCATCAGAAGTAA
>ERZ772881.2823-NODE-2823-length-11730-cov-3.968565_pt1 | contig 11730 bp, 10 predicted proteins | sample MGYA00580581_ERZ772881 | MGnify/ENA primary metagenome ERZ772881 (study PRJEB29015, sample SAMEA2737668) | human gut metagenome | biome: human gut; feature: human-associated habitat; material: faeces | place: China | collected 2012 ...
TAAAATCCTTTGGCCATTGCGGCTGTGCGGGTTCAAGTCCCGCTTCGAGTACGAGCGTCTTCTAGCCAGAAGCCTTGTAAGCCAAATGCTTACGAGGCTTTTTAAATTTATTACAGGCAATATATAGAAATAGTTCATGTTCTACGTGCGTATATTAGCTTCTCTTACAAACATACATTTCGATCTTCCATCTTTTACCTTTTTATACTTACTCCCTTAATAGTCAATGTGATGAATGGGTGGAAAATCGCGTTTTTAGTCCGTTTATCTTCTACTCGTATCTTCCATCTTCCACCTGAATATTAGAGAGCCTTATAATCGATAATATGCTGATTTACAATATTAAGAAGCATGTTGATTAACTAAATAGGTTGTTTAAAGCATCTTGTTTTCTTTTATTGTTTAGTCGAAAATACTCTGTTCTTTATCATGTCCCTGCTGTCTGTGTTCACGAGCCCACGTATCTGTGCCCATAGGTCCGCATACCGGAGACCATGAGCTCGCGTACCAGGGCTGAGATAAAGATATTGAGATTCATTATAATAGACTTGAATACAATGTCTTAAGAGTAGGGGAAAATACAGTTGTTTGGTTTATGATTTGTAAAGAAGAAAAGAATCGTTATGCTCTATCGGGATGGTAATTGGGATAAGGTTATATTGGTTAAGATCATTTTCTTTTTAATTCCGATCCATAAATTGAGACTGGGATTACGTATCACACTTCTAATGTGAATTACTTTAGTCGGGTTATTGTATTCTCTTTTGAAAATACTTCTGAGGATCTTTATGCTTTTAGGCTATTGCATGGACTTTCTTGAGATTCTTCTTCTTTTTTTATACCTAAAAAAGTACTACTTTTGTAATAAGCCTTTGTCTTTTTGTAAAAAGGATATTGATACTTTTATATATGTTCTAATTATCAGTGATTTGTATTACTGAGAAGTATAATCAACTGTTAAACACACACGCATTAAATATGAAGTTAAAGTTTCTCTTTCTGTTTCTAAGCTATAGCTTATCGATACATTCGCAAAATAACTTATTGTATGCTGATTCGTCAAAAGATTCGCTCTTTTTTGAACAAAAAAAGGCACTGCTTACGGCAACATGGCATAAACCTTTCAGTTATAGCAGTATTCAGAGCAATCATGCTCCTTTAGGCCCCTATATGGGGAATGGGGATGTAGGGGTAGTGGCATTTACATCGGACAATAGTCAGACATTAAAGATATCGAAAGTGGATTTTGTTACGGATGGCTGGACAGACTGGGCAGGCAGTGGTCCGGCTGCTTTGCCCATTGGCGGGGTGAATATCACTGTAAACTCTCCGGTATATTCCGGCTTTGTCACAGTCAACCGGGCGGACCCTTCCGGATTTAGTTATCAGATGGACCAGTTAAATAGTGAGTTACGAATGACTACTGCTACTGCTCAGCAGGTTAAAATGGTCAGTTGGATGGGAGTGAATGAAAATATGATAATAACTGAGTTGACCACCTCTTCAAAAACTCCGGTTCCTATTTCGGTAGATACTTATGCTGATAATCAATCTGCTCCTTATACAACTACAGCACAGGTGAATGGACAAATAGCTCAAGTCACTCGGCAAACGAAGACTGATGCGGTGAGATGGATTTCCTGTGCCGGTATATCCACTAAAATAGTGGGAGTTATGTCTAAACCGGAATGCCTGTCCGAGTCGATGGTCCGATCAAATTTTCAGCTGACAGCTTCCGATACGGTTCTCGTTGTGGTATATGTTTCGGGAGGTGGAAAAGGAAATGATCCGCAACTGCCAACGGCCTATAACAAACTGTTGACTTTAAATAAAGCGGATGTGACTCAATTGAAAATGGCGAAAAAAGCATGGTGGAAAGATATGTGGACCCGTTCGTATGTGGAAACGAATGACGAGTTGTTGAATCGTCACTACTTGTCGTCCATTTATTTACTGGCTTCTGCCTATAACGAACATTCACCGGTATCCGGTGGCATGTATGGAGTCTGGAATATGGATGACAAAATGATGTACCATGGTGATATCCACCTGAACTATAACAGTCAGGCGGGATTCTATAGTGCTTTTTCATCCAATCGTCCGGAAATAGCCTTGCCTTTCTATAAAACGATAGAGTTGCTGATACCCGAAGGAAAACGGCGGGCAAAGGAAGAAATGGGAATTATGCATCCATCATGGGAAGGAAAGTCTTGCAGGGGAATATTATTTCCTGTGGGGGCCTTGGGTATCGGGGTATTTTATAATTATTATTGGCAACAAACCATGAATGCTCCGTTCAATGTTCCTCTGTTCAGTTGGTATTATGAATACACCGGTGATTTGAACTTTTTACGGTATCGGGCGTATCCTTATATTCGTCTTTGTGGCGATTTTTATGAAGACTATATGCAGAAGGAGACATACGGCAAATCATATCGTTATACCATAACGACAGGAGGACACGAGGATTCGTGGGATCTGAACCCTCCTTCCGATTTAGCTTTTGTGAAACAGACGTTCGGTTTGTTAGTGAGGTACAGTAAGTTGTTGGGAGTAGATCAAAAACGACGGAAGAAATGGAACGACATTTTGTCTCATCTTCCGGAGTATAAGGTGATAATGCCGACCAAAACACCTAATCAAGGCTTGCCTGTCTATGCGAAGAACGAGGCCGGATGGGATTTGCCAAGCCATGCCATACAGCTGCATGCTGCCTATCCCTGTGAAATACTGAATTTACATTCGGACTCTACAGCCTTGCAGATAGCCCGAAACACATTGCATTATTATGAGGTTTCTCAAAAGGGATTTACCAATACGATGAACGAATTGGGATTGAGTGCTTTTGTGATGGGGGCCCGTATCAGATTTGATCCCGATCTCTTATTGGAAAATATGAAGACTTTGATAAAAACGGCCGGAACTAATTTTCTGATTATCGACGGGCATCATTGTACTGAGAAAACTGCTGTTATAGAGACGGTAAACTCAATGATGCTCCAAACGGTGGAGGGTGTCATCTATCTTTTTCCATGTTGGACACAAACACCGGCTGCGTTTACGAGGCTTAGAGCAAAAGGAGCCTTTCTCGTTTCTGCCGATTATGACGGAACGTCAGTGGGCGGTCTGAAAATCTTTAGTGAGAAAGGAGGTATATGCAGACTGAGCAATCCTTGGAGGGGAAGAAAACTTCGGGTCACCGAGAATGGAAAACCCGTCTCCGTGAAAGAACAAAACAATATCTGTTCATTTATTACCCGAAAAGGAAGCACTTATGCGATAGTAGGTCTTTAACGGTAAGAAGCGTCATTCTTTTGTGAGAACAAAAGTGGTACTAATGGAATATAAGTGCTGTCAATCAAAAAAAAGCCGGAATGCAACACGATACATTCCGGCTTTACTTTCCTAATCAAACCTAATCTAACAAACCATTTATGAAGCTGTCCGGCCGCCGATTACCCGCATCGCTGCCGTGTAATATTCACATGGAACGGAAAGCAATATGCTGCCTATACCTTTCATAGCCACTTCGATAGATGCGGCTTTCAGGAGGCTTTTGACACTTGCTACTTCCCATGGACTGCCCGCGAACACTTCAATCTGAGAAATCTTTCTGCTTACTATCATTTGCTCTTAATTGTTTAATGGTTACGGATGCAAATATAGCAGGTTGTTTGTTCATTTAAGAACAATTTCTGTTCAGATTATAACACTTTTGTTGCAAACGTTTGCTCAATTTCGTATTTGATTGTTTTTTGTTGTTTTTGAGACATGATTATTTCTCGTCATTCTTCCGAATTTCCACTCGTCGGATTTTACCGCTAATGGTCTTAGGCAATTCGTCGACAAATTCGATGACGCGTGGATATTTATAAGGAGCTGTGACTTTCTTCACATGATTCTGGAGCTCTTTTACCAGGTCTTCCCCTTTGCGTTCACGATACTCTTTGGCCAGAACGATGGTAGCTTTCACTACCTGTCCGCGTATTTCGTCGGGAACGCCGGTTATGGCACATTCTACTACGGCGGGATGTGTCATCAATGCACTTTCCACTTCGAACGGACCGATACGGTAACCGGAACTTTTGATTACGTCATCGGCGCGTCCCACGAACCATAGATAACCGTCTTCATCTTTCCAGGCTACGTCGCCAGTGTAGTATATTCCGTCGTGCCATGCTTCGTGTGTACGCGAGGCGTCCCGATAGTATTCTTTGAACAGTCCCAGTGGCTTTCCTTTGTCAGTCCGGATTACGATCTGTCCTTGCTCTCCGGCTTCTACCGACCGTCCTTCGTAATCGATCAGATCAACATTGTATTGTGGATTGGGCACACCCATACTTCCCGGTTTGGGTTCCATCCATGGGAAAGTGGCTACTGTCAGTGTAGTCTCGGTCTGTCCGAAGCCTTCCATCAGTTTGATGCCTGTTAACTTTTTGAATGTGTCGAAAACAGCCGGATTCAAGGCCTCACCTGCAATGGTGCAATATTCCAATGACGAAAGGTCATATTTCGTCAGGTCTTCGTGGATGAGGAAACGGAAAATGGTGGGAGGGGCACAGAGTGAAGTGACATGGTAATTTTGTATCTTTTCCAAGATATCGGCAGGAGTGAACTTTTCATGATCATACACGAATACATTTGCTCCGGCAATCCATTGTCCGTAGAGCTTTCCCCATACTGCTTTTCCCCAGCCGGTGTCGGCAATGGTGAGATGGAGGCTGTTTTCTTTCAGATTGTGCCAGAAACTACCTGTTACGATATGCCCCAATGGATAAGTGAAGTCGTGTGCAACCATCTTAGGCTCTCCGGTTGTTCCGCTGGTGAAGTACATCAGTGAAATGTCATCATTGGTGTTCGGATGTTCCGGCTTTACGAAAGGCGCCGCATGCTCGATGCCCTGATGGAAGTCATCAAATCCTTCGGGTATTTCAGGTCCTACGCTAACTAAATGCTTTACAGTAGGAGAGTCCGGCATAGCATCTATTATGTGTTTGGTGACCACTTCTTCTCCGGCAGCCACAATCATTTTTATGTCGGCTGCATTGCAACGGTATACAATGTCTTTCTTGGTTAACAGGTGTGTAGCCGGAATAACGACTGCCCCCAGTTTGTGCAGGGCAATGATGCTGAACCAGAATTCATAGCGTCGTTTCAATATCAGCATGACCATATCACCATGTCCGATACCCAGGCTCTGAAAATAAGAGGCTGTCCGGTCAGTATATTGTTTCATATCCGCAAAAGAGAACTGGCGGTGTTCACCTTTGTCATTAGTCCATAATAAAGCCGGTTTGTTTGGTTGTTCGGCAGCCCAGGCATCCACTATGTCATATCCGAAGTTGAAGTTGTCCGGAACGTGTATCTTTAAGTTTTTCACAAAGTCTTCCTGTGAACTGAAGGAAGTTTGAGATAAAAATCTATCTATCATCTTGTTTATTTAAATAATTACATGATTACTGCTAGGAAACGTACTGTTTTCCCGTCGAGTGCTTTCATTCCATGAGGTAGTTTTGAATTGAAATACAGGCTGTCCCCTTCGTTTAATATCAAGTCTTTTCCGTCTATACTGATCATCATGCGGCCTTCAAGTACCAGGTTGAATTCCTGTCCGCTATGACTGTTATAGTGTATCGGCTCGGTGTCGGGTTTGGGTTCGACAGTTACAATGAACGGGTCGGCATTCCGGTTCATAAAACCTGCTGCCAGTGACTGGTATTTATAAGCCTTTGTGCGTTCAATACTGGTTCCTTTTCCTGCACGGGTCAGGAAGTAACTACTCATCTTGGGCTCTTCGCCAAACATCAGAGCGTCGAGAGCGATTTCGTATTTACGTGCGATTTTTTGCAGCATACTCACTGAAATGTCGTAATCTCCCGTTTCCGCGAGGCGGTATTCTTCCGCTGAAATCTCGCAATCACGGGCGATGTCTTCGGCCGTCAGTTCGAGTACGTCACGTAATCCGCGCAGACGTTCTGCTATTTGTTTAATTTGGTCGTCCATATCAATTTTAGTGTTTAGTGATTATTTGTTTTATATTTTGTGATTACAGTGTCCGGTCACTATCTTGATGCTTTCATTGCTTTAATGATGGCAGAGGTAAATCCATTGTGCTCCAGTTCGTTGATGCCTTTAATGGTAATTCCGCCGGGTGTAGTCACTTTGTCGATCTCAACGCTTGGATGGGTGTCATTGTTCAGTATCAGTTCTGCGGCACCTTTTACAGATTGGGCAATCATATCCATGGCATCCGATGGCCGGATTCCCATTTCGATGCCCGCTTGCATGGCAGCCTGAATATATTTCAGTACGTAAGCGATGCCGCAGGAAGTCAGGGCGGTAGCCGCTTCCAATTTATCTTCCGGCAAAATCATTGCCATACCCATCTCGCTGAATAGATTGACCATCAGTGTTTCTAATTCTTGGCCGGCATTTCGCGAAGCAATCAGTGTCATGCTCTGTAATTCACTGATAGCTGTGTTGGGGACAATACGGAACATTGGCATTTCAGGTTCTACTACATCATGAGCCAATTGTTCGAAACTGATACCGGCAGCAACAGAGACCAGAATCTGTTTGCTTCTTAGTTTCATTTCTCGGAGTACACCTCTGATCAGCCAAGGTTTCACAGCTAGAATCACGATATCAGCACCAGTAGCAGCTTCAGCATTATTGCGAGTGATAGCAATAGAAGGAAATTCTTTCTTTAGTGCTTCCAGCTTTCCAATGCTGGGGTTGGATACTATTATATCGGAAGCCGGAATCAGCTTACCTTTTGCCAGTCCGCAGGCAATGGAGCCCCCCATATTTCCTGCACCAATGATAGCTACTTTCATATTATATAATTATTTAGTCTGTTTCTGACAAAGGTATAAGTAAAAAGTGAAAATACGAGCAAACGTGGCAGGTATTTTCACTTTTTCACTTTCCTTATAAGGATGCTGATTATTAACCGAGTACTTTTCTTAGCCGGGCGAGGAATTCATCGGCTTCCTCTTTGCTGAGGCAGAGAGGAGGCAACAATCGGATTACGTTCGTACCGCTGGCACCGGTAAATACTTTTTGTTCGTGGATCAGGCGGCTCCGGATTTCCTTTACCGGTTGGTCAAATTCCATTCCGATCATTAATCCGCATCCGCGCACTTCTTTGATTTCCTTGAATTTTTTCAGTTCTTCCAGCAGATAGGAGCCGATGTTGGCTGCATTTTCTACTAAATTCTCCTGTTCGATGACATCCATTACTGCCAATGCAGCCGAGCAAGCCAGATGATTGCCTCCGAAAGTTGTTCCAAGCATGCCATATACGGGTGTAAACATAGGACTGATCAGTACTCCGGCCATCGGGAATCCGTTTCCGATTCCTTTGGCAACTGTAATAATATCCGGTTTGATTCCGGCATATTGGTGAGCGAAGAATTTGCCACTACGTCCGTAACCGCTTTGTATTTCATCCAGAATCAGGATTGTTCCGTGTTCTGTACAGGCTTTGCGGAGCTCTTGCAGGAATTCGGGAGTCGGTATTTTGATACCGCCAACTCCCTGTATGCCTTCAATGATGACAGCACAAACATCTTCTTTTGCCAATTCGGCTTTCGCAGCCTCTATGTCATTTAGCGGAAGGTAGGTGATGTGTCCGTTGGCATTGATCGGAGCTATAATTTTAGGATTATCTGTGGCCTCGACTGCTAGTGAAGTGCGTCCGTGAAAAGCTTTCCCAAAAGAGATCACTTTGGTACGTCCGTTATGGAACGAAGCCAGTTTCAACGCGTTTTCATTTGCTTCGGCACCACTGTTTATCAGGAATAGGGAATAATCTTCATATCCGGATATTTTTCCGAGACGTTCGGCTACCTGTTGTTGCAGCTTGTTGATTACGGAGTTTGAATAGAAGCCCAGGGTTGCCACCTGCTTGCTAATCATGTCAACATAATGGGGATGAGCATGTCCGATAGAGATAACGGCATGGCCTCCATAAAGATCCAGGTATTCGGTTCCATTCTCGTCCCAGACGTGACAACCCTTTCCTTTTATTATGTTTATATCGAAAAGTGGATATACATCAAATAAGTTCATTGTTTCTTCTTAGAATGCAGAGGGCTTGAGGCGCAGGCCTACCGTTTCCTCCAGGTTAAACATCAGGTTCATGTTGTGGACAGCCTGTCCGGATGCACCTTTCAATAAATTGTCGATGCAAGAAATGATCAGTAATTTATCGCCGTGTTTTTCCAGGTGAATCAGACATTTATTGGTATTTACTACCTGTTTGAGGTCTATGTTTTTATCAACGATGTGGACAAACGAATCTTTGGCATAATATTCCTCATACATGCGTACGATCTCTTCCAATGCTACTTTTGTTTTCACTACCAAAGTGGCAAAGATGCCGCGGGGGAAATCGCCGCGATAAGGGATAAAATCAATTTCCGCATCAAAACTGTTCTGGAGTTGTTTCAGCGATTGCTTGATTTCAGGAACGTGCTGGTGTTCGAAAGCTTTGTATACACTCATATTGTTGTTACGCCAGCTGAAATGACTGGTTGCACCGGGTTTTACTCCTGCTCCCGTGCTTCCTGTAATGGCGTTTACCATTACGTCCTCATTTAGCATCAGGTGTTTTGCCAGTGGGAGCAGTCCCAGCTGGATGCAAGTTGCGAAACATCCCGGATTAGCCACATGCTTTGCTGTGCAGGTTGCACGACGATTTAGTTCCGGCAGACCGTATATGAAGTCATGATCCGGTGAAGCTATGCGATAATCCATTGAAAGGTCTATAATTTTCAGTTCCTCCGGGATATTGTGGCTTTCCATAAATTTCTTCGTATCCCCATGGGCTGTACAGAAGAACAGTACATCGATGTCTTCCAACGGAAGTTCGTCTGTAAAAGTCAGGTCACACTCTCCGTAAAGTCCCTCGTGTACATCAGTAATTTTGTTTCCGGCGTTACTGGTACTGTTGATAAATACGATTTCGGTCTCGGGATGATTGATAAGCAGGCGGATAAGTTCGCCTGCTGTATATCCTGCTCCACCAATGATTCCTGCTTTTATCATACCTCTTCGTCCTTATGGTTAGCATAGTAAACACGTAGTGGGGTAGAAGTCACCTTGATGAAGCCTTTTGCATCTTCGGCCGTCCAACCCTTTTGCATTTCTCCATATTCACCAAACTTGGTCTTTACCAAGTCGTCTTGTGATTCTACACCGACAGTAGAGAATGACAACGGACGGAGCTCAAGGGTGGCTGTACCGTTCACATTACGTTGTGATTCTTGAAGCATTGCTTCGATATCACGCATCACCGGTTCCAGGTATTGGCTTTCATGAAGGAACATACCATACCAGTTAGCTACCTGATCTTTCCAATATTGTTGCCATTTGCTCAATGTGTATTTCTCAAGGAAACGGTGTGCACCGATGATCAACATTGGAGCGGCGGCTTCGAATCCTACACGTCCTTTGATACCGATGATAGTATCACCTACATGCATATCACGGCCAATACCGTAAGCAGCACCTATCTCTTCCACTTTTTGGATGGCGGCAATTTTATCTTCGAACACTTCTCCATTCACGGCGTGAAGTTCACCATTCTTAAATTCAAGGCGCAGAAGTTCACTTCCCTCTTTCGTTACTTGCTTCAGGTAGGCCGTTTCGGGCAATCCTTGTGCACTGTCTAGAATTTCTCCGCCGCAGATTGAAGTACCCCATAGTCCGACATTATAAGAGTATTTTAGTTTTGTAAAGTCTGCTTCGAAGCCATTTTTGTTCAAGTAGTCGATTTCTTCCTGACGGCTGAGTGCCATATCGCGGGTCAGCGTAATAATTTCTACGCCCGGAGTCATGACAAGGAATGTCATGTCGAAACGAATCTGGTCGTTACCGGCCCCTGTCGAACCGTGTGCAATGGCTTCCGCACCAATCTCTTTCGCATAGCGTGCGATGGCCAATGCCTGGAAAATACGTTCGGAGCTGACAGAAATAGGATAGGTACCGTTACGTAGTACGTTACCGAATATCATATATTTCAAACTTTTTTCGTAATATTCCTGAGTGACGTCGAGTGTGACATATTTCACAGCACCCAGTTTGTAGGCATTCTCTTCATTCTGTTTCAGTTGTTCTTCGCTGAAGCCACCTGTGTTGGCACACGCTGCATACACTTCATATCCTTTTTCCTTGGCCAGGTACATTACAGTGAAAGAGGTATCGAGGCCTCCGCTGAATGCAACCACTACTTTCTTTTTCTGTTCCATAGTGCTGTATATTTTAAATGTTATTTCTTTCTTGTTCTTTTTTTATGTTATGCGGATCTGTCGGATCATATAGCATAGCGGTGCAGATGCAGAATTTACGGTCCTTCGCCATCAGTATTTCATGGTTTATGCACCCTTCACATCCTTTCCAAAAGGCTTCGTCGTCGGTCAGCTCGTTAAAAGTGACCGGTACATATCCCAATTCCGTATTCATTTTCATCACGGCTGCGCCGCTGGTCAGACTGAATATTTTAGCTCTGGGCCATCGTAAACGAGCCAATTGGAAAGAGGCTTGTTTGATACGTTTGGCCAGTCCTAATCCCCGGAAGTCAGGGTGTACGATCAATCCTGAAGTAGCAACGTATTGCTTGTTTCCCCATGATTCAATGTAGGTAAATCCGGCAAATACATCTCCGCAAAGAGCTATGATTGCTTTTCCTTCTTTCATCTTGGTGGCTACGTACTCGTGTGTACGTTCTGCTATTCCGGTTCCGCGTACTTTTGCTGCGTTTCTGATTGTCTCCAAAATAGTGTCAACGTAAACCTCATGCGAGGCGTCGGCTACCATAACATCTATTTGTTGAGTGTCCATTGTTGATTTAGTGTAGAGTATAATTGTTGTTAGTTAGTTGATATTCGGAATAATGAGAGACAAGAAATGTCGTACGGCAGTGGGCGTTGCCCCTTCACGTAGTACCAACATAATGGTATCGTCTCCGGCAATTGTTCCCAAAATGGTGTCAGATTCACGGTTGTCGATGTCGTAAGCCATGCTGCTGGCATAGCCGGGGCGAGTTTTGATTACTGCGATATTTCCGGAAAACTGAAGGGAAATGAAGCCATTGTTCATCAACATTTCACTGGCACTCTGGTCGCCGACACGTTTGTACATGATGTCGTTGGGCAATACATATACATATTTTCCGTTCATGCTGGCAGCTTTGGCCACTTTCAGTTGTTTCAGGTCACGTGAAAGAGTAGCTTGTGTCAGTTCAAATCCTTCCTGACCTAATTCTTGCAAGAGTTCTTCCTGTGAACCTACTTCCTTACTGGAGATAATCATTTTGATGGCGTCTAACCGGTTTGCTTTCTTCTTCATCTTGTATAATTATTCTAAGAATGGCGCAAAAGTATGCAATATTTTGGAAATAGTATGCATAAAAAGCTGTTTTTTTACTCTTTTTATACATAAAAATAGCATGTGATGTAGAAATATGCAGAATTTGGATTGGAAGTGATATATAATTTAGGGGGGAGTAATTTTTTGGGTGAAAGTAAAAAGAGGAATTTAGATTGATCCGGGAATTCTCTCAGAATTTAGGTATGATCCCAAGTTTTCAAACTAAGCCACAATCCTTTAATTCCGATTCTTTTTCTTAAAAACAAACAAGCCACTCAAATAGAGTGGCTTGTTTGTGCGAATGTCGGAATGAGGCGACTCGAACGCCCGACCCCTACGTCCCGAACGTAGTGCGCT
>ERZ772881.2825-NODE-2825-length-11727-cov-69.110778_pt1 | contig 11727 bp, 12 predicted proteins | sample MGYA00580581_ERZ772881 | MGnify/ENA primary metagenome ERZ772881 (study PRJEB29015, sample SAMEA2737668) | human gut metagenome | biome: human gut; feature: human-associated habitat; material: faeces | place: China | collected 2012 ...
GTTTCCGGGTAATCCCCCGGTACAAGTCGTTGCCAGCCGCATACTTCACGGTGTCGGTTTCCTGTGCGTTTGCCGCACACACGCCCAGCAAGAGGGCGAACAATCCAAAAATCTGTTTCATTGCTAATTGAAATTTTAGTGGTTGATAAAATGGTTATGGTTGTTTGGCGTAAAGCATCACCTTGTACCCGGCTTTCAGCTTCACTTTTACGGTTCGGAACTTCTTGGCGAGGTAGCCGGACGTACCTTGCAGCAAGCCCCTTGTCACGTCCATAGCCACCTGCTGCCCGGCACTCCGTGCAAAGGAAATGCTTGTACCCAGCCCGCTGCCGATATTCGCCATAGCTTCATTGAACGCTTCCTGCTCCATAGAGGACGGTACAGATAATCCCTTTTGCCCGTCCGTGTCGAACACGGCGAGTTCCACCGGGATGATGTTGCCCGCATATTCAATCGAGGACACCAGTATGTCGAGCCGTTCACCCTGTACCTTTGCCGTTCCCGCCACAAGGGTATTCTTCGGCACAACGATGTTTCCCGCTTGCATGGGTTCGAGCAACCGTAGTTTCACCGCCTGCCCGTCCGTCAGGGTTTGGTCTTGGTGGATGCAGGCGGCTACCGTGTTCTTTCCCATAGCGTACCCCGTGCCTACTGCCGTGTTGAAGCCGTAGTTTCGTGGCTGGCTGTAAGCCCGGATGAAGTCGGCATCGCTCATGGGCTGCCGCAATCCCGAAACGGTCGTTTCCCTGACAGCCTGCACCGCCACCGCATCCGGCTTGCGGTCAATGTCGCCCGTTACCGGGACTTGTGCGACTTGTCCCTGCCCGCCGTTCATGTACTTTGCCGCCAGCTCGTAGGACTTTTCCAAGAGTGCCATTTGGTCGTCAGCGGTGGGTGTGGCGTTCTGTTGTTGCAGCCTATCGGTCAGTTCCGCTACCTGCCGCTTCAAGTCCTCTTTTTCCTCGTCCACCGCCGGAGTTTCATAGAACGTGCTTAACTGGCGGTTGATGTCCCGGTAAGCGTATGCCGAAGAAGCACCGCCGCCCCTTTGGGGCTTCGCATCCTCTTCCGGCATCAGGTCGATTTCCGCTTGCGGTTCTTCCGCTTCATCGTTCCCGGTGAAACCGAAGTCCTGCAAGGACTGTATCTTCTCCTGCTGCCTGCGGCTTATCATCGCCTGTTCGTAAGCCTTTTGCTTGTCGGCTATAATCCCGTCCTCTGCGGGCAGGGGTATGTCGGCGTTGAAGCCGCCCACGCTTTCCACGTTCACGTCCTCTTTGCCGGAGGGTGCGAATATCAGGTACATGCACCCGGCAAAGGCAAGGAACATCAGCGGGAAGACTATCATTTTCCTGCGCTGCTGCACCTGCTGCGGGGTAAGTTCCCGTTTGGGTTTATCTTCCTTTTTCGGCTTCCCGTCCGCCTGCGGTACGGTCGTGCCGTTCTCATTCTTCTGTACTTCTTCCATATTGCGGTCTGTTTAAGGGGTTGATACTTTTGGTTGTGTCGTTGCCGTGCAACGGCAGTTGCCTGATGTGTTCTATTTGCAGCCGCCTGCCGTCCCGCTTCCCGATGTTGTAGATTGATGAAACGGTAATGTAGATAGACAAGCCGCCAAGGAAGAAGAACATCACGAGGATAACCGCCAGCCTTTTGCCCGGCGTAATCCGTCCGCACATTCGGCGCAGGCGGTCGTCCGCCCAGTCCCGCACCTTTCCGATGTAGTTTCGTTTTCTTTCCATAAGGCTATCTCTTAATGGTCTGCAAATCCTTGTTCTCGGTAATGGTGAACGCTTCGATGATGAAGCCGTGCGGGTTGTTGTCGCTCCGTGTGGCGTTGAGCAGGCGGCACGAGGTCACAAGGCTTCGCACCGTCAGGCTGCTTTCCCGGACAATCAACTGGCGGGCATACGTGTTCACCTTGTAGGGGTACTGGTCGAAGTCGCACTTCACGCTGTCAATCTCCACCGTCTGCGTGACGTTTCCGGAAATCACCCGGTTGTAGTAGCCCTTTTCCGCCAAGTCCTTGTAATAGTTGAAAGCGGTCTTGTCGGCGAGGAACAGCGAGCGTTTGATGTTGCTTTCGATAGCCCCCTTGTCGGGTGAGAGCGTGAAGAAAAGTTCGTGGAAACGCCGCACGTGCGACTTGGCTTCCACGGGTCTGTTCTGCGCCATGTCCTGCGAGAGTGCCAGCATCAGGCTTTTGCCGTTGTCGAGGACGTATATCTTCTGCCGCTGCTTTTCGGCGAAGCTGTACGAGTTCCACACGGCAAAGCCCGTCACCAGTGCGCACAGGCAGATGAATACCAGCGCAAAGAGCCTGATTTGCCGGAAACTCGTTTCGATGTTCGTTAATGACTTAAATTCCATATACTAAATATTGATGTTGGTTATTTGAGTAGTTTCCCGGTTACTTTCCCGCTTGCCGCACCGACCGCCGCCCCGGCGATTGACCCAGCCCGTGCCACGTTGCGGTTATAGGCAGACGTACCGCCAGCCGACACTATCCAGCTTGCCACCGTTGGAATGGTGAAGTAGCCCACGATGCCGATAATCATAAAGATTACATACACGGTGCTGCTCCCGTCAGGAATGAAATTCGGGTCTGAAAGCTGCTCGATGTCTTTTTGTAGCATCAGGGTTTGTATGCGTGCCAGCACGCTGCTGAACAAGTCCGACACGGGTAGCCACAGGTAAATGGATATATAGCGTGAAATCCACTGGGTCAGCGTGCTTTGGAAACCGTCATAGACGGAAATCGCAAACGCCAGCGGACCCAGTATGCTTAACACGATTAGGAAGAACGTGCGCAGCGTGTCTATAATCAGCCCCGCCGCCTGAAAGAGCATTTCCAGCAGTTCCCTGAACCAGTCCCGGACGGACTTCTTTATATTGTACGCCGCCCTGTCCATATACATACCCGTCATAGTTACCATATCGGAGGGCGACCAGCCCAGTTCTTCCAGTTGCCTGTCAAATTCCTCGTCCGAAGCGAGGTAAGCCGTTTCGGGGCTACGCATCAGGGCTTCATATTCCAGTCGGTCTTTCTGTGCCCGGTATTCGTTCATGTCGAAAGTCTGCGTTTCCATAAGTTGGTTGCACCCTTTCACCACTGGCGACAATACCGTGTTGATAGTCCCCAGCACGAACGTGGGAAAGAACATGATGCACAGCCCCAGCGCAAAGGGACGCAGGAGCGGGTACACGTCTATGGGTTCGGCACGTGCGAGCGACTGCCACACTTTGGCGGCTACATAGAACAGCGCACCCAGCCCGGCTATTCCTTTGGCTACCCCCGTCATGTTGCTGCACAAGGGCATCATTTCATCGTACAGCACCCGCAACACTTGGTGCAGGTTGTCAAAATCCACCGCTGCTAATAACATAGGCATACCGATTTATATGTTACCAGTAGCGTTCATCCGCCGAGCCGTAAAGAGCCAGCACCCGGTCTGTGTCGTTCTTCTTCTTTGCCCGCAGGTAGGACACGGATATGTTCTTTCGGGTGTAGTAGTTCACGAGGTTGCGGTAGTTGAGCAGGCTTTTGTAGGCGTTGTTGATTACCGCCAGCCTTTCGGCATCCGTCAGCGACATACCCGTCACGTTCACTACATTCTTCAAGTCCTGCAACACGTCCGCACTTTCGGAGAGCAGCTTGGCATACCCGGCTGAAATGGCGGTGAGTTCATCCGGCGTGTAGTTCGGGTCAGCCAGCATGTTCTGGTAGTTTCGCACGTAGATTTCGGATATTTCCGCCACCAGTTCAATGGACTTCTTCACCTTGATGCCGCCCTTGACAACATCGTGTACCGCTTTGAGCGCATCGTAATAGACTTTTCCCTGCTGGAAAATCTTCTGCGCTTCCATGAAGCCGTCCAGCGTGTTTTTGGCTGTGGTGGAAGTCTGCACTATCTGCTTGGTGGTGTTGATGATGCCCTGTGCCAAATTGCCGGGGTCTGACACCACCCACTGTGCGGATGCGTTGCCGATGAAGCAAAGGCATACCGCCATAAGGAGAATTGTTCTTTTCATGTTCCTGATTTTTAAGTTGTTGATGATTGGGGATTACGTTTGCTTTCTGCAAGCCTCTTGATAGCCAGTTCAAGGTTGCCGCCCAGCTTGTCGGCAAGTGCGAACAGTTCCATTTTCTCGCTTTCCTCTGTCGTGAAGGTGTAATATTCTTCCAATGAAACTTCTGTGGCGTACACCGCCGACTGCGTGCCGCCCAGCGAGAAGAAAACTTCCTTGTACTTCCGTCCGGGGTGGTTCGCCATGTTGATAGACAATATCTGCGAACGCTCCTTGTCGGTCAGTCCCAAGAGGTTCTGTATGCTGTCAAACTTGTTGAGATATTTTCTTTGGTCTAACAGGATTTTGCAGTCCGAGTTATTGATGATACTCTCTTTCACTATGGGCGAGGAAATAATATCTTCCACTTCCTGCGTTACCACAATCGCTTCCCCGAAATACTTCCTGACGGTTTTATGTAGGCTAAGCACCCAGCGCCTTGTCATATTTCTATGGTAGGTTTCCAAATGCTCGCCCCCGAACCGGACTTACACCTCTCAGCGTATCCGGCTCTCCACTAATTTTAGTCTATCTTTCCGTCATGTATCTTTTTGTGACAACTCCTGCACACGGCAATCGTTTTGCGTTTGCGGGCAATCATGTGTCGTTCCCAGCTTTCCTTACCCTGCAAGTTCTTTAGTTTCCTTACATGGTGCATAACAAGGTCGTCTGTCGCTCCACATAATTCACACTCATGGGCTTTCAGCCTTTCAACAAGACTTGTCCGCCCCGCAGTATAAATTGTTCGTGGCATGGTGTCACATTCCGATTTATAGGTGGGCTTCTTGCGTTTGAAGCCACCGTCGTAAAAGTATCTTTCCTTTACACCTGTTTTAGTCATGTGCTTTATGATAAACCTACCGTTCTTACGATATTTCTTGTTTACCTTGCGTGTGCGGCACTTATATTTGCCTGCAAACGTTTTGTACATGCTGTATTCCATGATGTACTTGAAATTATTCAAGGCATGGGCACAGTTGTTGGCTATGGAGTAGTAATTATAGAAACCCACGATTTCCCGATTATAGCTATCAAGGATTTCAAGGTCGTCATTGAATATCAGTCCCGATTTACATTTCGGTTTCCATATTTCCTTTCCGTTACGGTTTGTCATTTCCAAGACTCCCCAATCGAACAGTTTTTTACGGACAGTTTCCATACTGACATTCAAGCAGACCCTTTTACCATAGGTTCTTCTTAATCTACCCCGTTTATCACGTCTTTGGTCGTTGGACTTTCTTACAGTAATTTCATATCCGAGAAACTTGGCAGGTCTTTCGGTGTGGGTGACAAGTGTCTTTTCATCAGACAGTTCCAATGCCAGTTTATCAGCAAGGAAGTTTTTAATATCTCCCTTTATCTGTTGCGCATCTTGCTTACTTCCGATAATTCCCACGAGAAAATCATCTGCATATCTCGCATATTTCATTCTCCTGTAATCGGCATCCATTTCTTCGCCATTGGGATATTTAGCCCGTCCTTGTTCTATTGCTTTCAGTTCAAGGATTAGCTTTACCCTTTGCCTTTCGTCTTTTACGGACTTCAATCTTCGCACAATACGTTTTCTTGCATTGCCGAAGTCCAAACTTCCTCTACTGAATTTTCGTTTCTTCCCTTTATCGAATTTGGCTATGTATTCCTTTATATACTTATCCAGCTTGTCAAGGTATATATTAGCCAATATCGGGCTGATGATACCCCCTTGCGGTGTGCCACTGTAAGTATTGTGGAATTGCCATTCTTCGATATATCCCGCTTTCAAGAACTTGCGTACTAAACGTATGAAGCGTTCATCCGCAATGCGCTCCTTGAGTATGTTTATTAATACATCATGGCTTATATTATCAAAGAAACCTTTTATATCTCCCTCTACAAACCACTTTGCACCGCTAAACTCCTTTTGGATGTGAGTTAATGCAGTATGGCAGCTTCGATTGGGTCGAAACCCATGCGAGGTGTATTCAAAATTTCCCTCATATATGGCTTCCAATACCATTCTTACTACTTCTTGTATTAACTTGTCATTGAAAGTCGGTACGCCAAGAGGTCTTTTCTTACCGTTTTTCTTCGGTATGTACACCCTCTTTGACGGTTGGGGCTGGTACGTTTCATCTTTTAACGTATCAATCAACTTTTCAATTCGTTTCAGGCTCATGTTGTCAATGGTCTGACCGTCCGAACCTTTAGTCATGTTGCCCTCTTTGGCGTAGATGTGCTGATAGGCAACATAGAACATTTCCTCATTGAACAAAATTCTGTAAAGACGTTCAAACTTGTAGCTTACATCCTTACTGTGTTCTGATAGACTGTTTAATACTCTTTCTGGACTTCTCATAATGTCTCTCACATTTTCCGTTAATTGTATTAATAATTAGCTGCTTCCCTTCGCCATGTACAAGGCGTTACCTTGCTCGGACTACTATGGAAGCTCCGTTACCACTCCGAATTTTCATAGGTCAAACCTAATAGCCTTTCGGCACTTCGGGATAGGTAATCCCCGTTTATTACATCGTAACTGTTGGCATGATAGATTGTCGGATACGACTTCCGTCCTTCACTCGCTTACTGCGGTTGTGTCGTGATAAGTTCTTGCTACATTCATACCTATACACTGAAGTAGTATCACGATATGGCGATTGATAGTTACCTTACGCCATAGCCTAAAGGGGAACCACTCGGACTATCGTTTAATCAATTCGGACTTTATCCTCATATCTATCTTTTCATCTCGCCATTCAGTCGCAGTTTGGTAACTAACTGACTTATGACTTTTCCGACATGCTACACTCCCTGCTCGGTTAAGTTTTCCCGAAAACAGATAAGTCGGCTGATGATAGGTTATTTTCAAAGAACACTTTCCTAATCTCTTGCCAAAGAGATGTTTACGATGCAACCTTTACGGGCGCACACAAATATTTTATGTAATCTGCCATGTTCGCCGATGCAATCGCTTTCCACGCTTCCTCGATTAGTATTAACTTCCTTATTCCCTTTAACTTGCGCATCTTGTTTATAAAGGCTTCCATGATGATGATAGTCGTTACCGGGAATAAAATCTTGTGGTCTTTGATGTTGTCCAACTCAAAGACAATGAAGCGTTTGTGCAACAAATCCAGTTCCTTGTCGGAGTTCAGCAGGTAGTCGTACTCACCGCCACGATAGTACGGTTCAAGCACGTTCAGGAAATTGTTTATGTCAAAATCCTTTTCCCTGACGTTCTTCTGTTCAAGCTGTCGGCGGTAATCATCCCGGACAAACTCGTAGAACGTGTTGAAGCAGGGCGTTACCGAACGGTCTTTGCCTGTCAGTTCGATATAGGCACTCACGGCGTTTGACAACGCCACTTCTTCCGACCGCTTCGGGGCTTCATCATCCCGCTTCCACAGGGTGAGTATAAGGGTCTTGATGCTCTCTTTCTTCTCTATGTCGAATACCCCGTCCTCGACATAGAACGGGTTGAACGCTATCGGGTTCTCGTTGGTGTAGGTGAAATAAATCCCGTCCTCGCCGTGCGTGCGGTTGTGGATAAGCTGGGACAGCCCCAAGTAACTGTTACCCGTATCTACCAGCAGCACGTGCGCCCCCTGCTCGTAATACTGACGCACCATGTGGTTGGTAAAGAAAGACTTACCCGACCCGCTCGGCCCAAGTATGAACTTGTTGCGGTTGGTCGTGATGCCTTTCTTCATGGGCAAATCCGATATGTCGATATGCAGCGGGCGACCGCTCACCCTGTCCACCATTTTGATGCCGAACGGCGAAAGCGAACTCTTGTAGTTCGTTTCTTCCACGAACAGGCAGATAGCCTGCCCCAAGAACGTGTAGAAACTTTCCTCTGCGGGGAAGTCCGCTTCGTTTCCGGGTATGCCCGCCCAAAAGAGCGTGGGCGTATCGACCGTGTTGTGGCGTGGCTTGCACTCCATTAGCGCAAGCTGGCTTCCCACATCGTTGCGTATGCGTTTGAGTTCTTCCCGGTCGTCACTCCATGCCATGACGTTGCAGTGGCAGCGCACCGATACAAGCCCCTTGCTGTGCGCTTCGTTCAGGTACTCGTCTATCCATTCCTTGTTCACTTGGTTGGCACGGGAATAACGGGAGAGCGATTGCATGTTCCGGGCGGTCTGCTCGAAGTTCTTCAGGTTTTCGGCGTGGTCGTCTATGAAGATGAACTGGTTATAGACGTGGTTGCACGACAACAGCACGCCCACCGGGGCGGCGAATGACAGTCGGCAGTCGCTCCGGTCAGTGGACAGCTTCTCAAACCGTGTGTCCGTCCCGACCTTTCCGGGCAAATCTTCCACGTCCGAAAGCGTGTGCAGGCACAGTATGTCGTCCCCGACACGCATTTCTTCCGGGTACAGCCCGATGTCTTTCAGGCAGGTGGTATCTGTCTGCGATAGCGAGAAGTATTTCTCGATGATGCCCGCCTTTCCGTCCTGCCCGGTGATTTCCGATGCCGCCAGCCGGGTAAGGGTGACAAACCCGCTGTCGTTCATAATCCTTTCAAACTGCCCGACCGCTTCGATGAACTTTGCCGCCGCTTCCTTGTCGGCTATCTCCTGCGGTACAATCCTGCCCCGGCATAGGGTGGAGAAGTCGCTCTGTCGGCGGCTTCTCTCCCTTGTCGTCTTTGTCAGGAACAGGTAGCAGTAATGGTTCAGGAACGGGCGTTCATTGAAGTGCCGTTCAAAGGAGCGGCTTAAAAAACTAAGCTCGTCCCTTTCCGTGTCGGGCTGGTAGTTCTCCTTGATGAAGAAGTCCTGCTTGTGTACTATGGAGTAGTCGGGCAGCACCTTGATTGCCTTGTACCATGCCGAATGTATGGCTTCGTACTCGGCACTGGTGACGGTGAACAGTTCGGGCAGTTCCACCCTGAAAGCCACCGTTATGTCCGCATCCTTTGAAATGATGCAGCCGTTCTCCACCGCCAAAAGGGGGAATTTCCTTTCCAGCGTGGTAGCCTTTAACATATTTCTCATGGTCTTTCTTCCTTTCTTTTTTTGTAGGTGAATAATCGGGGTATCGCCTTTCGGCTGATAATGAAGCGTGGATGCCGTTTGCGTGCGGCGGCTTTCATCAGCCCGTGCGTGCCGTACTTGGCGTTGAGCCGGAACGTCTGCCACACGAGCAGCAGCGAAGCCGACACGATGAAACCGATACATAGCCACTGGTTCACGCCCGCCATGAACAGGACGATGAACACCACGAAGACGGCGAGCAAGCCGCCGCAAAAGATAAAGAGGTACTGGCTTTTCAGCCCCTTGAACTCCACGGGCTTCCCGATACCCCTGTTTACCTGATATTTTTCGGGCTTAGCCCTCAACAACTCGTCAGACATAGCCGCAGGTTTAGAGGAAGAACGAGCGCAGGATAGTGGCGGCTACAATCAGGAAGATGCACGCCCCGAACCAACTGGCGGCGGTCTTTGAGGTGTCGGGGTCGCCGCTTGAAAACTTGTTATATACTTTTACCCCGCCAATCAAGCCGCAGACCGCCCCGATTGCGTACACCAGTTTTGTTCCGGGGTCGAAATACCCGGTGATTAGGTTCGTGGCTTCGGTGATGCCCGCCTGCCCGTTTCCTTGTGCGTAGGCACTTACCACGGCGGCAAGTATAGCCGCCGACAAGAAGATTTTCTTTCTCATTGTGATTTGTTTTTAATGCCGGGCGGCGGGTGGATAGTCCGCCTTTCCCGGCTGGTGAATAATTTGAAATTTTAGTGGTCGGGGATAGTCCCGTTTGTCTGTTTGGTTTTCAGGTTGCCAATCAACCGTAATCACGCTGTTTCATGCTGTCAGGCTTATACATTATTATATTATAGGAAATCGTTCATGTCGAACGCTTCGTGTTCCTTGCTTTTATTGCCAGCTTCGGCAGGGACAGCAGCCGCAGCCAGTTCCGCTTCGTTGCGTCCCAGCAGTTCCGCCACCTTTGCCAGCCCGCCGTTGATGTTCTCCACCACCGCATCGTAGAGGTTCGTCCCCTCAATCCTTGCCAGTGTCCCGGCGGCTTGCCGCTGTTCCGTTTCGGTGGGGTTGTCGGCGTTCGCCGTGCGTACCGCTTCGCCCAGTTCGTCAAAGCTCACGCCCGTAGCCCGCCCGGTATCATCGTCACCGTCCATGTACCCGGCTATTTCCTCGTCCTCGTAGTCGGGTTCGTCATTCTCGTAACCGGGCGTTTCTTCCGGCAGTCCGTCAGCCTGCGGCGCAAAAATAGTATCATTTTCAGCCGCTTGCGGGAGGTGTCCCGATTTGTCCTGCGCTGTCTGAAATTGTCCGCTCTTGTATCGGCTTTCACCTATCAGCGTGTAGCCTGAAACCCCGTTTCGTGGAAGCGGCGCATCATCCGTTTTGCCCGGTGATGTCCGGCTGTCCGTGTAGCGATACCACAGCCACAGGGCGATGTAGTACACCAAAAGCCCGGTAAGTATGCAATAGATTACCATAGTCAGACAGGCTTTTGGAAGTGGCTTTCGTACAGGGTGTTTATCTCGTCTTGGTACTGCTCGAAGTGGCGCAGCAGAATGTTTTCCACGTAGCTGCTTACCGTCACCTTTCGCCCGCCTATCACCGTCACGATACGCATCAGCTTCTCATGCGTGGTTCGGCTCACGTACAAGGGCTGTCGGTCTGCCAGTTCCACTTTCTGAAAGTAGGTTTCCCGGTAGTCGCCCGAACCGCCCTTGCGCTTGCGGGGTGTCGGTTTCTCTACTTGCACTGTTTCAGCCTGCCGTCCCTCGTGGGCGGTTTCCGTTTCGCTGCCGGGCTGCGGTTCATCATCCGGCTGGCTCTCCCGCTTGGCGGGTACACCCTGCGAGATAAGTTCCCGCATAAAATCCTCGTCTATCTTCGGCATCCCGCCGCTTTGCTTTGCCATATCATTTTAATTTGATGTAGTACACTATTTCGGTTATCAGTTCTTCCAAGTTGCTTCCCCTTACCAACGGGCGGCTGGCGGGAAAGAGCGTGGAGCGGAACACCGCCTTTTTATCCGCCACCAGTTCCTTTTTGTAGCGTTTGGTATCGGGGATAAAGGTTTTCATCAGCGGCAGTTCCAGTTCCTTAATGGTCTTGTCGTAGGCGGTGTAAAGGTCTGTTTTCTCCCTACCGTCCACCATGTTCCAAAAGAGGTACAGCCCTGCAAGTCGGCAGGCTTCATTCTTCACTAATAGCTTTTGGATAGCCATTGCGAACGACAGGCTGCTTTCCAGCACCACCTTGTCGGCTGAAATGGGGGTGAAAATGTAGTCCATGCCCGCAAGGGAGTTTATCACGCCCTCGCTGTTCACCGTGCCGGGCAGGTCGAAAAACACTATATCCGGCACGTGTCCGGCGGCTATATATCCGTCAGCCGTTGCAATCGCCTTTTCGGGCGAACTGCACAGTACCGGGTAGGCTTTCTTCCCCAGCCGGGTGAACTGTTCATACGCCATGCGCTTGTAATCTTCATCCGCCCCGACCTGCTCGGCATCCCGCTTGCGCATCCCGGCAATGGAGTGCTGGGGGTAGTCGCAATCGACCACCGCCACATTGTAGCCTTTGAGGTAGTATAGGTAACTCGCCGCCAGCACGGTAAAGGTGGTTTTGCCGACCCCGCCCTTTTGTGTGGAAAAGGCGACATAAAGGGGTGTTTTCTCGTTTTCCATATTGCTTCCGTTCA
>ERZ772881.2829-NODE-2829-length-11717-cov-3.267707_pt1 | contig 11717 bp, 10 predicted proteins | sample MGYA00580581_ERZ772881 | MGnify/ENA primary metagenome ERZ772881 (study PRJEB29015, sample SAMEA2737668) | human gut metagenome | biome: human gut; feature: human-associated habitat; material: faeces | place: China | collected 2012 ...
CCTACGGCAAAGATACCTTTGGACGGACCGGCAACCCATGTCAATACACCTGCCAACACACCGAATGCAAGAGCAATGGCGATGATCGGTGATAACCAGGATGCATGGATATATCTAAAATAGTTGTCGAAGCCAACAAGTAAACTCTGTGTCAGGCTGATATCTTTGGCCGGGATAATGATACCTAGTGAGAATGTACCCAAGACGAAGATGATTACAGTAATAAGTGCACCGATAAATACTGCTTTCGGATAGTTCTTTGAAGGGTTTTGCATATCCTTTACGTGGATACCGCCCATTTCCATACCGGCATAAAAGAGGAAGATACTTGCCGCTAATACCACGTTATCGAAATTCGTAAGGTCGGGGAAGAAGCTGCTATGGAAGTCAAGGTTGGAATGCCCTCCGGATGCCAAGTAAACAATACCCAGGATAATCAGCAGGGCAGCGGGGATGATGGTTCCCACCATACCGCCTATTTTAGCTACTTTACCTACCCATCCCATTCCTTTCAGTGAGATGAAGGTAGCCAGCCAATAAATGATAAGCACAACGGCCAGTGTATAGTATTTGTTGCTGGCCAGTGTCATGTCGTGTGTATCATTCATTCCGATGAAAGCGATAGATACAGCACCGAATGTCAATACAGTCGGATACCAGATCGTACTTTCAATCCATTGTACCCAGATGGCAAGGAATCCCAATTTCTTTCCGTACGCTTCGCCTACCCAACGGAACACACCACCCTGTTTGTCCTGGAACATGGCAGCCAATTCCGCCGCAACGAGTGATGTCGGAATAAGGAATACGATAGCTGCGAAAAGATAATAGAAGGCCGAACTCATTCCATATACGGCCTCGGCAGGAAGTCCGCGTAGGGATACTACTGCCGTTACGTTCATGATCGCTAGGGTGAATACCCCTAGTTTCACTGCTTGTTTAATATTTGCCATAAGTTAAGGTTTTAAGTGAAAAATATTTTTAAGTCAGTGTCTATAACAACGTTTAACGTGAGATGTTTTAGTTTACTAACGTCAAACTTGGTTAATTAACATCGGTGAAGAGTGAAATCACCGGTTCCTCTATTGAATCCGGGTGGGTATCAAACAAATCGTGTAGGACTCTTGTTCCTTCTGCATAATAAAATAACCTATAAAATATCAGCGCTTATGAAAATGGCTCTTTCTGATTTTGCTTTGCGGAAGAAAGGGATTTACGGCATTTTACATGTCATCATCCTGCTGCTTTCCCTGTTTCTGGTCATCAGCATCTCGATAGATACGTTTAAGGGTATCCCTTTTTATACCCAATCGGTTTATATGAAAGTTCAGCTATGGATTTGTGTCTTATTTCTGTTCGATTTCATTCTCGAGTTGTTTCTTTCGAAAAATAAGTGGCACTATCTTAGTACGCATTTCATCTTTTTGTTGGTGGCGATACCTTACCAGAATATTATATCCTATATGGGATGGACTTTTTCACCCGAAGTGACTTATATGATTCGTTTTGTTCCTTTGGTTCGAGGCGGCTATGCGATGGCTATTGTGGTGGGGTGGCTTACTTATAATAAGGCTTCCGGACTGTTTGTTTCCTATCTGACTATGTTGCTTGCTACTGTTTACTTTTCAAGCCTGGCTTTTTTTGTACTCGAACACAAGGTCAATCCCTTGGTGACCGGTTACGGAGATGCGCTTTGGTGGGCATTTATGGATGTGACTACGGTAGGTTCCAATATTATTGCTGTCACCGTGACGGGACGTGTACTTTCGGTGTTGCTGGCGGCACTGGGTATGATGATGTTCCCGATCTTTACGGTTTATGTCACCAGCCTGATTCAAAAAAAGAACAAAGAGAAAGAGGAGTATTATAAACAATTGGAGGCAGCTGATGAAAGTAAGCCAAAATAACTGTTCAGGAATAAGTATGCCTAAAAAATACTGCCCATCTGCACGTAGCAGACGGGCAGTATCCCAACTAATTAAACTTTGTATGATGTCATCAGTTAATATGCTTGTTCAGTTCATGCCATTTATTGATTTCCGGAAGGATGCCCATAGCGATCACTTCATCACGTAACTTGCATAAGTGAGCGTAGCTCTCTTCCATTTCTTTTTGCTCTTCGGGAGTTCCCTGTATTTCCTTATAGCTTACACCTTCTTTCGTGATAGAAGTCTCCATTGCCATCAGGATATGATCGAACTTTTTGTCGGATACGTACGTTCCTGCCGGCCAGCGGAAAGGTTGTCCGCCCATGGCTGCTGCAATCATTTCGATAGACAGATAGGCCGGACTTTGGAATGAAGAGCGCCCGCGCAGGTCGATGATATGCTTTCCACCTTGGATGACGCGTACTTTCAGGTCTTCCCAATCCTGCATAGGCATACGTGGAGTATCTATAATTTTAGTAAGCGCTTCACCTTGTACTTTGGTGGTAGAAGCGAATACGGCCATCTGTTCTCCGGGTCCGCCATACGTACGGCAATTCACTATTTCAGATGCGGGAATATGAAGGTATTTCACTAGCTCGTTTTGCAGACGTGTACTGTCCAAAGCTGCTAATGTTGATACTTGTGACGGTTTCAGTCCGGCATAGAGTAAGACAATCAATCCGGTGATATCGGCAGGATTGAATACGACAACCACATGTTTTACGTCCGGGCAATATTGGCGGATATCTTTACCAAACTGGGCGGCGATTTCTGCATTACCTTTCAGTAAATCTTCACGGGTCATGCCTGCTTTACGGGCAGCACCACCGGAGGACACAATGTATTTGGCTCCCGACAAAGCTTCTTTGATGTCTGAAGTGTAGGTCAGGTTTACCCCCTCGAACGCACAGTGATACAACTCTTCAGCCACGCCTTCCAAAGCGGGTGCATAGGGGTCGTACAGGCAGATGTTCGGAGTCAGTTTCATCATTAAGGCAGTCTGTGCCATGTTAGAGCCAATCATTCCGGCAGCTCCTACAATCGTAAGTTTTTCGTTGGTTAAGAATTCCATAATTTATATCTTTTTTAATTCGACAATTGCTTTGTTTTTTTGTTTCCGATGCAAAGATAACTTGTTTATGTGCAGGTTGTTTATCGAAAAAAGTTTTGCGCTATAATGAAAAGTTATCATTTGCCAATGATAACAAGCAGATGCGGCAATATGTTTTTCGGCGGCTAATCATTCTTACGTCTGTTTTTTATTTATCTTTGCAGTAAACAGAATGAAGATTATGAGCATTGAATTAGGAAAATTCAACCAGCTTGAGGTAGTCAAGCAGGTCGATTTCGGTATGTATCTGGATGGGGGAGAAGAGGGAGAAATCCTGTTGCCCACCCGTTATGTACCCGAAGATTGTAAGTTGGGAGACTGGTTGAACGTCTTCCTTTATCTGGATAATGAAGAACGGTTAATAGCTACTACATTGACACCTTTGGTACAAGTAGGGGAGTTTGCCTGCCTGGAAGTATCGTGGGTCAACCAGTTCGGAGCTTTTCTTAACTGGGGATTGATGAAGGATCTGTTTGTCCCTTTCAGCGAGCAGAAGATGAAGATGCAGGTAGGGAATAAATACGTTATCCATGCCCATATTGATGATGAAAGTTTCCGGATCGTAGCTTCGGCCAAAGTAGACCGTTACTTATCTAAAGAGAAAGCTTCTTATCAGCCTGGTGAAGAAGTGAACATCCTTATCTGGCAGAAGACAGACCTCGGGTTTAAGGCTATTATTGAGAATATGTATAGCGGCTTGCTGTATGATAGTGAAATATTTCAGACTTTACATACCGGCGATGTACTGAAAGCATACGTCAAGCAGGTACGCGAAGATGGCAAGATAGATCTGATTCTCCAGAAGCCGGGCTTTGAAAAGATAGATGATTTTTCAAAGACACTTCATCGCTACATCACAGAGCATGGGGGATGGATTGGACTTACAGATAAGAGTCCTGCCGAGGAGATTTATGACACGTTCGGTGTTAGTAAGAAGACATTCAAGAAGGCCGTTGGCGATTTGTACAAGAAGCGTCTGATTCTTCTTCATGAAGACGGCATCGAGTTGGTACGTCCCTAAGTTGAATAGGGAAAACCCTACGTATGAATAGACAGAATCATTAGGGTGGGGAGTTTCCTCACCCTATTTTTGTGATATTAGAAACAATAAAAACTAAACGACATGCGAAAAGTAATCATAACTCTTTGTTTCTTGTTTGTTGCATTTGTTGCACAAGCCGGAAGAATCAGCGGAATAAATATCCAAAGCTCAGGTGAAGCGATTCTTGTCTTTGTGGATGGCGAGCAAATCTGCACTCCGACGGAGACTTGTTTCATTGCTAATTATTCGGGCAGGCACCGGATAGAAGTATATGCAGTACGTTATATACCACGTACCGGACAAAGTGTGAAAGGCGACTTGCTGTTTCAGGAATGGGTCTCAAATCCCGGTATGAATATCAGGAATATTCGGGTGGGCTATAATGATCGTCCTGATTTCTGTCCCGATCGTCCGGTGCGTCCCGGCTATGATGTAGTGATGAACCGTACAGAGTTCGACCGTTTTCTGAGAACTGTGAAAGACAAACATTTCGACTCAGACCGTAACAAGCTGATTGAAACTACACTTGTTTCGACAGGCTTCACTTCCGACCAATGTCTCCAATTAGTAAATCTGTTCAGTTTCGATAGTGAAAAGATAAAACTGATGCAGGCTATGTATCCACGGATTGTTGATAAACCCAATTTCTATCTGGTCATCGAAAGCCTGACTTTTCAGTCGGATAAAAACAAGATGAACGAATTTGTGAGAAAATACCATAATCAACGTAACTAAAACCTATAAGAATTATGAAAAAAATACATGTTTCGGCGATATTAATCTTGCTTGTTGTTATGAGTAGTTGTGCAGGCTTGATCATAAACTTCAAAAACAGTCAGCTAATGAGTATCCAGAAAGGGATGACACAACAGGAAGTGAAGACGATTCTTGGAAAGCCCAATTACAGACGCTTTGATGGAGCAATGGAAGAGTGGGAATATCGCGGGTATCTTTCCAAAGCAGGGCATTCGGTGATTTGTGTTAACTTTATCGACAACCGTGTTGTTGGGTTGGATTCGTTTAGAGACGATGCACCTACTGCTCCTCCTGCCCCTTCCTTTTCTTTAGGCATAGGTGGTACAGTCACTGCTTCGGACATAGCTCCCGCTTGTGACTATAGAGCCATGAGAAACGATGAGTTTGCCCGCTTTTTAAATGATGTAAAGAGTAAAACTTTTGATTCGGACCGGACAGATTTCATTGAGAAAGCAACCCGCTCTACCGGATTTACATCAGAGCAATGCTGCAGATTGATAAAACTTTATAGCTTTGATGATGATCGGACTAAGGTACTGAAGATACTTTATCCGAGCGTAGTGGATAAAGATAATTTTTCCGCAGCAATAGACGGATTGGATTTTCTGTCGAATCAGGATACGGTGAAGAACTTTGTGAGGAACTATAATAGAATTAAATAGACTTAAGATATGAAACGAATATTGATATTCTTTTTGGTCATAGGAATCACTGCTATAAGCAGTGTGAGTATGGCAGCCATGAGCAATAGCCGCATTCGCAAGGAGACTCGTTTCCTGACCGATAAGATGGCCTATGAACTGAACCTGAGCACAGGGCAATATAATGATGTATACGAAATCAATTACGATTTTATTTACTCCATTCGTTATCTGATGGACGATGTGATAAGGGGAGAAGAGTGGGCACTCGATAAATACTATCGTACCCTGGACATTCGTAATGATGATTTGCGTTGGGTGCTGACTGCTTCACAGTATCGCCGTTTTATAGGGGTCGATTATTTTTATCGACCGGTTTATGCCAGTGGTGGCAGTTGGAGTTTCCGTATCTATATTCGGTATACAAACCATAATCATTTCTACTTTGGCAAACCGTACCACTATAACAGCTATTGCGGTGGACACTATCGTACTCATTATCATAACAGCTATTATCGCGGACGCTATCGACATGATTTCTATTCGGGTTCGCACAGTATAAGAGATCATCGAAATTATAACACGCATCGCCGTTCCGATTTCGGATCGGTAACCATACGTTCCAATTCGGGACGGAGAGATGAGGTGAGAAGAGGAGTGTCCCAAAGAGAAAGCTCAGCTTCACGGGATAACAACAGAGTGACTCCTGGGAATGCTACCCGTACCGGCAGAGGAACCAGAAGTACGGAAAATAACCGGAGGACGAATACTGTCCGGAAGAGTGAAAACATATCTACTCCTCATAGAGTAACACCGGAGCGTACGGATAGCAAACGTAGCAATAGCCGTAGTACTTCATCCCGCTCTGCAGAGAGGGGGAACAGAGAAAGATAAGTGCTATTTGCCTTTCCTTTCTGTTTCCGTATTATTTCTTTAAAATTTCAGAAGTTGAACCAGTCAGGATAAGAGGTCAGAACATCTACCTCTTGTCTTGGCTTCGAGGCTTTGGCAAACTATTGTATGCTGTCTCTTTGCAGATCTTTCTTTGCCTCGCCGGTTACATTAATTTCCGGGCGGATGCTGTCGGCTGCCACTTCACTGATGATTCCTTTTTTTACTAATCGTTCGGTTATTAAACGGTAATAGCCTTCCAGGCTCTCCTTCAGTTGCATATCATTGTTAAACGAATTCCGGAAATGCTTCGGCTTTGGAATAATGGAAGCCAGAAAAATAGATTCTTCGGCTGTCAGTTGAGACGGGCGCTTTTTAAAATAATAGGTTGCTGCTTCCTGCACTCCATAAACGAGCGGTCCCCATTCTACAATATTCAGATATACTTCGTACATTCGTTCTTTGGAGGTAAGGCGTTCTGTCTCTATCAGCCAGACAATCAGAGCTTCTTCCAGTTTGCGGGCTATGTTTTTGTTTCGATTCAGAAATACGTTTTTCACCAACTGCATGGTGATGGTACTCCCTCCGCGGGCAAAACGTTTCACTTTCAGATCTTGTATCAACGCTTCGCGCATGGCTTCAGGAAGGAATCCCCGGTGGAAGTAGAAAGCTCCGTCTTCACTTTGCATCACAGACATTTGCAACAACGGAGAGATGCTGTCCAATGGTGTGAAATGTTCCCAGGAAGGGCCGATTGGAAAAGTACGTACCGGTTGGCCGTTTTCGTAAGCCGTATAGATAAATTCTTCCGACATTTTACCAAGATCTGTGACCCCGTAGTTTACAATGCGGAAATTCCTTTCCTTCAGTTCCGATTCCAATTTCAGACTATCCAACAGGGCAAAATTTGCATCCAGAAAAAAGTGATAGGCCAGTTCGCCACTTGTCTTTATACCTTCCAGGTTACTGAATAATCCTTTGGGAAGTGAACCGAACAATTGGTCTGCCGGAAACCAGGGTTTGTCTACGGCTGCTGTGAAATGCCATTGCTGTTTTTTCTTTTCGGCTTTCAGGTAAGGGCGAAACTGCATTTGATTGAACCGTACCACAGTAGTACTATCCAGTTCGGCGGATTCTTTGCCTACAAGAATCCGGTAAGATACTTGACCACGATCCAGATTGACCGTTTCAGGAGAAAGAGCCTTGTGATATACTTCGAGTCCACTGACAGCCGCTTGCCCGGTCAACTGAACCTGTCCGCCATTCTCTTCCGATTTTGTCAGGCTATAAGTTAGGGTATCCAGCCGAATATCGGCATCGAAACGGCGTTTGAGGTAGGGTAGGGTGATTTTGTTGTTCTGTTGTGCATAGAGTTCTGCTTTCAGGGTATGGCTGCTGCGGTTTACTTTTCCGCAGGTGGTCCAATGTTGGGTTGTCGAGTCTTCATGTACTTCGATATCCGAGCGAAAATGATTTTGCCGGACCGTTAGTTTGGGAATATGGATGTTTACGAAGTTACGGTCTTTCCGTTCAGTAATGTCTATTTTACACAAGGTCCCGTTTTCCGGCAGGAAGCCATAGAAAAGATTCAGTATCCGGTTTATTCTGTGGGCATAGTCGGTCTGAACCTGTCCGGATGAAGTCTCCCGTTTTCTTTTCAAGAAGAGAAAATCATAATTCGCCATGCTGTCTGCTTTTATAAATGAGGCCTTCAGTTGGTCGACGGTTACATTACGCACTTCAATTTTTCCCCGAATCAATTTCCAAAAGTTGAGGTGCATGTTCAAAGTATGCAGGGTGAGAAGGGTATCCCGGTTGCGGGGAAGAGAGATTTTTCAGTTCGATTTCGTTTAATCCTTTCATTCGCAGGTCCTCATAGCAGATAGATAATCCGTATTTTTGTTCGGCATATAGTATTCGTTTGTCGGCCGTCCGGCAGAGAATTCCGTTACGTCCCAGATATAAACCTGCCAGTACGAGGATCAGGACACTTCCTGTAATGATGAGAGCAATGCTCCCTTTCGTGCGATATTTTCCCATTTCAATATGTAAACTATGGATTTATCGGCTGCAAAGTTATACAATTCCCGGAGGATGAATAGTGCTATTTCCGGAAAAATATTCTATCTTTGGGAAATCTATCATAGGAGGTATCGTGAAAAAGTTGCGAACAGATCGACAGACTCTCAATGACTTAGGAATTGTGGAAAGTACGTATGGCGAGAAAACGCTTTTCTCGCTCTTTGACATGACGGAAAGTGATGGAGGAAAGAGGTGTCTGGAAGAGTGGCTGGTTCACCCTTTGTCTGATTGGAAAGCATTGCACGAAAGGCAGGAAGCGATCCGCTATCCGGACTTTCCGGAGATACGTATTTGTAGGGAAGAACTGGATTTCATTGAGTTTTATCTCAGTCAGGGAGATCGTCCGACGAGAGTGAGCTATTTGGAATCTGCCTTTTCATATATCTTCCGGCATTTCAGGGCTACTCCCGAGCGTTATATCATCCGTAGGGGAACGAAGTTGCTTGAAAACGTTTTGTTGGAGCTGAAAACTTTTGCAGATCATGTGACGGAACTCTCTCCCCGGTTGATCCGTAACATTGCCGCCACTATCTCAGAGATCTATCAGGCTACAGAATTGGGAAAAATGGTTGATTCCTGCAGGCAGGAAGATAGCTTTTACCGGACCGACCGTTTGGATTACATTTTCCGTTATCGACGAAATCATACCATTGCAGCTCTTCTTTCTATTGTATATCAACTGGATGCCATTCGTACCGTGCATCGGACAGCAGTGACGAAAGGTTGGTGCTTTCCTTCTTTTACTAATGATAGCAAGTTTATGCTGTGCAATTTCTATCATCCGCAAGTGAAAGATGCTGTAGCGAACGATTGGGAGATGGAGAATGGGAATATCTGCATCTTTACCGGGTCGAATATGGCGGGCAAATCCACGACTTTGAAGGCAATAGCATCTGCTGTATGGTTGGCTCATGCCGGATTTCCGGTACCGGCTTCCTCGATGGTTTGTCCTATGTTCGATGGTATTTTTACTTCTATCAATCTGCCGGATTCTCTGAGAGATGGTCGCAGCCATTTCTATGCGGAAGTATTGAGAGTAAAAGAGGTGCTGGAACAGATTAACAAGGGGCATCACTGTTTTGTACTTTTCGATGAATTGTTTAGGGGAACCAATGCGCGGGATGCTTTTGAGGCATCGGTTGCCGTAGCAGAGGTGTTGAAAGCAAAGGCATATAGCCGTTTTTTGATATCTACACATATCATAGAATTGGCCCGTAAATTGGATGGAGATGACGCCTGTTGTTTTTATTATTTAGAATCTGCGATAGTGGATGACGAGTTGATATGTAACCATAAAGTGAAGCCGGGTATTTCAGAGTCAAGAGTTGGATATTGGATTGTGAAGAAAGAACTTGCCGGATTTGAGAAATAATGTAACTGACTCTTATAGAAAAAATTGTGAATAATAGATATATTTGTAGATTATTTTAATTTAAAAACAACGACAAGTATGAAAATTAAATTATTATTTTTGATAAGCATTCTGTTCTGTACAGATAGTTATGCACAAGAGACGGTTACCGAACCTGATTTTATAGGTGAGGTGTTAGTGTTAAATCCGGATAACAGCACGACTCCGCTGGAAAAAGCTACTGTTAAAATCAAAACAAAAGCCAATGCTTCGGTATATTTGGTAGGTATGGGTAAAGTGAAAACAAAGATAAATGTAGATGGTCCTAGCGCTCAGGTACGATTACATCAGGGAGATGATTTTAAGTTGATTGTGAGAGCTGTGGACAACAATACCGATCCAATGTCTATTATTAATATCTTTCAGTTTGAAACGGGTAAGAAGGTACGTAAGGCCGAGTTATCTTCTTTGAGTACATTTGGAGGAGCCTCTAGCAATAATCTGGAACTACTTCCGTATACAGCTAAAAAATATGGAGAAAGTTCTTATCTGATCACATTGAAAGAAAAGCCGGTGGGCGAATATGGGATAACGGTTCGTAATCCTAATTCTTTGGATGAAAAAAATATCATTGTGGCTTCATTTGGAATCGATCAATAATAAACACTTATAGCCGGATTGCTATTACTGCAAATGTAAATGTGTCAAAACTCGTATTCACCATAGATTACACCGATTTACACAAAACGATTTTAAATCTACTGATAACCAATAATATTTATCTATGTAAATCTGTGTAATCTGTGGTGAGTTATGAAACAACCTCTTGTCGGCTACTGCTGTTCCAACTCAATGACAGCGCTACTGTAATCACCGGATAAACCAATAGGCAAGCCTTGATTCATCAGGAAACCGCCACTGAAAGATTGTCCGTTGGCTGACCCTGTTGCAGCACGGCTTCCCGGATAGATGTTCAATTCTTTCACGTTGTATTTCTTGTCGGGACTCAGACCTTTGAAACGCATCGGAGCACTAACTTCACCGATATGTGATTTTAATTGGTAAGCATAGAATACGGCACGACTCTTGTCCGGCAATACATACATTATGGAGGTGCGGTTACCTTCGTAAGGAGATAAAATACGGTACAGGTCGCCTGTAAACACTATGTTACGGATACTTTCGTAAGTCTTGATAGCCTCTTTGGCAAAGATTACTTCTTTTTCATTCATGGTGGACGGTTGTAAATCCATTCCCAAAGCTCCCTGCATAGCTACGTCAAAGCGGAATTTCAGTGGAGTAGTGCGCCCGGTCTGATGATTCGGACTGGCAGAAACATGGCAACACATTGCTATCGAGGGAAAGAACTGTGAATTGCCCCATTGAATAAGGATACGTTGCAAGGCATCGGTATTATCGCTGGGCCAGTATTCCTCGAAGTAGCGCAGTGAACCGTAATCCAGACGGCCTCCTCCACCAGAGCAAAGCATAAAGTGTACGTCGGGATGTGAATCGCGTATTTTCTTAAAAACATTCAGTAATCCCCGTCCGTATTCGATCCATATGTGTGACTGTTCGTTGGCAGGTAAATAAGTGGATCCCGGGTTGGTTACAGCACGGTTACAGTCCCATTTCACAAAAGCTATCTGAGGGTTATCTTTCAGAATGTCGTGTACACTCTTATATACAAACTCTTGTACTTCGGGATTCGACAGGTCGAGTACCAGTTGCCGGCGAAAGAGAATATGTTCACGTCCCGGTTGCTGGATTACCCAGTCAGGATGTTTTTCGAATAGTTCACTTTGGGGGTTTACCATTTCAGGTTCCACCCAGATACCGAACTTGATATCATTATCCGTACATTGTTTTACCAGCCATCCCAGTCCGTTGGGAAGTTTTTCTTTGTTTACCACCC
>ERZ772881.2837-NODE-2837-length-11694-cov-3.165650_pt1 | contig 11694 bp, 9 predicted proteins | sample MGYA00580581_ERZ772881 | MGnify/ENA primary metagenome ERZ772881 (study PRJEB29015, sample SAMEA2737668) | human gut metagenome | biome: human gut; feature: human-associated habitat; material: faeces | place: China | collected 2012 ...
CAAAATCTCCAGCTCTTCAACATGGATTCAACACAATGAAGAATAAACAAACAAATAGAAGAGCACCACAAAAAAGAGGTGTTTGTACAGTTGTTAAAACAGTTACACCAAAGAAGCCAAACTCAGCATTAAGAAAAGTTGCCAGAGTTAGATTATCAAATGGCTATGAAGTAACATCTTATATTCCTGGAATCGGACATAACTTACAAGAGCATAGCGTTGTTCTTATAAGAGGTGGAAGAGTAAAAGATCTTCCTGGTGTTAGATACCACATTATAAGAGGAACATTAGATACTGCAGGCGTTAAAGATAGAATGCAAGCAAGATCTAAGTACGGAGCAAAGAGACCAAAGAAATAAAGAGAAGTCTTTAGCTTTAATAGTGCACTATAATTGATTTAAGTTTGTACTTAAATTTGAGATAGATTGCACTATACGGAGATTATTATAATCTCAGAGTACCTTGATGTAGGTTTTACATCAAAATTTATAAAGGAGGGAAGAATAGTGCCAAGAAAAGGATTTATAGCAAAAAGAGACGTATTACCAGATCCAATATATAATAGCAAAGTTGTTACAAAATTAATAAACAATGTTATGTTAGATGGTAAGAAAACTGTTGCTCAAGAAATCGTTTATGATGCATTTGATATTATCAAAGAAAAGACTGGAAGAGAGCCATTAGAGGTATTCCAAGAAGCATTAAATAACGTTATGCCAGTTCTAGAAGTAAAAGCTAGAAGAGTTGGTGGAGCAACATATCAAGTTCCACTAGAAATCAGACCTGAGAGAAGACAGACTCTAGGATTAAGATGGTTAGTTAAATATGCTAGAACAAGAAATGAAAAAACTATGGCTGAAAAACTAGCTAACGAAATCATGGATGCTGTTGCAGGAAATGGTGGAGCATTTAAGAAGAAAGAAGATATGCACAAAATGGCTGAAGCTAACAAGGCTTTTGCTCATTACAAGTTCTAATATTTTAAGTAAATTAGCAATAATTTACTCAGAATTAAAAATTAAAATTTGTGGAAAGGGGAAAAATTTATGGCCGGAAACGGAAGAGAATTTCCTTTAGAGAAAACAAGAAATATAGGTATTATGGCCCACATTGATGCGGGAAAAACAACAACAACTGAAAGAATACTTTTTTATACTGGAAGAACACACAAAATAGGAGAAGTTCATGATGGAGCTGCTACTATGGACTGGATGGTTCAAGAGCAAGAAAGAGGTATTACAATCACTTCAGCTGCTACAACATGCCACTGGTTAGGTAATAGAATTAATATTATCGATACTCCAGGTCACGTTGATTTCACTGTTGAGGTTGAAAGATCATTAAGAGTACTTGATGGTGCAGTTCTTGTTTTAGCTGCAAAAGGTGGAGTTCAACCACAATCAGAAACAGTTTGGAGACAAGCTGATAAATATCAAGTACCAAGAATGGCTTATGTAAATAAGATGGATATTGTTGGTGCAGATTTCTATGCTTGTATAGACCAAATGAAAGAAAGATTAAACTGTCACCCTGTTCCAATTCAATTACCAATAGGTAAAGAAGATGAATTTAAGGGAATTGTTGACTTAATAAAAATGAGAGCTTTTGTTCATAAAGATGATTTAGGAAAAGACATTGAAGAATGTGATATTCCTGATGATATGAAAGCTGATGCAGAAAAATATAGACAAGAAATGATTGAAGCAGCTGCTGAACAAGATGATGAATTAATGATGAAATATTTAGATGGTGAAGAACTATCTGAAGAAGAAATCAAGAGAGGATTAAGAAAAGGAACTCTTGCTAATACATTAGTTCCAATGACTTGCGGTTCATCATATAAGAACAAGGGTGTTCAAGAATTGTTAAATGCAATAGTTGACTATCTACCATCACCACTTGACATTCCACCAATCAAAGGTGTAGATGAACAAGGAAATGAAGTAGAAAGAAAAACTAGTGATAAAGAACCTTTCTCAGCATTAGCATTTAAAATTATGACTGATCCATTCGTAGGAAAATTATGCTTCTTCAGAGTTTATTCAGGAACTTGTGAAGCAGGTTCAACTATCCTAAATGCAACAAAAGACAAGAAGGATAGAATGGGAAGAATTCTTTTAATGCATGCTAACCATAGACAAGACTTAGACAAAGTATATGCAGGAGATATTGCTGCTGGTGTTGGATTAAAAGATGTATCAACAGGTGATACATTATGTGATCCTGATCATCCAGTAATCCTTGAGTCAATGGAATTCCCAGAGCCAGTTATTGATATAGCTATTGAGCCTAAAGATAAGGCAAATAGTGAAAAAATGGGTGTTGCATTAGCTAAATTAGCTGAAGAAGATCCAACATTCAAAACATGGACAGACCAAGAAACAGGTCAAACAATTATCGCTGGAATGGGTGAATTACACTTAGACATCATTGTCGACAGATTAAAGAGAGAATTTAAAGTTGAATGTACTGTAGGTAAACCACAAGTTTCTTACAAAGAGACTATTAGAAATAAAGTTAGAGTTCAAGGTAAATTCGTTCGTCAATCTGGTGGACATGGTCAATACGGTGATGTATGGTTTGAAATGGAACCATTAGAACCAGGAACAGGTGTTCAATTCGAAAACAAGATCGTTGGAGGAGCTGTTCCAAAGGAATACATCAAGCCAGTTGAAGAAGGATTAAGAGAAGCTGCTATGAGTGGTGTATTAGCTGGATATCCAGTTATAGACTTTAAAGCTACATTAGTAGATGGATCATACCATGAAGTCGATTCTTCAGAAATGGCCTTCAAGATTGCTGCATCAATGGCATTCAAAGAAGGATGTAAACAAGCTAAATCTGTTTTATTAGAGCCTATCATGAAAGTTGAAATAACAGTTCCAGAACAATACATGGGAGATGTTATTGGAGACATAAATGCTAGACGTGGTAGAATGGAAGGAATGGAAGCAAGAGGTGGAAACCAAGTTATAAGAGGATTTATACCACTTTCAGAGATGTTTGGATATGCTACAGATTTACGTTCAAAAACACAAGGAAGAGGAACTTATTCTATGGAGCCATCACACTATGAAGAAGTTCCAAAATCAATCTTAGATCAGATAGTATCATCTAGAGCTAAGAAATCAGCTGAATAATTAATACATGATAGCTACAATTATTTATGAATTAAAGTAAATATATTGTAACTATCAGGTGTATTATAAATGAATTACTTGCTTTTTTCATAAAAATGTTATAGAATATGATTGCAAGTAAAAAGCAATAATAATTAGAAATAAAAATTGATCTAATATATTGCTAATTAATAAAGTTATAAATGTTCAAATTTATAAATTAAAAATAAGGAGGAAATAAAAATGGCTAAGGAAAAATTTGTTAGAAGTAAGCCACACGTAAACATTGGTACAATTGGTCACGTTGACCATGGAAAAACAACAACAACAGCTGCCATCACAAAATGGTTAAGCTTAAAAGGTCAAGCTCAATTCGAAGATTACAGCGCAATTGATAGTGCTCCAGAAGAAAAAGCAAGAGGAATCACTATTAATACAGCTCACGTTGAATATGAAACAGACAAGAGACACTATGCTCATGTTGACTGCCCAGGACACGCAGACTACGTAAAGAACATGATCACAGGTGCTGCTCAAATGGATGGAGCTATACTTGTTGTTTCAGCTGCTGATGGTCCAATGCCTCAAACAAGAGAGCATATACTATTAGCTAGACAGGTTGGTGTTAAATATATCGTTGTTTACTTAAATAAATGTGATATGGTTGATGATCCAGAATTATTAGAATTAGTTGAAATGGAAGTTAGAGACTTATTATCAAGCTATGGATTCCCTGGAGACGATATTCCAGTTATAAAAGGATCTTCATTAAAAGCTTTAGAGTCAACATCAAAAGATCCAGATGCACCAGAATATCAATGCATTAAGGAACTTATGGATGCTGTTGATAGCTATATCCCAACACCAGAAAGACCAGTAGATCAACCATTCTTAATGCCTATCGAAGACGTTATGACAATTTCAGGAAGAGGAACTGTTGTAACAGGTAGAGTAGAAAGAGGATCTTTAAAATTACAAGACGAAGTTGAAATCGTTGGATTATCAAATGAGAAGAAAAAGACAGTTGTAACAGGTGTTGAAATGTTCAGAAAAACACTTGATTATGCTGAAGCAGGAGATAACATCGGTGTTCTATTAAGAGGTGTTCAAAGAGAAGAAGTTGAGAGAGGTCAAGTTCTTGCAAAACCAGGAACAATTCATCCTCATACAAAATTCAAAGCTCAAGTATACGTTCTAACAAAGGACGAAGGTGGACGTCATACACCATTCTTCAATGGATATAGACCACAATTCTATTTTAGAACAACAGACGTTACAGGTTTAATTGATTTACCAGAAGGAACAGAAATGGTTATGCCTGGTGATAACATCGACATGACAATCGAATTAATTACTCCAATTGCTATTGAGCAAGGATTAAGATTCGCTATTCGTGAAGGTGGAAAGACAGTTGGATCTGGAGTTGTTTCAGAAGTTATTGAGTAATCTCTTTTTAGTAATAAAAAGTGGAATATAAAAAATAGCAGAATTACCTTATGGTAGTTCTGTTATTTTTTTCTTAAATATTTTATTTAATATTACTAAATTTATTGATATATGGAATATATAACTGTATAATAGAATAGAAACAATACATAAGATAATAAATTAGAAAGGGGAACTTTTTATGGAAGCTAGAGACTTTAGAAAAAGAGCTAGAGAAAAATTAAAAGGAAAATGGAGTGATGCAATAGTTCTAACACTTGTATTTGTTGCATTCACAGCAATAGTAGAATGGTTAGGATCATTAGGAGAAAATGCACGATTATTATCTATAGCTTCAATGGCAGGACTTTTTAGTATGATTGTAATGCCAGCAATTAAATATGGATTAACATATTCATATATGAAATTAAAAAATGGAGAAAAAGTACATCCATTTGACTTTTTAAATTATGGTTTTAGTAATTTTGGAAGAGCTTGGGGAGTATCATGGAATATCTTTTTAAAGCTTATATGGTACTTTGTTGCTGAAGTAGTTGCATTTTGTTTAATTTTCTTTAGTACATTATATAATGTTATAGCATCAGTAGTGCTATATAGTTCATCAGTTTCAAGTGTTGATTCAAAAATAGGACTAATAATATTAACTGTAATTGGAGTGATAGCTATAATAGTAATAGCTATTTTAGCTGCAATAAAGGGGCTATATTATTCTCTATCAACATTCATAGCTATTGAAAATCCTAATATGACAACAAAACAAGCAGTAGAAAAAAGTAGAGAAATTATGACTGGTAAAAGAGGAAAGTATTTTTATTTAACTCTTACATTTATAGGATGGGGATTTTTAGCAGGTATAGTTGGAGGAATATCAGGTGGAATATTAAGCTTTATTCCAGTAATATCTAATATAGCTGGAAGTGTAGGAATGCTTGTATTAATTCCTTATATCCAAATTTCTTTATTAGAATTTTATGATTATTATAAATTGGGAAGTATGCCACAACAACCAGTGCAGCCAATGTACAATAATATGCCACAACAACCAGTGCAACAAATGTACAATAATATGCCACAACAGCCAGTGCAGCCAATGAACAATAGTATGCCACAACAACCAGCACAACCAATGAATAATAATGTACAAGAACAACCAATACAAGCGGTGTATAATGATGAGCAAATTGTGCAAGAAAATACAGAAAATAATGATTTAAATAATGATTCAAATAATAACCAATAATGTAGAAGGTCTTATACTATTTTAAGTATAAGGCTTTTTATATTGTTGTAAAACGATAAATAATATTTAAAGAAAAGATAAAGAGATTAAATTTGTGTATAAAGTGTGAATTTAACTGAGTATACCTTGACTTTTTAATAGGTTCATTATATACTTTACAAAGATAGAATTATTACGGAAATGCGTAAAAGGAGATTTTATGAAAAAGATTGCTACAACAATTATAATGATAATAATAATGACAATGATAGCAACAGTAGCATGGGCAGCTACGGGTACAGTCAATACACAAGACTTGAATATGAGAGAGGGAGCAAGTACAAGTAAAAATGTAATAAAGCAACTTGCTAAAGGAACAGAAGTAAATATATTATCAGAAGAAGGCGAATGGTATCAAATTTCTGTAAATAATATTACAGGATATGTTAACAAAAAATATATTAATAAAAAAGAAGAAACTGTAACAGAAGATCCAAATAAAGGAACAGTTAATACTAATCCGGATATGATTAATGATGTTAGTAAAATAAAAGAGACTACAACAGTATATGTATTACCATTACTTAATTCTACGAAAATTGCTACAATAGATCAAAATACAATTATAGACATAATTTCAGAGGCTGGAAATTGGTGCTACATTCAAAACGATGATGTATCAGGTTGGGTTATGGCATCAAAAATTACAGGAAAGAAAAAGAATACAGGAGATACATCAGCAGAAATTACTAATGTAGTAAATAATACAGTTTCTAATAATGATGTTAAAAATGAAGTAAATGTTGTAGAACAGGTAAATGATATTACAACACCTAATCAAACAGAAAATAATATTGTAAATGAAGTTAATACAACTGCTTCAAACACAGTAGATAAAAAAACTAGTGAATCAAACACATCTTATCCAGTAAAAATGTATGTTAATGTTGAAGCTGTATATGTTAGAGAAAGTGCAACAAAAGACTCAAAAGCAGTAACTAGTATTGGAAAAGGTACACCTGTTAGAGTTACAGGAGAGTCAGGAGATTGGTACAAAGTTGAGGTTAGTGATGGAAAAGGTTATGTAATGAAACAATTTTTATCAAAATAATCGCAAATATTGCGGGGACACGGAAAGGTTTTATGAAAAATAGAATTATATGTGTTTTCGCAATTTTTCTTGTTATATTGACTATCATATTAAATAAAATTGGATATGAATTTGGAAAGTATGAAGGAAAAAAAGAAGGAGTTTTTTATGCAAAAGTTATCTCAGAAGCAGAGGAAAAAAACTATGTATATTCATATCAAGCTGAGATAGATAATAAAAAATTTATTTTATATATTCCAAAGGATGTAGAAAAATTAGAATATGGGTCAATTATTAAGATTAATGCGCAATATACAGAAGCGACACGAGATAGAAATTATGGAGGATTTAATTATAAAACGTATTTGCGTACTAAAAAAATATATGGGATATTTAATGTAGAAGATGTTGAAATCGTAAAAAATGGAAGTGACAATATAATAATCAAATTACGTAAATATATTAAATCTAAATTAAGAGAAAAATTAAAAAAAGAAAATAGTGAACTAGCAATCTCTCTGATTGTAGGAGATAGATCACACATATCAAGCGAAGTAGAAGATAATTTTAAAAAGGCTAATTTGATGCACATGCTTGCGATATCTGGAGCTCATTTTTCTTATGTAATATTAATAGCAACATTTATTTCTAATAGATTGCAACATAAGAGATTGGGACAACTAATTCAAATTATAGCAATAATATTTTTTATGAATCTTACAGGAAATACAGCTTCAGTCGTGCGAGCAGGGATAATGAGTATACTGTTAATTGGTTCGAGTATATGTAAAAGGCAGAACGATAGTTTAAACAATATTGCAATATCAGCAATTATTCAGATAATAAATAACCCATATATAATTTTTGATAGTGGCTTTATGCTATCATATTCAGGAGTATTGGGAATAATATTATTTTACAAAAAAATATCAGAGCATATACATTTTAAAAGTATAGCTCTAACAATATCAGCTAATATATTTATAATTCCAATAATGATATATAATTTTCATACAATTTCAGGAAGTTTTATTATTTCAAATATATGTGCTTCATGGTTACTTGGAATAATTATTATATTAGAATTTATTTCGCTATGTATTCCAATAAAATTACTATATATGATACTGGATTTATTGATAATGATGCTAAGAAAAATAGCCGAAATTTGTGCCAATATTCCATTCGCACAAATGTATGTTCCGAGGTATGCTATATTTTTTGTAATAGTAATATATATACTTATATTTTGCAGAAAGTTAAAATGTAGAAAATATGTATATTCATTTTTAACTATTGGAGTCAGCATATTGCTAATTGTAAATTTTACAGATGTTTATCAGGATAGAATGAGAATTAATTTTATAGATGTTGGACAAGGTGACAGTTGTTTAATTAGATATAAAGGCACAAATATAATGATAGATAGTGGAGGTAGTTTATCAAAAAATAAAGATGGGAAATCTTATGATATAGGAGAAAATGTATTAAATAATTATTTATTAAATAGAGGAATTACGAGATTGGATTATATAATGGCATCTCATTTTGATGAAGATCACAGCCAAGGATTCGTATTTTTACTAAAAAATATGAAAGTAAAAAATGTAATAATATCAGAACAATATAAAACAAGCTCAATCTATGAACAATTTAAACAGATTTGTAAAAACCAGAATATACAAATAATATATGTAAGATCAGGAGATGAAATACGAATAAAAGACTTAGCTTTTAAAATATTACATCCAAAAAGTAAAGAGAATCAAATATCTGAGAATCCGCTAAATAATAATGCAATAGTGTGTATGGTAAAATATAAAAATAGAAGGATTTTATTTACAGGAGATATTGAAAAAGTTGCAGAAAATGAGATGGTTAAAGAATATACTAATGGATTAAAAGCTGATATATTAAAAGTTGGACATCATGGATCAAAAACATCAACAACAAAAGAATTTCTAGATTTAATTAATCCGTCGGTTGCACTCATTGGAGTTGGACAAAATAATAAATTTGGACATCCAAATGAAGATGTGATAAAAAGATTAGAAGAAAAAAATATACAAATCTATAGAACTGATGAAATGGGTGAAATCTCTGTTATTATAGATAAAAATGGAAAAATAAAAATTAATACACACATATGAATAAAGTGTATTTTGTTGAATTTTAAATTGTAATATGATAAAATTTGCATAGATGATAAAGAACATGAAATAATAAATAAGAATGGAGCTAAAAATATGAAAAAGAAAAATAAAATTCTAATACCGATTTTAATTGTATTATTTATAATTATAGTAATTGCTGTATCAGCTGTGATATATTATAATGTATCTTTAAAATCAGTTAGTAATAAATCAGAAGAAATTGTAATAGAGATAAAAAAAGGTTGGTCAAACTCAGAAATAGCGGAACAATTAAAGGAAAAAGGACTTATTAATAATGCGTTTACTTTTAAAATCTATACTAAATTAAACAAAGTTTCAGGTATGCAAGCAGGAACATATAAGTTGAATAAAAATATGGATGCAAAGCAAATAATTGATGCTTTAAAGAATGGAAGCAGCTACTATCCAGAAACAATAGATATTACATTTTTAGAAGGTAAAAATATGAGATGGATAGCAAAGACTATTGCTGCGAAAACTAATAACTCTGAAAATGATGTATATGCTAAATTAGAAGACAAAGATTACTTAAACACATTAATAGATAAATACTGGTTTATAAGTGATGACATTTTAGATAAAAATATATATTATCCACTAGAAGGATATCTATTCCCAGACACTTATAATTTCTTAAATACAAGTGTAACTGTTGAAGATATATTTAAAACAATGTTGGATGAAATGGAAAAAAAGCTAGAACCATATAAAGCTGAAATACAAGAAAAAGAAATATCAGTTCATAAGCTACTTACAGTTGCTTCAATTGTTGAGCTTGAAGTATCTGACGGTGGAGATAGAGCAGGAGTTGCCAGTGTAATTTACAACAGATTAAAGAAAAATATGTCACTTGGAAGTGACGTAACAACATATTATGGTATAAAAGTGGACATGTCAGAAAGAGATTTATATCAGAGCGAACTTGATAAATATAATCCATATAATACACGAGGACCAAGAATGGAAGGAAAGCTACCTGTTGGACCGATAGCATCAGTTGGTTTAGAATCAATAATTGCAGCATTAGAACCAGAGGAAACAAATTATTTATATTTTGTTGCAGATAAGAATGGGAAAACTTATTTTGCTGAAACACTTTCAGAGCATCAAGCAATTGTTTCTGATTTAAAGAGTAAGGGACTTTGGTATTCACATGAATAATATTTGGAATTTTTTAGAATAAATTTATATATTATGGAAATAATCCTATTGAGGTGAAATGATGAAAAAATCAATCTTAATAGGATATTTTTTTATAGCTATTATAGCTGGTATAACTTTAGGAATTATTGTACATGTATTTAATGATACATCTATGGAACAGGGAATGATAGATGAAGTTGAAAATGTAAATAAGATAGCAAAGAGAAATGAAACTAACATAATTGTTACTTCTTCAAATGAAATAAAGACATCTCCTAATGCATATCTAATATTTGAAACATATTACAATGGATGTGGTCAAGATGTGATAAGTAAGAAGAAGATTCCATCTGGAGATGTTAATCAAAATGAAGAATATTTTAGCAAATCATATCCTGACTGGAAAATAAAAAGTTTTTCAAGTGAAAAAGTAGAGTTTTATAAAGAAAAGAATGATATGTGTGATTATCATTATATAATAAAGGAAAATGATGGTGTAATTGCGATATATAATGTGGACTCTAATGGAAATATGGAGTTAAAAGAAACTACAGATATAGAAACTAAATATTTGCCGGAAGAAGATGTAGAATTATTAAAAAAAGGAATAAAAGCTCACGGAGATAATGAGTTACTTGAAAGATTAAGTGATTATGAATAGAAAAAAGCCGATATATAGGAAAATTCTATATATCGGTTTTAGATTATTTTGATTTATTACTGTTTGCCGGAGGAGTATTTTTTTTAAGTTCCTCTTTATTTGGCAAATATCCTTTTCCATAAAAGTATGTTATATAACTTATTAGAGAAAAGATAGCTAGAATTACAGCTAATATATATATATAAATATCAAAATGAGGTAAGTTAAAAATGTGTATTATAAATGAACTTACTACTGCTAAATACAATAACACTGTTGTAAGTTTACCATACCATTTGCTTGATACAACTAGTTGCTTTCCATATAAGAATGATGCACCGCAAATTAAAACTAATTCTTTGCAAATTAAAATTATAGCAATCCATAATGGAATTATATGCTTTAATGAAAGTGTAACTAATATTGATAATTGCGTAAGTTTATCAGCTAATGGATCCATTAATTTCCCAAAGTCAGATATTGCATTATATTTTCTTGCAATATATCCATCAAGTATATCTGAGATAGATGATAAAGTGAATAGAACAAATGCAAGTATGTAATTATTTAATGCAAGAGCAACTATGATAAATGGTACGAATATGAATCTTATTATTGTTAAGATATTTGGAATATGTTTTATATACTTCATTTTTTAATCCCCCTAAAGTGTCTTTAATAGTATAAAGAAATTATTTTTTTTCTGATTCAACTTTAAAAGTTAAATTATTATCTTTTGCATCAATAAAAATAATTTGACCGTTTAATAATTCTGATTTTAATATCATGTCAGAAAGCTCATCTTCAATATATCTTTGAACAGCTCTTCTTAATGGTCTAGCTCCATATTTTAAATCAGTTCC
>ERZ772881.2839-NODE-2839-length-11684-cov-3.698254_pt1 | contig 11684 bp, 15 predicted proteins | sample MGYA00580581_ERZ772881 | MGnify/ENA primary metagenome ERZ772881 (study PRJEB29015, sample SAMEA2737668) | human gut metagenome | biome: human gut; feature: human-associated habitat; material: faeces | place: China | collected 2012 ...
GCTAAAGCAATAATCAAATTAATTACACTTGAAATCTCAATTTCTTTAATAAAACTTACTATTTCCTGAATTTTATCCATAAAAATTTCCCTTCATCTTTTGTATTTGTATTATATAATATTTTTTTATAAATTTCATCATTTTTTCAAAATTTATATGCTATAATGTATATAAATTTATAGCCAATTTATTTTACGGAGGATCTTATGAAAAGTACAAATGAAACTATGATGCAATATTTTGAATGGTACCTACCTAATAATTGCTCACTATGGAAAAATATTATAAAAACAGCTCCACAATTAAAGAAAATGGGTATTACTTCAGTATGGCTCCCACCATGTTTTAAATCTGCTAGTGGAATTGATGATACTGGTTATGGTGTATATGATTTATACGATTTAGGTGAGTTTAATCAAAAAGGAAATATTCGTACAAAATATGGTACAAAAGATGAATATATTGCAGCTATTAGATCACTTCAAGTTGAAAATATAAAAGTTCTTGCTGACATTGTATTAAATCATCGTATGGGAGCTGATGAAAAGCAAGATATTATTGCCTATAAAATAGATCCTGATGACAGAACCAAAACTCTAGGAGATTACAGAACTATATCAGCTTGGACCAAGTATAATTTTGAAGGTAGAAATAATACTTACTCTGATTTTAAATTAGATTGGTCTCATTTCACTGCCATAGATTATGATGATATTGCAAAAGAAAATGGCATATTTAGATTTTATGGAAAACATTTTAGCAATGAAGTAGATAAAGAACGTGGAAACTATGATTATTTAATGGGGTGTGATGTTGACTTTAATAACATAGATGTAGTCGATGATCTTAATCAATGGGGAAAATGGTTTTTATCTCAAACTAATGTAGATGGATTTAGATTAGATGCAATTAAACATATTCGTTCTTCTTTTTATAAAAAATGGTTGGCTGATATGAAAAATTTTTCTAATAAAGATTTATTTACTGTTGGAGAATATTTTAGTGTAAATATCGATTCTCTTATTAATTATCTAGATTATAATGATCAAGTTGATACTTTATTCGATGTTCCACTTCATGATCATTTTAAAATCGCGTCTGAAAGTGGCGGTCATTATGATATGAGTAAAATTTTTGAAGATACACTAGTTGACAGACGTCCATCAAAAGCAGTTACATTTGTTGACAATCACGATACAGAACCTGGACAATCATTAGAATCATGGGTTCAAGAATGGTTTAAACCGTTAGCTTACAGTATGATTATGTTTAGAGAAAAAGGAACTCCTTGCATATTTTATGGTGACTATTATGGCATACCAGAGAAAAATATTGAACCAATGAAAGAATTATTAGATGTATTCCTTTTAGCACGTAAATATCTAGCTTATGGGTATCAAAAAGACTACATTGATAATGAAAACATAATTGGTTGGACTCGCGAAGGTGATTACTATCATCAAGATTCAGGCATGGCAGTTTTAATTAGTGATGGACCTGGTGGCTCAAAGCAAATGAATGTAGGTCCTAATCTTGCAAACTCAATTCTTTATGATTGCACTGGAAATGTTAAAGAAACTGTATATGTTGACAAAGAAGGAAACGGCATATTCTATGTAAATGGCGGAAGCGTTTCTGTTTGGATAAAAAAAGATAATATGTACAATTTGTAATTATACAGGTATATTATAGTTTTAAAAGCAATTTTGTATATGATTTATATAATAATTGTTACTGTAATATACCTCTATTACGTCAAATCTAATATTATAGTTTTCTATAATATTATTACGCCACATGTAATATTTAGCAACATTTAAAATATGTTTTTGCTTAGTCTTTCCAACAGCTTCACACGGATACCCAAATTGTATATTTCTCCTTGTTTTTACTTCTATAAAAATCAATTCATTTAATTTACTTGCAATTATATCTATCTCACCTTGCTTGCATCTAAAATTTCTATCAATAATCGTATATCCTTTTCTTATCAAATATTTACATACTTCCTCTTCTCCTTTAGCACCTATTATTTTATTATTTGCGTTCATATCTTTCACCTGAGAGTGCTACTACAAGATCCTTCATTTCAAGTTCAAATAAAATTTGACTTACCTCTGATATATTCATTTTACTTTTTAAAGCAATCTCATCAATCGTAAGATTATGTGTTCCTAAAACATTGTAAATATTTTTTTCATTATCACTTAAATCACATTTCTGATTAACATCAATACACTCTTCGAAATACATTAATACATCATTTGCAGACGTCATTAAAATAGCTCCTTCTTTAATTAAATCATTTGTTCCTTTACTTAAAGGTTCATTTATTCTTCCGTGGCAGGCAAAATACATATTTTCCTTGCTTAAGTCCGCATTCTTCCTGTAAGTGTACTTCCACTTCTTAATCGCGCTTCAATAACAATTATTGCATCAGATAATCCGACTAGAATACGATTTCTTTTAGGATAGTTTTCTGCATTTTCTGCTAAATAGGTTCCAACTTCATTTATTACCGCTCCACCTTTTTCAATTATTTCATCTGCTAGTTCTCTATTTTCAGCAGGCATAATTTTATTAAATCCAGAGGCAATAACAGCAATTGTTTTCCCCAGTTCATTCATTGAGCTTTCATGTACAATAGTGTCTATTCCAATAGCCAAACCACTTATAATACATATTCCATTTTTAGATAGTACTCGTGCAAATTCTCTTGCGTATTTTCTCCCATATTCACTACATTTTCTTGAACCAACAATAGCAATAATCGGCTTTTTAAGTATTTCTTTATTTCCACATATCCATAATTCTTTAGGTGGATTTTTTATTTTCCTCAACTTTTCCGGATAATCATTATCACTCTGTTTTATTATTGATATATCTTTATCTATTATATTATCATCTCCATTCCTGACACTTATATTGGGCAGCTTCAATAATATCATCATACTTAATATCTTCTCTTTGCTTTAAATCCGCAATAGTCCTCGCGACTTTTAATATTCGTGTATATGACCTCATTGTTAGATTATATTTATTAAATAACTGTCCCATAATCTTTTGACCTTTATCATCTATCTTGCAATATTCATTTATCATTTTTTCAGTTAATTGTGAATTAGAGCAAATACTTTCATTTTTATACCTATTTATTTGTATATTTCGTGCAATATTAACTCTTTTTTTTATTTCTTCTGAACTTTCTTCATCATTATTATTAATATCAGAATATTCAATATCAAACACATTAACCTTCAAGTCTATTCTATCTATTAAAGGTCCACTAATTTTCTTTATGTATCTATTTATTTCATACTGTTTGCACGTGCATTTTCTCTTTGCAGATCCTAGGTATCCACATGGACATGGATTCATTGACGCAATAAGCATAAAATTACAGGGATACCTTAGATTATAATTAACTCTACTAATTACGATTTCTTTATCTTCTAAAGGCTCTCTTAGCACCTCCAAACATTGCCTTTTAAATTCTGTAAATTCATCCAAGAATAACACCCCATTATGAGCCAAACTGATCTCTCCTGGGGATGAATTTCTTCCTCCACCAACAAGTGCAGTTTGAGTAATCGTATGATGTGGGCTTCTAAATGGTCTTTGCGTAATTATCCCGTTAGCGTCACCATAGATACTGTGTATTTTAGTAATATCTAAGGCTTCATTAAACGTAACATCTGGTAAAATAGTAACTATTCTTCTTGCTAACATTGTTTTGCCAGAGCCAGGAGATCCGACTCAAAAGACAGTTGTGATTTCCAGAAGCAGCAATTTCTAATGCTCTTTTAGCAAACTGCTGCCCTTTAACATCTGCAAAATCAATATTATATTTTTCTTTTACATAAATTACATCCTTCCAGCCTTGCTTTTTACTGTATAAAATACCTTTTCCTTCTACAAATTTTATTACTTCATTTAAATTATTAGCTCCTAAAACTTGAATTCCATCAATTAGACAAGTTTCTTCAAGATTATCAAAAGGAACAATAATTGTATCTATTCCATTATTCTTCGCCTCAATACAAATTGGCAGTATTCCTTTTGTTTTATGTATCTTTCCATCTAATGATAGCTCTCCACAAAATGCTACATTCTTAAAATCAAACTTATTAATTTGAACTTCTCCAAAGCTAATTAATATCCCTGCAGCAATTGCTAAATCTAAGCCAGAACCATCCTTCTTCAAATCTGCTGCTGATAAATTTACAGTTATTCTTTTATTCATCATCTCAAATCCAGCATTTCTTATTGCTGACCTAATTCTTTCCTTAGATTCTTTAATTGTTGTTCCTGGAAGTCCAACAATCTCTAAGCAAGGCAATCCATTTGTAACATCTACTTCTACATTAACAATATATCCTTCTAAACCTTGTAACGACACAGTTTTTATTATTGATAACAACTTATATTACCACTCTCCTTATTATTAGTTTTATTTTCCTGAGATTTATTATAGATAAAATTCTTTTAAGAATTAATAAACAGATTATACCAAATTTTAGATAAAAAGTAAAGAACTTTTCATCGACAAAATTCGACAAAAAGCTCTTATAATCACATTTAAAGCCTTAATTATCTATTATATTTCTTGCAATTAAAGCTTTTATTTTTATTCCCTGTTCTTTAAACATTTTCTCATGTTCTGTTTCTATATTTCTGTCTCCATTCCAGAAATCTTGCTCATTTGCCAAATCATATGTCACTTTTTCAATTTCGAATCCCGCTTCTTTAAAATACAGCAAACTTTCAGTAAACAAGTTATCATCATCAGTCTTAAAATATATTTTTCCTCCATCTACTAAAAATTGTTTATATTTTTCCAATTGTCTTGTATGAGTTAATCTTTTCTTGTGATGTTTTCCTCTTGGCCAGGGATTGCAAAAATTTATGTATATTCTGTCTATTTTATCATTTTCATCAAATACATTTAAAATTCTATCTATATCATACCTAGAAATTAATACATTGTTTATCTCTTCATTTTTCTCGGCATACACTTCTTCGATATTTCTTTTAGCAAGTCCTAGCATAGCATCTACTAAATCTATTGCAATATAATTAATATTTAGATTTTCGCTCGCAATTTGTGATATGAATCCACCTTTTCCACAGCCTAGTTCTACATATAAAGGGCTATTATTTTCAAATAAAGTTCTCCACTTACCTTTATATTTTTCAGGTTCATCTATATAAAATTTACTTGCTTCTAATTCTGGTCTTGCCCATTTCTTAAAACGTATTCTCATAATTGTCCAACTTTCTAATTAAATTTCTTTCATATTATACACAATAATTTAATAGAAATCAATATTCGCCCAATAGGGGCGTCCCTATTGGGCGAAATTTTTCATTTATTTCACATATTCATTTAAAGGTTTTACTCTATATTCTAAATCTCCTAATTTTTCTGTTGTTACATATCCTGCTTGTGCATTTATTACATCTGGAATTCTGTTTACTATTGAGGCACAAGTTAATTCTACTGTTGCTGGTTTTGCAACTGTAATTGTTGTATCTGGCTCTCCATATACTGTCCACTCATTTTTGTCGTACTCTTCTGGAGAATATACTTTTCCTATACACTCGCTTTCTATTGTTATTCCTTCTTCTGTCTGTGTTGTTACAACAGCACTCATTCCGGTTGCATCTCCCGCTTTTACTGTTGTACCTAATGTTGATGAATATATATCCTCTTTATATGTCGTTGGTATTGTTTTTTGTGTTTGAGATTTTACTGTTAATCCTAATTTTGAACATAACCAACCATTTACGTTCCACATATATGAAGGAAGATATTCTCCTGATTCGATTATTTTTTGTCTTTCTTCATCACTTATCCTATCAACTGAAGCAACTTGCTTATCAAATTCATCAAGTGTTAGCCCTGAGCCGTGGGCTTTTGCTAAAGCTATTCCATAGTCTTCTACATTGTAGCTTGAGCTTCCTTTTATTTTAGTTATTCTTTGTGTAGAACCCGCTATAGAAGTAATTAATTGACCCCAGTATATATCTTGATATCCGCTTCCTGTAATTGTACATCCAGTTTGTTTTGCTAAATCGTCAATCTCTTTTGTAACTTGAGGGTTTGAGTTCCATGGGAAGAAAGCTTCTTCACATGTAGTAATTGCATTTACACCTAATTTTGCGCATAACATCAATGCATCTTTAACATCGTTTAATAAGCTCATTGTCGTAACAATTGCAATATCTGGTTTTAAAGTTCTTATTGTCTCTTCTGCATTCTCTAGTGCTGTGACTTTAACACCCATTTCTGTTTTTCCCATTATTGTTCCAATATCTTTTCCAATAACATTCGGATTAACATCTATTGCTCCAACAACTTCTCCTCCTTTTTCAAGAACGTAACGCATTGTGTAAACAGCCATCTTTCCTGTTCCAAACTGAACTACTCTAACTTTTCTGTCCATAAATAATCTTTCCTTTCTGTAAGGCAAATTTGGTTGGAAAAGAATTAAATTTTGGCAAGGAAAACAAATTTACAAGGCAAGGACGCATACTTTCTGTATGTAACCGCGTTGTAAATGAAGTTTGACGTAGCCAAAATTGTAATTATTTTTCAACCCGACCTCCTATAATTTAACTTTTATATAACTATTATAACTTAATATAAACATTATATACTTTTAAAATGTAGTAAAATTCTTAAAAAATTTAATAATGCCCTGAAAAATCCCAATTATTATATCTGTAATTATCTTTACTATCAAATTTGTATTGTATAAATTTAACATGTATTCATGCGTTGGTGGAATTAGCCATAGTACGCCTACTATTATTACTAACACTCCAATTACTAATATAACAGTTAAGAAGTCTTTAAATGTCCATTTATGTTTTATTTTATATCCCAAACTTCTAAAATAATCTTCATATTGTTTTCTATATTCTGCATTTGCTTCTTTTTGAACTTCTTTCATAATCTTACGTTGTTCTTTTTTGCTTAAATTTGCATATGCTTTTCTCCAATCAAAATCTTGATTATTGTAATTGTTCTCACTTATTGGCTCTGTATTAATTGAATTGTTAAACTGCATATCACTTTCATATTTTACACTTTGAGTACCCGAATTACTCTGATAATTTATATATTCTTCTTGTTTTTTGCGTTCATCTTCTGCTTCAAGTTTTTCATCATATTCTTTACGTTTTTGTTCATCACTTAAAACATCATATGCTTCATTAATCTCTTTCATTCTTTTTTCTGCAATCTCTTTATTTTCAGCAGTTTGCAAGTCTGGATGATATTTTTTAGCCAGTGTTTTATATGCTTTTTCAATAACCTCTTTAGACGCTTTTCGGCTTACTTCCAATATATCATATAATGTTTCCACATTTCCTCCAAAATTTTTAATATATTGTAAGTATATCATAGTTAAAAATTAATGTACAGAAAATTATGGCAATCGCTTAAAAATTTATAGACAAAATAAAGATATGTAGTATAATGTTTTCAAGAGGTGTAACAAATGAAAACATTATTTAAAAAATTCGAAGTATTAGAAGATCCAAGAGATATAAGAGGAAAAAAATATAAATTAATAGATATATTGATAATGACAATATATGGAATATTATGCGGTTTAACAGATTTCACAAATATAGCAGATTTCTTTAAAATAAAAGAAGAATATTTTACCCAATTATTAAATTTAGAACATGGTACACCATCACATGATTGTTTATCAGATGTCTTTGCAGCAATAGATAGTAAAAAATTTATGGAAATATTTATAGAATGGCCAAAAGAAATTATAAAGAATAAAATAATTTTTTATTTCTGTTTCCCAGCAAGCCGTAATGTCTTATTTTCATAAATTTAGCTTTTGTTAAATATTCATACTGTTTTACTTTATCTTGACTTATCAATGCTTTTATTGTTTGCTTTTCTACTTCAAGAATGCTTTTATTAAAGTCTTCCTGAATATTTACCAGCCCTTTTGCTATTCCTCTTCTTGTAATTTTATCATTTATATATATAGCCATGTCATCTAATTTTATGTTAATTGCTGCCTGTCTATTTCTTTCATATATTTCTTGATTAATTTTCTTTGTTGCATTATCTACTTTTGATTGAATCCAATGATTTTTCTTTATTGTTTCTCCCATATTTGCTCTTCCTATTTTACAATTTTCAAACCAAGCACAAAAAATATGATGTGTAAATAAAATTTAAGTAATGTAGACATAGCCATTACTGGACTATGCCCCTCTCAGACCCGTACGTGCAGATTTCCCGCATACGGTTCCCCGTAGCATAATTACACATCATATATATTTACATAAATTCTAGGTGTTATTAAAGGATTTTGTTTCATTAAACTTTTGAATTCTTCATTAGTATAACTTTTTCTCTCACTTCTTCTGTTTAACCATTTCCATAAAAGTTTATTTACACATCTTTCATATAACTTAATGCAATATCCATTATCTGTTATGCCATAATATTGATAATGACCTCTTAGTTTTATATTTATCTGTTTTATCATTTCTGTTGTTTTTAAATATCTATGGTCTTTTATTCATATTTTCATTTCTTTGACTTTAGCATTAAATTTCTTTTTGGCAGTTTTTCTCTTGACTCTGAAATATCCTTTCTTACTTTTTCCACAGTAGTGTGTAAATCCAAGAAAATCAAAAGTGTCTACTTTCCCGTTTTTGCTTCTTTCCTTTGCAAATTTTCCAAATAATATAAGTTTTGTCTTTTCTATTGCTAGTTCTAAATTAAACTTTTCTAGTCTTTTTGGTAATAGTCTATTTACAAATAACTCTGCTTCATTTTTATATTGGAAGCAGAAAACTGTATCGTCTGCATATATTGTTGCATAGCATTCTCCTTTGAAGTTTGTTTTTATTTTCTTTTCAAACCATAAGGCAATTACATAGTACATATAAATATTAGCCAAAACGGGGCTCAATATTGAACCTTGCGGTGTTCCTTCTGTTGTTTGTAGTTTTACTGTATTTTCGATTATTCCAGCTTTTAGAAATCTCTTAATCATTCTTATAATTCGACTATCTTTTATATGTTGTTCTACACATTTTATCAGCCATTCATGATTAATATGGTCGAAATAACCTTTAATATCAGCATCTACAACATAGCTTACTTTACCATTTTCTATATTTCTGTTTAATGATTTTAATGCGTCATGGCAACCTCTGTTTGGTCTGAAACCAAACATATCGCTTGTAAATTTAGGTTCGTATATTGGTTCTATAATCTTCTTCAATGCTAATTGTACTATTTTATCTTCATAGTTTGCTATTGCCAATCCTCTCATCTTTCCATTTGCTTTTGGAATATATTTTCTTTTGACTGGAGGTGGAATATAACTCATGTTTTGTAGTTTTCTTGCAAGTTCTGCAATATTTTCTTGTAAATTCAATTCATATTCTGTTTTTGTAATTCCATCTAATCCGCTTGCTTTGTTTGCATTTAATTCCTTATGACATATCATCAATAATTCCTCATTGATAAGATGATATAAAGATGTAAACACCTCTTTTGGTTTTTCTTTTGATATTTGTGCTATTCTTGCTAATTTTGTTTCCACCATCGTACTATTCATTTTATAAATTTCCTTCCTCTATCACTGTGTATAGATAATGTTTCCTTGAGCAAGAACTATATTACGTAAGCCCCTTCTCTACTCTAAGTTTGTTATTCTTAGTATCATCAATACTATGAGCTTATATGACTGCCAGTAACTCTTTTGGTTCCTTTATTTCTATTGTTACCTATACCTATTTTCAGGAGAATATTGGCTCTCGCTGTTCATCGCATAGTGATTGTATATCATGACAAGTTTTCTGACCCCGCAGAAGTATTATTAAACTCGTCTTTACTGCTTAACAATATGTTGTCTTCCGATAGTGTGACGTCGTCGACCTTCTGATTTTCACAATTTAACGGAGCTGAATTGCTTGCCCTAATATCTTTCTGTTTACGCTTAGTAGGTAGCATTACTGCTATCTACCCAAAACCCGATATTGAATTACTTGGCTATAGTATTTTCAAGTAGGATTTCCACCTACTACACTATGCAACCTACACAGTCGCACCACACTAATCTTGACAAGGTCCAAGGTCTTCTTCTATTTCAAATTCCATGCTCCACTTGCATCTTTTGTTTCACTTAAGATACTAGATGATAGAGAAACTACGGGGCGAAGACGAAAGTTATTGGTGTTAGTGCTACCGCCCGAGTAGAACACGTTATCACCGGAAGCATTAGTGTCAGCAACGCGCAAACCGAAGCAAGCATCGTCTGAGTAAGTACGGCCAAAGCGCGAAGCCACCCAGAAAAATCTTAAATTGCGTAATACACTTCCTGCATCTCCATAATTTGCCTCATTTATTGGTATATCGTAATATGTTTGTGTTACTGTTAATGGATTTCCTATTCCTGATGTGTTATCAGTTGTTGGCTCTGTTGTTGCTATTGCTTTACTCTCTTCATATGGATCATTTCCTTTACTTATATCTGGTTGTGCTATTGTACTTGCATTTGCTTCTGCCACATTTACTCCTGCTCCCTTTTGCCCTGCATATAAGCTTGGATATTTTGTGTTACTTGTATATGTTTTTGTTGTTCCATATTTTGCTGATGAACTATCAAATTGATATGCATTTCTTGCTGTTATTCCTGCCGCAGTTAATTGCTTTTCCATATCTAACAAGTTTATGCTTCTTGCCTCTACTCCTAATGCTTTATTACTATATTGTGCTTTACATATTTCATTCATTAAATATGGGCCATTATTATAACCTAATATTCCTCTAAAATATACAGCCTGACTTGTTGGATTTTCGCTTATTATATCTACTGTATCATTTTCTTTATCCACATTTAGCACTTTCCATGTTAACCCTGTTGTTTGGGCTATTGTTTGATTTATACTATATCCACTATATTTTGATTGTACTGTATACGCACTTGCTGTATCATATTTATAATTTACATAGTCTCCGACTTTTAATTCATTAATGATGTTTTTTACAGTGACTGAATAGGTTGCAGATTTTGCATTGTAGTTTGTTGTTGCTGCACTTGTTACTGTTATTGTTGCAGTTCCCGCTGTTGAACCAGATTTTACGGTTACCGTATTTCCACTTATACTTGCAGTTGCAACATTTGTATTTGATGAAGCTACACTTAGTGTTCCTTTGTTTCCGCTTACCGTGAATGTTGTTGTATTTGGATACATTAATGTTCCACTTGTTGCTGATAATGTTAATGTTCCTGCTGCTTTGTTTACTTTTACTGTTTGCGTTGCACTTTGTGTTTTATAACCTACCTTGCTTGCTCTTACTGTTACTGTAAATGATGACGTGTCTTTTATTGTTGGCATTGTTGTGCTATATGTGCCTCCATTTATTGAATATTCTAACTTTGCATCACTTGGATTTGTCGTTACACTTGTAAATGCATTATGAGCTTTTCCATCATACGTTCCAACATATGGTGTTACTTTCAACGAAATTGTTCCATTTTGCACTGTTGCTAAGTGGATTACTTTATTCTCTGCATAATCTCCATTTGCTGCACTTTTTACAACTATATTAGCCTTTCCAGCTGTTATACCGTGGTTTTACTGTTACAGTATTTCCACTTACACTTGCTGTTGCTATATTGTTATTGTTT
>ERZ772881.2845-NODE-2845-length-11643-cov-81.772092_pt1 | contig 11643 bp, 10 predicted proteins | sample MGYA00580581_ERZ772881 | MGnify/ENA primary metagenome ERZ772881 (study PRJEB29015, sample SAMEA2737668) | human gut metagenome | biome: human gut; feature: human-associated habitat; material: faeces | place: China | collected 2012 ...
CGATGTCCGCTATCCTGTAGACGTTGATATCCTCCGTGACGGCTGCATAGTTGTCAACCGGTATATCAAGAAGATCTGCAAGGCTCTCCACCTCAAGGCCCCGGCGACAAGTTATAAAGACGCCCGCCGTGTATATCTCTATTTGGTAAAGATGAAGAAGAAAGGCGGTAAACTTGTAAAGGACACCAAGTCCTTCATGCTGAACTGTCTTAACAAAGACCTTAGGTGTATAGTAGATATCTTTGTTGATCACAAGGGCAGTAAGGAACTCCTTGCACCGCACGAGCAGGATATTCTCAACGCCATCTTTGACATGTTCCGCCAACAGTGTGAGATGCTTGAAAACAATGCACATACATGTGCCAAACTTATGATTCCGATACACATAAAATACAGATAATTGGTGACGAGTCTATTGAAGCTGATGTATTCCTTTACGATGCGAACGGAATTATTGAGAATAGCTCTACGAAATTGAATACAGACTTTACCGATATAACTTCTGGCACTTATTCAATTCTTATACAAGGGAAAGAATGGTATGCAGAAGGAGATGTTGAAATATAACAATATAAGGATTATAAATAATCCTGCAGACCAGACTGTCAAAAGGTGCAGAATCCGAAAAGCAATACGAGTAGGAATTAATTCTAAAATAAAATATTATGGTAAGAAAATTATATTTTGTTATGGCAATAATCCTCGGATTGGCATTTAATTCTTGTACGAATGATGTCAATGATGGAATAATTGCCGGTAATGAAAGTGCTTTGTCTAACACTGACGCAGAAACAGTAAAACTCAAATCGGGCTTTACTGTCACCAAAGAAAATGGTGTGTATTCAATGGGTGACATTTTGCTTTCTGACGAGCAAGTTAAATTACTCGATGAAACGGGTAGTATTTATCCGACACCATGTACTGTGTCACCAAGTGACAGTTTGATGGTTAGTCCGATAACTGGAACTAAAGTTTTTTATCCTACTAATTTTACACGTGCAACAGGACGACATCCGAATGAAAATGTCTTTTGGAGTATGGTCAGATATGTGATAGATCCGAGTCTTACTTATAGTGAGAGAAATGTTTTAAGAAGTGCCATTCAGCACATTGAGTCAAGGACTAACGTTCGGTTCTACAATGCTACTGGAGAACCTACCGTTGATCCTACGTATGGCTTTAATTACCCTTATATTAATGTTCAGAATAACCCCAAAAGTACTACTGTAAGCAATTCTTATGTAGGACGTATAGGTGGGAAGCAAGACTTAAACATTGGTAGTGACTGCGATGTTGGCGTAGTAGTCCATGAGTTGTGTCATGCATGTGCAATGTATCACGAACATTGTCGTTATGATAGAGATAATTACATTACAGTGTATACTGATAATGTTGACCCGGAAGCGTTGGACGATGTTAGAAAAATAACATCTAACTATTACATTCGGGGGGCATTCGACTTCAACTCAATAATGATTTATGGCTCTTACACCTTTAGTAAGAACGGGAAACCAACAATGCTGAAAAAAGATGGAAGTACATTCTACCAAAATTCAGTCTTGTCTGATTTGGATAGAGCATGGCTTAATTATTTTTATCTGCCATATATTGCCCGTTCTGATGTTTATAGAGAATTGGACGATGTTGTTTATGATGGGAATAATAATATTTTGACTGACGAGCAACGTAAAGAGTTGCAAGCAGCGTTAAATAATGGGGATTCGACACCACCATCAGGTGGAAGAATACCAAATGTTCACTAATTCAACATTTCGAAAGTTTCTGAATAAGGAGTTTTGAGTGGAGTAAGAAAAACAATTTAAATTGATGAAAATTTTGGGAAGTTAAGGGGATAATGGTTTTATGACTGGTGTCATTCTTTTACGAGAAAACCAGCTACTTCTTAATTTCCCAATTCAATCCCCATCATCACAAAGACTCGATTCAGATACTTTATTCATTAATACTTAAAGTTATGATTATTCAAAAGACAAGAATTTCTATCTGTTTTGTCTTACTCATTGTACTTACAATGCTTACAAGTTGTGTAAATGACAATGAGCCTGCTGACAAACAGGAAACTATTACATTATATGTGTCTGCTACAACAGGACAAACAACAGGGCTTACAGGTACAACACATGAATGTATGTTGATTAAGGAAAAAGGACAAAGTTCGTGGAATACATGGGAGTTTCAAGGGATAAAAGGCTTTATATACGAGAAAGGCTATGATTATGAGTTGTTGGTTATGAAAACCATTTATGCCAATCCGCCTGCTGATGGTGGAAGTTATGGTTATACTTTGGTGCAAATTGTATCAAAAAGTACCACAACTCATGCTAAAATCACTAAACAATCATCAGAACAGCAAACTTATCCAAGTGTTACAGAAATAATGTCGGATCCAACAGTAAAAAGTAAGAAGGAAGAAGCTTGGGGGAAGATGAAAACTTCCGCCTCAAGTAGTGGGAGAAATGAATATGGATTCTATATTCATTGAATTTAATGTTTACAAATTATTTATGTTGCCTTCAAGCCGCCTTCTCGTTGTTGACTATACTTTCCGTAATCTCCGTCAAACGTGACACCAAGAAGCTTTTCCTTTTTGTAGAAATGGTGTGAGAAGATTGGACTAAAGTGAAACATTTAACACTCTATCCCTTGGACACCTCGAATAAATTACTTAATTTTGTGTGTGTAACAGTTTTCCCTTTAATTGTTGAACCTTAATTATAAAAGGATTAACTTTTTCTGAGAGACTGTTATTTTAAACCCTCTAATTTGGGTGGGAAACTTTAGTCAATTAACGAACAACTTAAAAACTCATATTATGCGAAAACTATTATTGACTACAGCCATGGCGCTTGCCCTTTCATCAGCCGTGGCCCAGGGTGTCGACCCACGGGGGCCGGAATGGCTCCATGACGCCGTATTTTACCAGATTTACCCATCCTCCTACATGGACTCTGACGGGAACGGCATTGGAGACCTTCCGGGCATCACCTCGAAACTCGACTATATCAAAAGCCTCGGTGTCAATGCGCTGTGGCTCAATCCGTGCTTTGAGTCGGGATGGTTTGACGGTGGCTACGATGTCATCGACTTTTATAAGATAGACCCGCGCTTCGGGACCAACACCGACATGGTGACACTTCTGCGCGAGGCTCACAAGAGAGGCATTAAAGTGTGTCTCGATCTCGTGGCCGGCCACTCCAGCGTAAGGTGCCAATGGTTCAGGGAGAGTGCCAATGGCGACCGAAACGGACGCTATGCCGACTACTATATCTGGACCGATACGATCAGCGACCAGGATAAGCAGGAGATTGCCAAACGGCGTCAGGAGCGGAATCCGGAGTCGTCGACGATTGGCCGTTATGTCGAGTTGAACGCTCCGAGAGGCAAGTATTACGAGAAGAACTTCTTTGAATGCCAGCCCGCTCTGAACTATGGCTTTGCCCATCCCGCCCCGAATCATCGGTGGGAACAGCCCGTTACGGCTCCCGGACCACAGGCCTTGCGCCGCGAGATGCGCAATATCATGGCTTTCTGGTTTGATAAAGGCGTAGATGGTTTCCGCGTGGACATGGCGGCTTCACTGGTGAAGAACGACCCAGGGAAGGTGGAGACCTCCAAGCTGTGGAATGAGATGCGGGCATGGAAGGACAAGCATTATCCACAGTGTGTGCTCATTTCTGAATGGGCTGACCCTACCGTTGCCATTCCTGCAGGATTCAATATTGACTTCATGATTCATTTTGGTGTGCCCGGTTACGGTTCGTTGTTCTTTGCCCGCGATACACCTTATGGCATGCTGCATCCCTGGGACAACAAACAGAACGCTTATAAGTATTGTTATTTCGATAAGGAGGGCAAGGGTAGTCTCGATGAGTTTGTGAGGAACTACTCGCATTCTTACTTCAACACGCGCGACAAGGGATACATTGCTATCCCGTCAGCCAACCACGACTACCAGCGTCCGAATATCGGTTCGCGCAACACCCCTGATCAGTTGAAGGTGGCCATGACGTTCTTCCTCACCATGCCCGGCGTGCCGTTCATCTATTACGGTGATGAGATAGGCATGAAATATGAGATGAATCTTCCGAGTAAGGAAGGTTCCAATGAGCGTGCCGGCACGCGTACACCGATGCAGTGGGCGCCCGGAGCCACAGCGGGCTTCTCCACCTGTACGCCAGACAAACTCTATCTGCCGGTGGCTACTGACGGCGGAAAGATAACTGTGGCGGCGGAAGAAAAGGACCCTGGATCGATGCTTAACTTCACACGGCGGCTCGTTCGGTTGAGGCATGCCACCCCAGCGCTTGGAAATCTTGCCGACTGGAAGCTGATCAGCGATCTTAAACAGCCTTATCCGATGGTCTATGAGCGTACGGCAGGCGGTCAGAAATGTATCGTGGCACTCAACCCCAGCGGCAAGGCTGTCAAGGCGGTGCTGCCACATGTCGTCGCGGCAGAAGCGCCAACCGATAACACGGCCTTTGAACAGGGTGCCGCAAAAGTGAAGGCAGCGAAGCCCCAGACGCTCATCGTCTCAGGAAAGGCAAGCTATAAGAGCGGTAGGAGCGACGTAGTGTCACTTGGTCCCGTGTCGGCTGCCGTGTTCTGCATCAAGTAATGTTAAATGTTAATTAATGGGTGCTTTCATACGCCCATTAATTATAAAGCGATGATACCCCTCCCCTGGTCGGTAAGCTCCGTCTGGGCGGGTATTACGCTTTTACAAAACATCCTTACATAACATTATGTCGGGATTGTTCGATGGAAGTGCTCTGACATCCAGCTAAGTTCCCATCCGTGACTAAGATCATCAATATAAAGCGCTTCCCTGTAAAAGGCAGTTTTTATGCCATCCATGTTTGTGGCATCATCTTCACAACAAAGTAGTTGACGGCTAACTAAACCCACTGTATATACATACAGCCCAGATGAGAGACCTATGGTTCATAGGCCTTTTACCTGTGGTATGTTATGGAATATGGTTTGTCCTTTTGCTCAAATACCGTAAAGGCGCACTTTATGGGTAAATTACCTATAAGTAAGTATAAGCTATTTCATTATTTTTAGGTATTGCGCATAATTAAATATCGCTGTATCTTTGTACCACAGTTCAAAGTAATACCTTTGTGACCATAATTCAAGGTAATATTTAATTATAAACTCTAATAGTAAAAAAATGAAAATCTTAAAGTGCTTCTTTACATTCGCAGCTATTGCGCTCTGCCTTGGTTTTAGTTCGTGCAGCAACGATGACGATGGACCGTCCTACAGTGAGACTTCAATTGTCAATGCCCGACTGAAGGCTATTCTCACGGGCAAGGGTTATACCTTCGATGGTAACGGTAATCTGCTCCTTGATGACAAAGCCGTCAACACCACGTCTCTTGACCTGTCAGATACGAAGGTTGATACCGTAGCCTTGAAAGAACTCTCCGTGTTCCCCAATCTGAAAGAGCTGAACCTGAGTCACAATGGTTACGGACCGGGTTTCAACTTCGCCCTGCTTCCCTCAAAGATCAACAGTGTAGACCTCTCCAACAACAAGATTTTTGAATATCCGGGCCTTGTCAACATCGTGACAGCCGAGAATGGTGATGAGACGGTGACGGTTCAACGTAACCTTTCAAAGCTTGTGTTGCCACAGAGCGCTCAATATAATTGCGTAGAGATTCCGACATACTTTGCTCACAAGGATGCAAGTGCTGAAGTGGAAATGCAGGATTCTTTGGGGAACGTAAAAGCTTATACAACCTTAAGGGATGTGCCTTGCGAAGCAACCAGAGCATATCTTAAAGATGTTTTCCCATCCTTATTTGTCGGGAACCAAATAGATGTTAGCAAGCGATTGGTGAAACTTACCGAGGCAAATGCTTCTATTGATTTGGAAAGAGGATCCATTCCTAAGTCAAGTTCAACAAAAAACATTACCAGTGTTGAGGGTGTAGAATATGTGGCCATGAATCCAGGATTTCAAGGAGCTACAATATATATAGATCTTAAAAAGAAATGTACGTTAGCCTATTTAAAGACAAACAGAAAATTAGGAGTGTTAAGTTTGTCAAATATCAACACTCCTCTTCTTGATGTAAGTAACTCTAATAAATTATGTTATATATTGCTTGAGAAAAACGATAGCATCAGGTCGCTAAACTTATCACACTGCACTCTTATGGGAACTAGATCTATGTTGCAAGAAACATCTATTGATCTTCCTAGTGGCATATTAGTTCTTGATTGTCCCTCATTTGAGAAAATAAGTATTTCTAAAGCAGTTAAGAATCTCGGAAGTTTATCACTGGAAGAACTTCCGAATCTGAAAAAACTGGATTTGTCAATGCTTAGTTATATCCAGGAGTGTTATATTACGGAGATCCCCAATTGTAATGTGACAATGTATAATTTCTCCAAGCCATCAGATTGGACGGTTCAACCGTTCTTTGATATATCCGAAGATGTCTATAAACAATCAAGTGTAAAAGAGTTTCTTGATAAATATCATAGTAATCTCAAATCTTCAGGTTGGACAGAATATGGTAAGACCTACGACTGGACAGTAAATTATAAATAATATTTAATTCTTTTAAAATCATGAGAAAATTTTTTGTTTTGATGGTTTTCGCCATGTTCTGTTTCGTGAGCATGGTTCATGCAGAGACTCCCAAGGTAGAGGGCTTAGCAAGGGTAGCTTCCACTGACTTGGATGGAACATATAGCGGTGAGGCTACGCCGACGAAGATGAACGGGATTGCTTTGACCAATCCCAAACTGTATGCCTGTGATTTCGAGATCTCCAATGGCATTTTGATGGGCGATTTTAAAGTAGGGCCACATTATGTTTCGTTGGAATCTAAATCAGAGATTACTGGGCCTGGACCGTATCCTGTATCTGGTTATATTAAACTGTTGGGAGTAAAAAACTACTTTTCTGGTTCAGTAACCATAATAGAGGCCGATGGAAATCAACTCTCTTTCACTGCCGTTGTTTACTTAAGAATAACAGGCTTTGAATCAGACTTCGAATTTACGGGTAGTAAGTAATGCGCATCATTAAGTTTTTATGTCTTTGGGCTTTCGTGTTCGCGTTAGGAGCTTGCTCGAGTGATGAAGAAATCACAAAGACGCCTGTCACTGACTCGTATCTGTCGCAGGCCAAGAGCATACTCAAGGACAGCATTGTGTTCAACGCGAAAGCCTGGCAGGGTACTGTGAACAAGACACGGCTCGAATCAGGCTGTCCCGTCAAATACCATTTCAGCTGGAAAGGTGATACCATGACCTTACAGATCAAGGCCTTCTCCGTCGGCTCCATGCCACTTCGGATATGGTTCGTGGTCAACTGTAAGTTCATGCAGCTGAACAGTTGGGAGAAAGATGAATATACCGGTGATGGCTGGATAAAGTTTGAAGGCTCAGGCGGCAACACGACTTACCTGGCGCTTACAACAGAGTATGCGGACGGCACGGGAGGATCCGGCACCGTCACGGGATACCTGAATGTCCTGACCAAGGAAATAGAGTTTGAGACCAACTTCAACGTAATGAATTTCTCCACACAGGTCTATCAGCAGAAGATTGATTACAGCCGCATGGCCAACTTCGATGCTGAGTTCGCCCAGTACGAGAAGGATCTGGCAGAATATAAGAAAGAACATGGTCTATAGTGTAAATCATGCTTAGAGAAACTTTCACGGCCATTCTCTTCATGGGAATGGCTGTTTTACAATGTAACGCACAGACATCAGAGTCGAAGAGGGATTCGGTCAGCAGGCAAGGTGACATGAGCAAGCAGACCTATCAGCTGCAAGGCATCACGGTCACGGGCTCGACGGCTTCCCGGCCTATCAGACTGTCACCTGTCACTACACAGGTGTTGGGCGGTAAGGCCTTGGTGGATGCCGGTTACGGAAACATCCAGCAGGCCCTCCTCATGGAAACGCCCGGCCTCAACATCCAAAAGGTGGGGTTTGGCAATGAACTGAACATGGAAGGTCTTGACGCACGCCACGTCCTTTTTCTGATGGACGGCGAGCGCATGACTGGCGACATGGCAGGTAACCTGGACTATGAGCGCTTTAACCTGCATGCCATCGACAGGATAGAGATCATCAAAGGTGCCAGCAGTACCCTTTATGGCAGCCGTGCCTCGGGGGCCGTCATCAACATGATCACGAAGAAGACAACCGATCCCGTATCCATCGAGACGGGCGTACGCTGGGGACAGATGAACGAGACCAACTACAAGCATCCCCAGAAGAAAGACTTCCTCTACGGTTTTGAGAAGAACGCCGACAAGCCTAACCTGCAGGCATGGCTTTCCGCGGGTCTGCACCAAGGGAAGGTGACATCGCAGACCGATGTGTGGTATTCGTCCACCGATGCTTTCTACCTGTACCAGAAGGCGAACGACTCGAAGACTTACACCAAGGAGGCCAATCCCTGGCTTGATCACGATGTGAAGATCACGAGTGAGCTGCCGCGTTCACCGATGGGTGTGGAGGGTGATGAGCATATCTCTATGCAGCAGAAACTCTATTATGAGCCGGTCAAAGGACTGAAGCTTCAGGCTGACGGCTCGGCTTTCTTCATGAACACCTATGACCTCAGGCAGGACTTAGTCTTCACGCAGTCTAAGGACTTCTCGTGGGGAGCGAAGGCTTGCTATAGCCTAAAGGATTGGTTTACTCTGACGGCGAGCTGGCACACGGATTATTACTATCGCTATAAACGCCATGAGCGCCGTGACGAACGCAAGAAAGTGTATGACTCGCAGATCATTGAGCCCCGTCTGTGGTTGGAGAGCCGTTTTTTCAAACGGCATGACATCATCCTCGGATTGGAGTATTTCAGTGATGAGCTTACCAGTGACAGGTTTATCAACCGTAAGATGACCACCCGTGCCCTGAAGGAGACGGAGGCCTTTGCCCAAGACGAATGGCAGCCTGTAGACAAGTGGACACTCTCCCTCGGCGTGCGTACCAATTTCAGCCGGCAGTTCGGTTTCATGTGGATGCCGAAGGTGGCTGCTAAATATCAGATGAATGACAATTTAGCACTGCGTGCCAACTACTCTATGGGCTACCGTGCACCGAGCATCAAGGAACTGTTCTTCAACTGGGACCATTTGGGGATGTTCATGATTAAGGGCAACGAGTATCTGAAGCCAGAGAAGAACAATTATTTCTCCCTCGGAGCCGAATACAGCAAAGGCGGCTTCTTCATCAACGGAACGATCTACGCCAACCTCTTCCGTAAGAAGATAGAGGGTGTGTGGCGTATCTATGACATGCAGTACAACTTTGAATATACTAATCTCGACAATCAGACCATGGCAGGTGCGGAATGGGTGATGAAATGGGAATTCCTTCGTCACTGGACGCTCGACGCTTCCTACTCCTATGTGTACGTAAGCAAGGAAAATGGTCTCAAGATCAACACCACCTCACCGCATGCGGCAACAGGTGGACTGATGTATCGGTGGGACAACGGTAAGAACTACGGCCTTTCCGCCAATCTCAATGCTTCACTGATGGGAAAGAAAATCTATGATGTGCAGGACCGTCTGACCGTTGACGGGGTGAGCCATGACGCCTATTTTCGTTGTGAGCTGCCGATGTATGTGCTTTGCAACCTCAATGTGTTGCAGGATTTTGGCAGATACCTGAAAGTGTCAGCCGGCGTGAACAATCTCTTCAATTATAAACCCAAGACGCTGGGCTCCGGACTTACCGCTTTCAGTGTACCGGCTACGGCAGGCGCGAGGTTCTATGTACAGATGGAGGTGAAGTTGGATGCCTTGTTCCATAAGAAGAGTACATTCTAATACTGCATTCTGAAGATAAAATTATGAAGAAAATAGTTTTACTTTGCCCTTTCATCATGCTTCTGCTCGTATCTTGTTATGAGTACGATGCCGATGAGTTCTCGGGCAAGATACTGCCGCGGGTGACGGGCTACAGCACAGGGGTCACCAACGACTGGCTTTATTTTAACCTTCGCACGGGCGAGATGTTCAACGCCACGGCTCCCAACCAGCAGATCAAGGAAGGCGAGCAGCTCACGCGTACCGACTGGGACTTTGCCGTGTGCGGTTACCATTTCCGCACGAACGGTGGCACCAGCGGGCCGGGGGAGGGTGGGGCCTGCGATCTCGGCTATGCCAATTATGACAAGTGGCAGACCGCGTCACAGATACCTTCCGATGTACAGTTTGTGGTAGACGACAGTATCTACATCACCTATTCACAGGCCGACTGGTACCGCTATTTAGGCAAGCACAACCTTAACTTTGACGAGAATCCGTGGTTTGATCCCAACAGCGGCATCCGGCAGACACGCTCCTCGGGAAACCCGTTGCTTGACAAAGCCATCACGCTGAGCGGACCTCCGATGGAATATACGCCCTCACAGCACACTTATTGCATCCGGACTGCTGACGGGAAACATTATTATAAGCTGATGGTCGTGAGCTGGTACAATACCAATTCGGCGATAGATGACAGTGGCGGTCAGATGAGTTATTATCTTGATGAACTGAAATGATGAAACACACATATTACTGGGGCAAGACGATCGCATCGTTTCTTCTTGTCCTCTTTACCATGCCCCTGGGGCATGCGCTGATGATGATCATGGACAAGACGATGTCTCCCGTGGCAGTCCATTATGCGGGATTCCTGATAGGCCTTGTCGGCTTTATTATTGTTATTGCCGGTGTGTTTGTCAAAGGCGACACGAAGCAGACCCTCTTCGGCCTCTTTGGTGGCTTATTCTTCTGGACTGGCTGGGTGGAGTTTCTCTTCCAGTATTATGCCACGCGTTACGGCACGCAGCCGGAGGTCGTCAACGGGGTTGTCGTCACGCGCCCCGAGTATCTCATCATGCCCGCCACCTTCGGACTGTGGATGATGGTGATGACACTTTACATCTTCTGTACGCGTACAGGGTGTAACTTCATTAACTGGTGGCAGTGTCGTCTTTTCGGCAAGCGCAGGACAGAGATAGCCGCACGTCCGATGACGCGTCATGTCTCCATCGTCACCTTCATGGAGCTGAACATGATTCTCTGGACGAGCTATCTGGCGCTGATGTTCTGTTACGATCCGCGTTTCATCGGCGACCATAGTCCGATAACTTTCCTTGTAGGCTTCGGGTGTCTCGTCGGGTCCGTGTTCATGTTCAGGCGGGAGCTGTTGCTTGCCACCTGGGGAGCTAATATCCGCATGGCCATTGCTACGGTCATCGTGTTCTGGACGCCGGTGGAGATTCTCGGACGTATCAACTTTTTCAAGGAAATATGGATAGAGCCGGAGAAGTACACTGCTCCGATGCTTTGTATTCTCTTCGCTTTCCTGATACTGCTCGGCTATATCATCATCGTGGCAAGAAAGAAAAAACGTTGACATCTTTCTCCTTTTATGCCTTTCGTTTTCCTATTCGGTAGGAAATCAGCTGGATTTGATGAAGTCTTTGGGCAGGATTCCGAACTGGGCATAGAAGCATTTGGTGAAGTAGCCGGAGTTGTTGAAGCCAACTTTGTAGCACACTTCGTTGATTTTGCAGTCGCCGACCTTCAGTAACTGGGCAGCATATTTCAGCCGTTCGATGCGGATATAGGTATTGGGA
>ERZ772881.2853-NODE-2853-length-11609-cov-24.939934_pt1 | contig 11609 bp, 10 predicted proteins | sample MGYA00580581_ERZ772881 | MGnify/ENA primary metagenome ERZ772881 (study PRJEB29015, sample SAMEA2737668) | human gut metagenome | biome: human gut; feature: human-associated habitat; material: faeces | place: China | collected 2012 ...
TCCGGGCCATTTCCTGCGCCCTCGCTTCAGGCCGCGTATTTGCAGGCTGCCGCTGTGCGGCACTTCCCCGGCAGGTACGCAAACGCATACTGTCAGCCGATCCTGTATAACTCCCAGACGAATCTATGTGACCGCGCTATTCTATGCGGTGTTTTCAAGGTTCAAGGCACATCTATTTGCCGTTCACACAATAAATACGGAGAAACATAGACAAATTTTGCAAGTTACAGAAAAAGTTAATAGATAAGCCCTCGTAAAACGTAGTCGTTTTACGAGGGCTTAATATTTGTCCAATAAAATTCTATCACTGCAAAGAAAAAATATCAGCTATCCTGTCCAAAAATACACCTCGCTGTCGTATTTAAGAGAATGAAGGGAGGTGAGATTAGTGAAAAAGCGTTTCTTTTGCATGTCTCTTATTCTGGTGATGCTTCTTTCTGTTTCGGCACATGCGATCCAAAGCCGCAGCATTACCTCGGTGCCCCACCTGAGCTTCGATGGGAATAACGCCTCATGTGTAATTCAGATTGTCGGCGATAAGATGACAGATGAGATTTCGGCGACGATGGAACTCCGGTGTGGCAGCGATTTGATCGCAAGCTGGAACGGAAGCGGATCTGGCATTTTGAAGATGACAAAAAGTGCGGCAGTCAAAAAAGGAAAAACCTATACCATGGTTGTCAATTTTTCTGTGAATGGAACAAAGCGGTCCCCAGTTACTATCAGTGCCACAAATGGCTAAAAGATGAATAGTAAAGGGCCTCCAGTTAACGCCTGATAACTTAATATATTTCAATGCCTTACCGATATGATAGGGGGTGTATCCAATGTTCTAAGTGACTGTAAGCTGTAATAGTTATGTCTCAGATAAACATGTTGCAAAAGCAATGTCAAATTCACATTAATATGAAATATAAGGTATAGATAATACCAAACGTCGAAAGGAGATTACTATGAAGAGAACCACTTCTTTGTTAATGGCTATTTGCATGGTATTTGCGCTTATGGTAAATGCTTCCGCGTTCGAATTGTCTGCCGAAGACACTGTTAAGCCCGCCGATCCTATTCAACAGATGGTTGACGAAAAGATGGCTGTGATCCTTCCTCAGTTAGCCGCACAGGACGCTCTCTATCTCGCAGATGATTATGAAGCGATTCTTTACGCCATGTTCTCAGCTGAATACGACGAAAACTCAATTTCTCCTTTAGAGGATGGCACAGTAAATAATGTGTACGCTCCCCGCGGTGGTTCTGTAGCATACAAGCAGGCGCGAGAGTGGGGAGCTGTTCCTGGTCGTTTTGTAGTTGTTGGTTGTACTGCAGAGCAGGGTGAAAGATGGATTAATGAGATTGAAACTCAGCGAGATGTTGCACGTGCTATTATGGAGGCTGTCAAGACCTTAAATTGGCTTCCTCCTTATATTACAGGAAGCGCTAATGCCCTCCTTTATACTACCGTCAGTATTAACCAGTCAATTCTCAACGATATTCAGTCGTGCAATGGCAGAGTGATGGTTTTGAACACTATCAGCTATATTGATAACGCCGCGCACCCCGCTGTGATGGGATGGCCCACTACCAGCATTCCGGTCCCCTACAACGCTACTGAAATTGTTTCTCGAGTCAATTAATGGAAAGAAGATGGATTGTATTATGAAAAAAATCAAAAGAGCATATATACTGCTGTTTGTATGCGTCATGACAGTTTGCTTTTCTGGATGTCAAAATCAGTCTAATGTCTCCTCTGAAGATGTAGAAAACTCATTGTTCATGGAATGGTGTAGCCGGTTTCGTGCTTCGAATGAGCCCTTAATTCTGATTACTTTCCCTGATGGGACGTCAACCTCACTTGTAGGTGAGAACGCTGTTACTGCGGCATCGGATATGGAGAAGGCGCTTGCGGCGCTTACTGCGGATGATTTTTCTGTTCTGCAAGATTGTTCTGCATCCACAGATGCTCCTTACATTATCGTCTCCGACAATTTAACCGAATACAAGTTTTCACCTACCGATAATGGCGTTATTGTAACAGGAACCCCTGATACACGGGAGGATTTTTTGAGTGAGGATGAATTATTGGTTATAAACGACACTGACTTCGCTAAAGTGGTAGATGGCCTCTTGAGCGATGAATAGTGTCATATATTAGCCGTAAAGACTAGGGCTTCGGCTGCTTTTGTGATTGGGCTAATACATACCTGATAAACCCTTGCCATTCTGGAAAAATGGAATGGCAAGGGTTTACTTCTGAAAAGCTTAATCAACCTTATTTCCGGTGCTGACAGGCACTACAATTACTGGACACCTTTTTCCCGCTTTGTTATAATACCAACATAACAGGTAGGGAGCCAAGACTATGCTGATTTATCTTCAAACGATCGAGACAGAAGAAGACAAGAGCAAATTCGAAGACATATACCGGGAATACCGTGGGCTTATGTACTATGTCGCCTATAAGCGTTTGCACCATGAACAGGATGCGGAGGACGCAGTACATTACGCTTTTATGAAAATAGCTGAAAATATCAAAATAATTGATCCGGTGAGTCCAAAAACAAAGCAGCTCGTCGTAACTATAGTTGACAACAGAGTGACTGATATGCTGCGAATGAATGGCCGCCATCCCACTGCGGAATATAACGATGAAATTCTTAATCAACTGAGTGCAGAACTTCACACAGATGATTTGCTAACAGAGGCTATTCTTAAGTTGCCGGAGCAGCAACGTCATGTTATCTGGTTGAAATATTATCATGGCTACAATTTGCGTGAAATTTCAAAGATGTTGGGAATTACGTTATCTTGGGCGCAGAAAATCGATCAGAGAGCGAAAAAGCAACTCGAGATACTGTACAAAGAAGGAGGCGGCGAATTTTGATCACTGATGAGCGGCTACGCGCTGCTGCTGAAAAATCCAGCGACTTATATCTGTGTTGTATGGAAGAAGGTTACGACGCGATTCGTCCTCATGAGTTTTCTGAACCGTTTGAAAGAAAAATCAGAAAGCTGAAAAAGCGCGCAGATCATCCTTATTTCTATAAAATGATGCACAAAGTTGCCGTTATTATACTTGCAGTCCTCATTGGCGGAAGTGCTTGGCTGGCCGTCGATACAGAGGCTAGAGCATCTTTTTTTGGATGGGTCAAAGAGGTGTACGAAGAGCTGTTTATATATCATTTTGAGGATGGGCGTACCAGCAATGAAGGAAAGAATAACTACTATTTAACTTGGATCCCCGAAGGATATACACAGATATTAGAAGATAGTGTAGGAAATACTTCGTCGGTCATTTATATGAATGACGAGGGTGAGATACTGAAATTCTATTATGCAAGTCCGCCAGATGAGACATTCTGGCAAATCGAGTCAACAAATACTGCCGTTGAAAAGGTAACCGTAGATGGCTGCACTGCCGACATTTTGATCAGCGATGACGCTGCTATCGGTAACACAATCGTATGGATGACTGCTGACAACGCTGGATTTTTCATATCCGGATTCTTCACTGCCAAAGATCTGGTTAGGTTAGCAGAAAGTGTTTGCGAAAAATAAATAGCCGTTGTGTCCAAAAACTCCCTCCCTTGTCGTATTTAGTTTTACGAGAAGGGAGGGCTGTTTTAGTAGAAAATACAGAGGTATAATTTTCAATGTATCCGAAGTAGATTAAGCTATGTTCAACAACAAAAGAAAGCGAGGTTAATTAAATGAAACGTAAAATGGTGTCGTTTATTCTCTGCATCGCAATGTGCATGGCTCTCGCCATTCCTGCATTTGCTGTCGAATTAAGCCCATATGCTACTGATGAAGTGGGCAATTTTTCACAGATGATTGAGTTTGCTTTCTCGGATAATGTAGAAGGTAGATTTAGATATTCTTATAACGATGCTGCTGGAAATGTGGTCGATGGTATTGTAATAAAAGAAATCTCGACAGATGGGACGACAAAGCTGAACTTTGTAGAAGGCGATAAATCTGATAAGGTTGAAATTGATTCCATTAGAGACGTAATCTTAAACGGTAATTGCATTAAGGTGACAACGCAGGAATCATCAAAGCTAAGTACGGAATATGATATTGCTCCTTTTGCACATACCGTAAAATATCTTGACGGTCCGCCGGACGGGACAGTTGCAACTGATTATAGCAAACTAATTGGTACTCAAAAGAAAGACATTACATTTATGCAGGATTTGCTCGATATGACCTCTGGTGCATTTGTAACGGTCGTTATCGCTGCACTCGGATTTAATCCTCTTGGAGCTTTTGCGGCAGGAGTACTTTTAGGAAAGATTTGCAATATTGGCGGGACGGTGCACCCAGATGGTATCCACGCTATTTCTGTAAGAGTCCTTTCGTATCAGCGCCCCAGCGGTCCGGGGGTTATCGGGTACGGGACGGTAACATAGTTGTACACAAAATGGTATGCAAGCGCCAATCAGCAGAACTATATTGAAGACGCTGATACGGTTGTGTATCGCTGTATGAATGGATAATAACATGGAAAAATTACCTAAGAATATCACACAGTATGTGATAAGCCTTGCACTATTTTTGACCGTTATGATTTTACTTCCAGTCAAGGCATATCCAAAGCACTGGAGCGATTTGCTTTTTATTGCTTTTGGATTTGCAATTTTTGCGCTCCGAGCGGTAGAAGAAAAGAAAAAATCTGCGTGGTTTGATTTATGCTGTGTTGGGGCACTTCTATTAGAGAGCGTTGTTTTGCTGTTGATAGGTTGACAGCTAAGTTGACCCTTCCGGAGTGTCACCTGATAGCGAACTTACTATCAGGTGACACTCCTTTTTTGCAGCGTGAGAGTGTATCTGTGCTGATATGCATAGCATTTGATGTTACTGCTGCTCGACGCCACAATAGCTAACAAAACCTATTTGAGACACAATATGAAGGAGAAAAAGTATTGACTTGTCATATATATTGTGTTACACTTTGCCCGTAAATGAGTTTTGCGCAATTTCCCTTTGGGCATAGGTCATTGATCTGTGTGTGGAGTGATCCACCTGCGCACGTTGTCAGGTTTGTACGTTTTTGTCAGTAGTATTGCTGTGCCATGAGAGCCGGCTGCTGCTGGCTTTTTATTTTACGGGGTAGTAACGCCCCAATGCTGCGGGAATGACGAGTGTTTGCTGTGAGGCAAACACGCTGGATTTTACCAGAATCGTTGTTCCCGCTTTTTTTGCGCCCAAATGCCGAAAGGCTTTGAGGATATATCATCAAGAAAGGTGGAAACAAGAAATGAAATTCAGACGAAAATGGAAACCCGGAGGGCATTCCAGACGCTCCTTCCGACCGTACCACAGGTACAGAGAGAAGCGGCTTTTGAATAAGCCGCGCATCAAATATGAAACCGAGGAGGAATGCATCCATGGAAAACGCAAAGTGTTACGCTCCGCAAATTCTCGTCGGTACAGAAGGTCTGCCGCGTGAACAATGGCTGGAATACCGGCGCAAGGGCATCGGCGGAAGTGACGCCGCTGCCGTTCTCGGAATTTCACCATTCCGTACCGGGCGGGATCTCTACTATGACAAGCTGAATATCGTCACAGCGGATGATGCCGAAAACTGGGTTCAGCTGGAGGTTGGAACTCTGCTGGAGCCGTTGGTTGCCAAGATCTTCGCCCATAAGACGGGCTATAAGATCTACCGCCGGCCATTCATGTTCCAGCACCCGCTGTATCCCTGGATGCTGGCGGATCTGGATTATATGGTGGAACTGCCGGACGGCACGACAGCCATCCTTGAAATCAAGACCACGAACTATAACGCCAAGGATAACTGGTGGTACAACGGCGAGGAAATCGTTCCTATCTACTATGAATCGCAGGGGCGGCACTACATGGCGGTCATGAACATTGACCGTGTCTACTTCTGCTGCCTTTACGGAAATTCGGAAGACGAGGCGATGATCCGTCGCATTGACCGTGACATGGCCTATGAAGAGGAACTGATCGCTTTGGAACGGGACTTCTGGGAGAATCATGTTCTCACAAAAACGCCGCCTCCCTATGTGGAAGCGGATGGCGACCTGATCCTCGAAAGCCTGCGGCGAAAGCTGGGGCCTGCGGACAAGGACGCGCCTCCCGTACTACTGGGACAGACGCAGTTTGGGCAGCTGTCCATGCTTCTTTCCCTGCAAGAGCAGAAAAAGACGCTGTCGGCTGATGTGAGCAAGCTGGAAAAGGACATCAAGCGGTTGAAGGGTATGCTCATCGAGAGAATGGGGACGAGCTGCACCGCCGTGTATAACGGTTCTGCGGAGAGCTACACCATAACCTACAATCCGGTACGCTCCGCAGGCATATCAAAGGACGCCTTAGAGCGTTTGAAGGACGAACACCCTGATATTTACGATCGGTATGTCACGGTGTCTGAATGGCGAAGATTCCATGTGAAAAAAGCTGCTTTGCAGGCAGCGTGAAAGGAAACGGAGGTGATGTGCTGTGAGCATTGTTGCAGCACTGGACAAGGTACTGTTTTTCAATGCGTCCAGCAAATATTCTGTTCTTCGGATGAAAACGGAGGACAGCAGCGTACCCACAGAGGCCCGGAGCCCTTATCGCTATCACGACCACCTGATCCGCTTTACCGCCGTCGGCATCGAATTGCCGCAGACGGATACGGTGAAGATCGAGATGGATGGAGAGTGGAAGGACGGAAAATACGGGCTTCAGCTTCAGGTCGATCATTGGCAGGAGATCGTGCCGCCCACATTGGAGGGCGTCCGCAATTATCTTGCCTCCGGTCTGCTGAAGGGCATCGGAGAAAAGACCGCCGACGCGATCATTGAAAAGTTTGGTGTCAACGCTCTGGAGATTCTGGAACATCAGCCAGACCGGCTTCTTGAGATTCGCGGCATTACGAAGGAGCGGCTTGCGGAGATCAAGGACGCCTATGCGGAAACCAGCCGGATGCGTGTCCTGATGACCCTGCTGGCCCCGTTCAAGGTCACGCCGACGACCGCGCAGAAGATCTATCAGCATTTCGGCCCTGCCTGTGCGGACATCGTGAGACAGAGTCCCTTCAATCTCTGTCAGGTGCCGGGATTCGGTTTTAAGCGTATTGACGCCATCGTGCAAAAATCCGGTGGAGATCTGCGTGATCCGAAGCGCGTCCACGGTGCGCTCTTTTATGCGCTGGAGGACGCACGGACAAAGGACGGGCATCTCTATCTGGAGGCGGAGTCTTTGCTTAAAGCGGCTATGCAGCTGCTCAATGAGCGGATACCCCTCCCGCAGATGCGCGTCCCCATGAGCCAGGTCGAACAGGAGCTGTCTGCCATGATCCGGCAGGATGAGGTGGTATCGAACCACGGCAATGTGTATCTGCCCAAGCAATTTCTGCAGGAGAGCGAAACCGCACAGAAAGCGGTAGAGCTGTTTCTGGCAAAGCCGACGGTGGTGGACATTACGCAGCCGTTGGAGCGAGTGAAGCATAGCTTAGGGCTCAACCTGTCCAAACGCCAGTCAGAAGGTGTGGAAATGGTGTTCCGGCATAACCTGTCCATCATCACAGGCGGCCCCGGCACCGGCAAGACCACGGTTCTGAAAACGGTGATCGAAGTGTACCGTCAGCTCTATCCTCAGCAGAAGATCGTACTCGGAGCGCCCACAGGTAAGGCGAGCCGGCGTATGGCGGAGGCAACGGGGATCGATGAAGCACAGACGCTCCACAGCATTCTGGGACTTCACGGTGATTCGGAATCGAAGAAAGACCGGGAACGGAAACCGCTGGAAGCAGGGCTCCTGATCGTGGACGAGACTTCCATGGTCGATATGTGGCTGATCCATCAGCTCTTTTCCCGCTTGCGCCCCGGCACCAAAGTCCTTTTGGTCGGTGATGCAGACCAGTTAGAGAGTGTGGGCGCCGGTGATGTATTTCACGAGTTGATCGGCTCCGGCGTCGTGCCAGTCACGGTGCTGGACGAGATCTTCCGTCAGGCACAGGACAGCCTGATTGCCCACAATGCCCGGTTTATCAACGAGGGTAAAACGACGCTCTACTATGGTGAGGACTTTGCCTTTCATAAGGCAGAGAGCCAGGAGGAGACTGCCGGCATCATCCGTGAGCTGTATCAGGAGCAGATCGCCGCAAAAGGAATTGAGCAGGTGGAGATTTTATCGCCCTTCCGCTCCGAGGGCGAGGCATCGGTCAACAGCCTGAATGAAGCTATCCGCGAGGAGATCAACCCCGCATCGCCGGAGACGCCGGAGATCGTGTACGCCGGAAAGATATTCCGCCTCAATGACCGCGTGATGCAGATGCGGAATAATTACGACATCAAGCTGTATAACCGCTCCGGCAAGCAGGTCGGCGAGGGTGTTTTCAACGGTGACATCGGCACGATCCGCAAAATCAGCGGCACCAATGTCGTGATCGAGTTTGACGGCCGCTATATGGATTGCCCGCAGGTGCTTCTGGATGATTTGGAGCTGTCCTATGCCATTACGATCCACAAATCCATGGGCTCAGAGTATGATACGGTCATTATTCCACTGCTGGCTGCCCATAATGTGCTCCTGACGCGGAATCTTCTCTACACGGCAATCACGCGTGCCAAGCGCCGCGTGCTGCTGGTGGGTGAAAAAAGGGCGCTGTATATGGCGATCCATCGGAGCCGAAAAGGAAAACGCAATACCATGCTGGGCGAACGCATCGCCCTCTACTATAAGGCAGTCACGCGCAAGGCTCTCCGTAACGAAGAGGGCGAAGAATGGCAGCGTGCCAGTTAATGTGAGATGAATGTGCAAAAAAACGCACAGTCATCTCTTATTTATTTTATGAAGGGAGTATCAAACCATGTCCAGAGAAAGAATTATGCTGACCCAAGCGATTCCTGCCGTGCAGCAGCTTCGCAGGGTGCAGGGCTTTGACCCGCTGCGCTTTCTGAAAAGAAACGCCAACGGCGGAATCGAGCTGGAGCCGCGCTATCAGCGGCTCTGGTTCCGATTGGCCTGCCCCGATGGAAAAATGCTGCTGAACCGGCTGCAGATCACAGACCAAATCGCCGTTTATGAGGCGCAGGTATTTCTGTCCAGAGAGGACAACCAGCCCATTACCAATTTTACCGCGGCGGTGGAAAAGGCTCAGGCTCCTGCCGGACGCTATGTGCAGGCCGCGCAGGACGCGGCGCTGAAAACGGCGCTGGATAATGCGGGCTTCGGCATCCAGCTCTGTGAGATCAACCCCTCTGCGGCGGTAGATGCACAGGCCGATGGGAAACAGGAAGTCGCAACAGGCGCTGTAAATCGTCAGGAGACTGCTCCGGCGGTAAATAGAGCCGCAGCGCCGCAGCGAGAAGCGTCTGTCGGTGAAAATCATCCGGTGCAGGCAGTGCCTACACTGCAAGAGGCTCAACCGCAGGAGGCGGCAAAGACGCCCAGCGTAAATCAGCAAGAGGTTCACACCACCCAGCAGACGGAAAGCGTTTCAGACGCCATGAGTCTGCTGCAGGCGTTAAGCGGCGGAGCTGTGGCTTCTGAGCCTGATCCGGTTATGCCCCAAAAGGCGCAGGAGATTTCTTCGGAAACGGCGGAGCCTGCGGTCACGGAGCGGGCTGAAACAGCGCGGACGTTGAAGCCTGTCGTGGTCGATATGCCGGCAGCGGCATCGACAGCGGCTGCACCGAAATATTCGGACGATATGACGGTGGACGAGATCCTTTCGCTGATGACGGAAGAGGAAGCTGCGGAGCTGGTCGTGACCACCGGCGTCAATAAGGGCTGGACGATGGCACAGGTTTCTGAGCAGCGTCCCTCCAGCCTGAAATATTACGCCTATCTCTGTGAGGACTGCGGCAATATTGTGAAAGCCGCCGCCATGCTTCTGATGGGCGGTTCGCAGCAGTTAAAGGCAAGCTGACCGCTTTCCATCCGTAAATTTCGCGTCTTGGGAGGGATGCTGGTTTGCATTACGGGAAAAAGCATGATCTCCCCTTTGGTATTATGGATGTGGCCGGGCTCCTCCGCCTGAATATCAGGCGGAGGGCTCCCGGTCAGGTGTACGTGGATTGTCCCATCTGCGGTGACCGCCGGGGGAAAATGAATTTGAACACGGAAAAAGACCTGTGGCGCTGTAACTACTGCGGTGAAGGCGGCGGAATGCTGTCCCTTTACGCAAAGGTGTATGGCGTCAGCAATTCTGACGCTTATCGGGAGATCTGCGACGCTTTGGCGGTAAACGGTTTTTCGCCGGACTATACCGTTCCAGAGAAGACGACGCCTGCGGAGGCCGAGCAGTCTGACGCAGCTTCTGTCCAGGAAGTGCATCAGACCCTCTCCATGCTGCTGTCCATGCTGACACTCATCCCGGCGCACCGCGAGCACCTCCGGTCTGTGCGGGGGCTGTCCGACGATGAGATCACACGCTTTGGCTTCAAGAGTACGCCGCCCCCCTTCCTGTGCCGCTCCCTGACCAATCGGTTGGTCAAGGCGGGCTGCAGGGTGCAGGGTGTTCCCGGCTTCTATGTGGATGATAACGGCTGCTGGACGGTCAAATTCCACCAGCGGACATCAGGCATCATCATTCCCATCTTCGGTGTAGACGGTCTGATCCACGGCGCGCAGATCCGGTTGGATCACCCGCTCAAGGATAAGGACGATCCACCGGAGAAAACGGGCGTGAAATACCTGACGCTGTCCTCCACGGGAAAGCGCATGGGAACGACCTCGGGGAGCCCCATTCATTTTGTGGGCGACCCCTGCTCCCGCGTTGTATATGTGACGGAAGGCTGCCTCAAGGCGGATGTCGCTCACGCACTGATGCACAGGACCTTTGTTGCCACGCTGGGAGCCAACAACACCGCCAAGCTGGATGAACTGTTTGCATTCCTGCACCGGAACGGAACGGAGGAGATCATCGAGGCGGAGGACATGGATAAATACAGCAATGAAATGGTGGAGAAAGGCGCATCGAAGATTTATGCGCTGGCGGCCAGGCACGGGATGCGCTGCCGCAGGCTCACATGGAATCCCAATTACAAGGGCATTGATGACTGGCAGCTTGCGCTGCGCCGGAAAGAACAGAAAATGAAGGAGGATCCAGGAATGACATTTAAGGAGCAATATCTTAATGGCCTATGCGGGTTGGAAATGCTGGAAACCTATACGGAAAAATGGCATGCGATGAAGGTGGACAGTATTTCCCTGCGGGACTATCTGGGGCTGACGGAGCAGGAATACGATGCGTACTTACAGACTGACCCCGGCGTTTCTTTTCAGGAGCTGTTGGACAGTCAGCGCAAAACGCAGCGGTTTCGTGTTTATCAGCTGGAGCTGGAGCATGGCGAGACGCGCGCATTCGCCTTTGGCGGCATTGACGCGCTGCACAAGGCCGGCTTTCAGCAGCCCCCGGCGGCGGAATACACGCTCGTTTATGACGGTGAACTGATCTGCCCGGTTAGGCAAGATGACCGTGATATTCTGGAGCGCATTTTTGAACGTTATAACCAGGCGTTCCCCCCGGACTATCGTGGCCGCAGCATTGCCCCATCCGATGTGCTGGAGTTGTATGATGAAAGCGAGCGCAGATACTTCTACTGCGATATGGCTGGTTTCCCGCAGGTGAAATTTTCTCCCGCGCTGGCAAAGAAGGC
>ERZ772881.2865-NODE-2865-length-11576-cov-16.729190_pt1 | contig 11576 bp, 8 predicted proteins | sample MGYA00580581_ERZ772881 | MGnify/ENA primary metagenome ERZ772881 (study PRJEB29015, sample SAMEA2737668) | human gut metagenome | biome: human gut; feature: human-associated habitat; material: faeces | place: China | collected 2012 ...
CCGCCTCCAGCCGCAGCCGGGCCAGATAATCCTGAAACGGGATATGCAGCTGCTCGCGGAACAGGTGCGACAGATACGTCTGCGTCAGCCCCTCCCGCTCCGCGATCTCGCTGAGGCGGACAGGCTCAGAATAGTGCGTCTCCAGATAGTGCAGAATGCGGTGCATCCGCTCGGCATTGCGCGTCTGCGTCATGTTTTCCGTGTCGCTCAGCACGCGGTATGGCGTTCCGCCCAGCAGGATCGCAAAGATCGCGTTGATCTGCGCCATGCAGGCGAACGGCGCTTCCGGTGTGTCGCGCAGATAATTGGAAAGCGCCAGCAGCATCGCCCGGCGCAGCGCCGGCAGCTGCTCCGGCCCCAGACAGGAGGACAGCCCCCGGCAGCCGAAGCGGATGCTGCGGATCTGCGGATAGAAGCGGGCGCAGAAGCTGTTGGAGATCTGCAGCGTCAGGAGCCTTGCAGGCGCGCCGGACGCGCACAGCTCATGGCTGCTGCCCGCGTCGAACAGCAAAATCTCGCCCGGCCCGGCCTCAAAGCTCTGCCGGTCGGTGCTGACACGGCAGCTGCCGCTCAGCACCACGCACAGCTCCAGCTCCTTATGCAGGTGCATGGGGCGGTACACCATGTCGACGATAAACATGGTGCAGTCGGCCAGCTTGGAATGGGAGATCAGCTCATATTCATTGTAAAGTTCCATTTGTTTCACCAAAAACGCATCTTTGTCGGGCGTCAGGCGCATCTTCATCGGTGATAAGCCTGCCCCGTTCCTTCATAATAACAGTAACCGGAACAAAAAACAAGGGAATCCGGGCCGCACGGCCTGAAAACAGGGAGGAAGTATGAAAAAAGGCATTTGCTGCGCAGGCAATATGATCGTAGATATCACCTATCCCATCGAGACATGGCCGAAGCAGAACGAGCTGACGCACATCACCGAGGGCATCACGCGCTCCACCGGCGGCTCGGTCTGCAACACCATTTCCGATCTCGCGCGGCTCGATCCCGCGCTGCCGCTCGTCGCTTCCGGCTTCGCCGGGCACGACGCGGAGGGCGATTTTGTCCTGCGGGAGATGGGCAAGTACAAAAACATCGACCTTTCCATGGTCAAGCGCAGCGGCGACACCTCGTTTACCGCCGTCATGTCGAACAACCAGACAAAAGAGCGCACATTTTTCCAGTACGCGGGCGGCAACGCCTATTACGGTGAGGACGACATCGACTGGGACAGGCTGAACGTTGATATCTTCCACATCGGCTACATTCTGCTGCTGCCGCATCTGGACGAGCCGGACGCGGAATACGGCACAAAGATGGCGAGGCTTCTGCACCGGGCGCAGCAGGCGGGCATGAAGACATCCATCGACGTTGTTTCCGAGGCGGGCGAGCGCTTCAAGCGGCTCGTGACCCCGGCGCTCAAATACACGGACTACTGCATCATCAACGAGCTTGAGACGCAGCAGACCACGGGGGTCCTGCTGCGCGGAGAGGACGGCACGCTGCACGTGGAAAACATGAAGGCTGCGCTGCAGAAGCTCCACGAGCTGGGCGTGGCAAAATGGGCCGTTATCCACTGCCCGGAACTCGGCTGCGGCATGGACGAGGCCGGAAATTACTGCGAATTTGAAAGTCTCAAGCTCCCCAAGGGCTATATCAAGGGTACGGTCGGCGCAGGCGACGCGTTCTGCGCGGGCGTTCTGTACGCGGCGGAGACAGATATGCCGCTGCGGGAGGCGCTGAAGCTCGGCGCGTGCAGCGCGGCGGCTTCCCTGAGCGAGGTCAGCGCGTCGGACGGCGTGAAAACAAAGGACGAGGTTTTGAAGCTCTATGAGCTTTACGGAAAATAAAGAAAGAGGTCAGAGTATGAAACAGGCAGTTATGTACGGCGGCGGCAACATTGGCCGCGGCTTTATCGGCGCAACGCTCAGTCAGTCCGGCTATAAGGTCACATTCATCGACGTGGCAGAGCCGGTCGTGAAGGCGCTGCAGGAAAAGGAGCAGTATCCCGTCCGCTATGTGTCCAGCGAAGGACATGAGGACGTCGTGATCGAGCACGTGACCGCGGTCAACGGCAACGATCAGGAAGCGGCCTCCGAGGCCATCGCAAACTGCGATATCATGGCGACGGCGGTCGGCGCGAGAATTCTCAAGTTCATCGTCGGCAACATCGTCGCGGGTCTCAGAAAGCGCTGGGCACGGGACGACCGCCCGCTCAACATCATCATCTGCGAAAACCTGATGGACGCAAACAAGGTCATGGAAGGGATGCTGAAGGACCTGCTGACCGACGAGGAAAAGAAGCACTTTGATGAAAAGGTCGGTCTGGTCGAGGCCTCCATTGGCCGCATGGTGCCCGTGCAGACCGAGGAGATGAAGGACGGTGATCCGATGCGCGTCTGTGTCGAGCGCTACGGTTTTCTGCCGGTCGACAAGGCCGCGTTCAAGGGCGAAATTCCGGAAATTACGAACATGGTTCCGTTCGAGCCGTTTGACTTCTATATCAAGCGCAAGCTGTACGTCCACAACATGGGCCACGCGACCTGCGCGTATCTGGGCGGCTACGAGGGCCGGAAGTATATCTACCAGTCCATCGACGATCCTGAGATTCTGAATATCGTGCAGAATGCCATGCTGGAAAGCGCGCTGGCGCTTTCCAAGAAATACGGCGTCGAGTTGGATGGCCTGATGCTGCACATCACCGATCTGCTGGGCCGCTTCCGCAATGCCGCCCTGAAGGACACCTGCAAGCGCGTCGGCGGCGACCCGACGCGGAAGCTCGGCGCAGCCGACCGGCTGATCGGTTCGAGCCTGCTGTGCCTCGAGCAGGGCGTGAAGCCCGCGTATATCGCCGTCGGCGCAGCCGGTGCGGTGTACCGCTATCTGAACGAGGCGGGCATTGAGCAGTCGAAGGAAGAAGCGGCAAAGGTTCTGAAGGACGTCTCCGGGCTGGAGGCCGATTCGGAGCTGGCCGGGATGATCCTCGATCTGTACGCATACTTCCTTGAGGGCGAACCCGTCGCGGCCCTCCGCCGCGCCGCGCAGGCCGCAAAGACCGCCAGCCTCGGCAAGATCATCTGATCGCCCCTCTCCCCCGCTGAAATCATGAAAAAAGCCTTCCCCTTTCATCATGCACACGGCATGAGAAGGGGAAGGCTTTTTGATTTGGATTCAGGCCGCTTCTTACGCCTCCGTAGAGAACGACGCGACCTCCTCGAGTTCCTTGTCGATCAGAACGACCGTTTTCTCGCTTGTGACGAAGGCAAGATTCTTTCCGACAGGGATCACGCGGGGTGCATTGTCCAAGTTGGACCGCAGCCTCCGCCGGCTCTTCGTCCTTCTTCGGCTCCGGAACGGCATCGGTGGGTGTGTCGCCGGCAGTATTCTGGTTGTCAGTGGCAGTCGTGTTCTCGGGAGTGTCCTGATTATCAGGGGTGGTCGTTTTGCTGTTTGTCGGCCAGAATCTGGCAAGCAGGACCACGATCAGAATCGCCGCTGCCGCGGCAGGAAGGATCCACTTTCTGCACACGATTTCCGTTGGGCGGGAACATATAAAACTGGATGCAGATCCACAGCATCAGCGTCACGCCGAACAATCCGCCAAGCGTGACGCCCGAACGCTTTTCAGCCAGCAGCAGTCCGGCTGCGGTCAGATTGGTCAGGCCGTTGACGATCAGCAGTGCCCAGCCGGAGAACGTCAGATCCCGGAACAGCACGTCCGCAAACGGCAGCACCTAAAAATACGGGAGCATCGCGTCCATGCCCAGCGCCCGGCCGCTCGGGTCGAGCAGCATCCCGGCCGCGCCTGCGACCGCGCCGACGCCGATAAACAGCGTCCAGAACAGCAGGATGCGCCGGGCCGTCCGGTATCTTGAATGTGTCTGCATATGCGTTTTGTCCATAGCGGCTTACAGCTCCGAGAGCATATAGAGCATCTTTGCGACCTCTGCACGCGTGACCTTGCCGGTGGGGTTCAGCTTGCCCTTTGAACCGCTGATGATCTTCTGCTGGGCCATCTGCGCAAGCGCGGTTTTCGCCCAGTCGGCGATCTTGCCGCTGTCAGAGAAGGCGGAGAGCGTGTTGAGGTCGGCCTCGGGGAAGTCCTTTGTGCGTGAGAGGATCGTCATGGCCTCCTGCCGGGAGATCGTCGCGCCGGGCTTGGCCAGAAGCTGGCCGTTTGTCTTCGAGCCTGTGAGATAGCCGAGCGAGTACGCCGCCTGCATCGCGGATTTTGCCCAATCGGCAATCGAGCTGCTGTCGGCAAACGGGAGCGAAACGGTCTGATACGCGCTCAGATCCGTGCCGAGATAGCGCATCATGGCGACGATGAACTCCTGCCGCGTCATGCTGGCATCGGGGCGGTAATAGAGTTTGCCGTCCTTTGTGGAGCCCTGCAGCGTGCCCGCGTAATAGAGATCGGTGATATAGCTCTCGGCCCAGTGGCCCTTCGTGTCCGCGAACGGCTGCGAGGAGCCGACCGTGACCTTGAGCGAGAACGACGTTTCGCCGTAGGAGGCGGTAATCGTGCCGGTCAGATCCGTGCCGGTCTTCGCGGCGGTAAAGACGCCGCTCCCGTCGATCTCGCCGATCTCGCCCGTCACGGCCCATTCAAAGCTTTCATCGGCGGAATAGACCTGATTGCCGTAGTACCAGGCCGTCGCCGTCAGGTCTGTTTTGCTGCCGCCCGCAATATGCAGCGCGGTCAGGGGGGTGTTTTTGCCCTCCTGCTTGATGGTGATGGAGGTCGGCGCGGCGGGGATCTCAAACGTCGCGCTTGCGCGCAGGCTGCCCGCCGCTGCGGTGACGGTCGCCGCACCTCTCGCGCCGGGCTCGACCGTGACGGTGCTGCCGGAGGTCTGCGTGACGTTCGTGCCGCCGAAGGTCACGCTCGTCGGGACTGCCGCCGCCATATAGCTGCTGTCAGCGGCCTTGATCGTCATGGTGAGCTCCGCGCCGGGCAGCGCGTAGCCGCCGAAGGGATACAGATACAGCTTCGAGGCCGCGCCCGCGTCCTGCTTCTGGCGGACAAGGAAGATGAAGTTCGCGCATTCGCGCAGCTTTCCGTCCGACGGCACATTCGCCGTCGCGCCAGAGGCGTAGCCGGGATAGGTGACGCCTGCGGCGGTCGAGCCGCCGCCGTCGAGATTCAGCGCCGTCCGGCAGCCGAGCGCAAGCATCCGCTCGGCCAGCTGCGCAAGCGTCAGACCGTCGGAATTGCCCGCCTCGTCGCAGGTATACAGAATGAGCGAGCCGTCGTTTGTCACGCCGATGGCCGTGCGGGCGGCCATTTTCTTCGCGGAATCGAGTGTAAAGTCCGTGCAGACCTGCCCGTTTTCAACCAGCATATCACCGCCGCCTGCGGCGGAGGTCACATTCTCCCAGCCGGAGGCGCAGGTGACCTGAAGCGTCATCTGCTGGCCCATGACCATGCTTCTGAGCGCGGTGAGCGCGCTTTTATAGGCGGTATCGTTCGCAACAGCAAGCAGGAAGCCGTCCTCCGGGATGGAGCAGGACTTCGTATCCTCCACCATGCCGACGACCTCGACGGTCAGCGACTGCCCCAGGCGCAGCTCCGCCGCGCGGGAGCCGACCGGACGGACGATGACATGATAGCCCTCAATGGTATTCTTGGTGCGGGTGTCGTAGTCCTGCGAATACAGGAGCACGCCGTTCTGCACCGTCATGGCCTTATTATAGTTGAGCACCAGCGGTGTATCCGCGCCGTAGTCCAGCGTGACGGCGACGGTCGGGTCGCCGATGAGCGCGGAGCCATCGGCCAGAAAGCCCACCGCGTTGGCAGAGCCGCCGGAGCGCAGGATGCTGTTCGTGACGACGATGCCGTAGGGAATGCCGGTCGCCCGGTCAAAGAACGAACCGTTGATCCCCGCGACCATGCTGTAGCCCTGCTCCTCAAGCGTCTTGATGGTCTTGTTCATGGGGCTGGTGCCGTAGAGCGTCGAGCCGAAGGCGACGACGGGCCGCACCTGCGCCTCTTTTTTATAGGTAAAGATATTCTCATGCAGATTCGTCTGCTTGCCGGAATCGGAGGTAACGGCCTGCGTGCTGTATGTATAGACGGTCCCGTCCGCAACGTTCAAAGAGCGGCTCCCGACAGGCTCCGCCGCAGCCAGCACCGGCACGGCCAGCAGCGCCAGCGTCAGCACCGACGCGGCGATCCGCTTCAGCTTGTTTTTCATAATCTGTGGCTCCTTTCGAGGGAAAATGAGAGTAAAAAGGGGATACGCATTATGTTAACATGAAGCGCGAAAAAAGTAAAGAGCGCGCGCGGAAGAAATATTTTCTGCGCTGCGCATGATCAGCTCCATAGTCACAGCCGTTCCCGGCGAAGGAGCGCAAACCCCTTGCGCCGCAGGCACTCTACCGCGGGTAGACCGGGCGTTCGGACTTGTAGAGCGAAAATGGCGATTTTTGAATAGCATTTTGCGGCGCGGCGCGGTATAATATGCAGCAGAAATCAAGAACCGGAGGTCACACATGGAAAAACGTTTTCAAATCGTCACCGACTCCTCCTGCGATCTGCCGCAGGCACTGGCGGACGAGCTCGATCTTGCCGTCCTGCCGCTGCACGTTCTGATCGGGGAACATACATACGCCAACTATCTCGACGGCCGTGAGATCGGCTTCAGGGAATTTTACGACAAGCTCCGCGACGGCGAACGCGCCACCACGAGCGCCGTCAACGTCTCGGAGTTCACTGCCGTCATGGAGGAAAAGCTGAAGGCGGGCCTTGATATCCTCTTCATCGGCTTCTCCTCCGGTCTGAGCACGACGTACCAGTCCGGCGCGATCGCCTGCGGCGAGCTGCGGGAAAAATACCCGGAGCGGAAGCTCATCGCCATCGACTCGCTCTGCGCGTCTCTGGGCGAGGGCCTGCTTTTGTATCTGGCCGCGAAGAAGCAGCAGTCCGGCGCGTCCATGGACGAGGTCGCAGACTACGTCCGTGAGACGATCCCGCATCTTTGCCACTGGTTCACAGTCAACGACCTGATGTTCTTAAAGCGCGGTGGACGCGTCGACGCGGCGACGGCCCTTGTCGGCACGGTTCTGCAGATCAAGCCCGTCATGCACACCGACGACGCCGGAACGCTCAAGAACGTCACCAAGGCCAGAGGCCGCAAGGCTGCGCTCAAGGCCCTTGCGCAGAAGCTGGCCGACACGGCCATCAACCCGGCAGAGCAGACCGTCTTCATCTGCCACGGCGACTGCATTGAGGACGCAGAGTACACTGCCGAACAGATCCGCGCCCTGACCCCGGTCAAGGATATCATCATCAACTATGTCGGCCCCGTCATCGGCGCCCACACCGGCCCCGGCGTCATTTCCGTCTTCTTCGTCGGCACCCACCGGTAACGATACAGACGCATTGCGGCTCCCCGGACACATCCGGGGAGCCGCGTTTTTCATATCAATGAAGCTTCTATGGATCAGTCCTTCAGCGCCTCTAATGCGCCGAGCAGGAAGCCCCAGGTGCGCTGGACGGAGGAGATGGACATTTTTTCGCGCGTGGTATGGATATCGACCAGATCCGGGCCGAAGGATACGCAGTCAAGGCCGGGGAGCTGGCCCGCGAATAGGCCGCATTCCAGCCCCGCGTGGATGGCTTCGATCTTCGGGGTCTTGCCGGTCTGCTGCGTGTAGACGGCGGCGAGCTTATCGCGCAGCGGGGATTCGCGCCGGTATTCCCACGCGGGATAGGCCCCCGTCACATGAAGCGAACCGCCCAGCAGCTGTGACAGCGCGTCGATGCGGGCAAGCAGCATCTGCTTCTGCGACGAAACCGAGCTTCTGACCGAGCTGACCGCCGTCAGAACGCTGTCCGTCACATGGAAAATGCCGAGATTGCAGGACGTCTGCACCAGCCCCGGGATGTCCATGCTCATGGCCGCGATGCCGTTCGGCACAAGCAGCAGGAAGCGGACAACACGCAGCGTCGCTTCCTCCGTCAGCGCCTGATCGCAGGCGGGGGCAGGCTCCAGCGCGACGGTCACGCCGAGGTCGGCTGCGGCGTATTCCTTTCGGAAGTCCGCTTCACAGGCCGCCGCGATCTCACGCACGGCAGGCATATCCTCCTCCCGCAGGGCCAGAACGGCCTCGGCCGCATTCGGAATGGCGTTGTCCTTCAGACCGCCCGCGGCGGAAACGAGCCGGAAGGAAAGCTTGCACTGCACCGCGTTCAGCACGCGGCCCAGCAGGAGATTCGCATTTGCGCGGCCCTTGTCGATCTCCTGGCCGGAATGGCCGCCGATGAGGCCGGAAACGGTCAGCCGCGCGCAGGCCAGCGCGCAGGGGGCGCTCGTCAGGCCAATGGAGACGTTGGCGCTTGCGCCGCCGGCACAGCTGACGGTGAAGATGCCCTCGTCCTCGGAGTCGACGTTCAGCATACGGCGGGCGGAGAGCTGCGAAAAATCAAGGCCCTGCGCGCCCTCCATACCGATCTCCTCGTCGACGGTAAACACGACCTCAAGCGCCGGGTGCGCAATTTCGCTGCTGTCCAGCACGGCCAGCGCCATGGCGACGGCAATGCCGTCGTCGCCGCCGAGCGTCGTGCCGTTCGCCGAGACATAGTCGCCCTCGACGCGCAGGTCGAGCGCGTCCTTTGTGAAGTCGATGGGGCTTTCCGGCGTTTTTTCCGCAACCATGTCGAGATGGCCCTGTAAAATGACGGCGGGCGCAGCTTCGTAGCCTGCTGTGGCGGGCTTTTTGATGATGACGTTGTTGAGCGCGTCCTGATACACCCACAGACCGCGTTCCTTTGCAAAGGCGACGCAGTAGTCGCTGATGGCCTTCGTGTTGCGCGAGCCGTGCGGGATACGGGTCAGATCCTCGAAGAAATGAAAGACCGCTTTCGGTTCCAGAGTTTCCAGTACACGGGACATGATGATCGTTCCTTTCCGTTTATAAGCTTGATATGGTTATTCCGGCAGCTTTTCAAAGTCCTCCGCGCCGTGCTTGCACAGCGGGCAGATAAAATCGGCGGGGAGCGTTTCGCCCTCGTAGACATAGCCGCAGATCTTGCAGACCCAGCCGGTCTGCTTTTTGAGCGCCGACGGCTTGGGCTTGACGTTTGCAAAGTAGAAGCTGTAGGTCATGGACGGCGCGTTGGAGAGCACGCGGGCCTCGGTCACGTCGGCAATGAACAGCGTGTGCGTGCCGAGATCGATCTCCTGCGTGACCTTGCCGCTGACAAAGGCGTTGGTGGAGTACGGCAGGTAATACACGCCGTTCGTCGCGCGGGCCATACCCTTTACATCCGCGAACTTGTCCACGTCGCGGCCGGACTGGAAGCCGTAGTGCTGGAACAGGCCGAACGGCGCGTCGGTCGAGAGCATGGACAGATTGAACACGCCCGTCTTGCGGATCATGTCATGCGTGAAATTCGCCTTGTTGACAGCGATGGAGATGCGCTTGGGTGTGTCGGTGAGCTGCGCGGCGGTGTTGATGATGCAGCCGTTGTCCTTTTTCCCGTCGCGGGCCGTCAGGACGAACAGGCCGTAGGAGAACGAGAAGAACGTGTTCTTTTCAACCGGCGCGTCGGCCTTGTGCTCTGCCGGGACGGGCTTCGGCATGGAATCGAAGATAGCCTGCGCCATGGTCTCGACGTCCGCCAGCTGGGACTCCTTGAGCGTGGACTTGATTGTGACTGTCTCATCGAGGATCGTGCAGTTCTTGAGCTTCTGGAACTCCGCGCGCATCAGCCCTGCCGCCGTCGGGGCCCAGGAGCCGTTTTCCATGAGGGCGATGGTGCGGTTTTGCAGATTGTGATGGACGATATCGTGCACCAAATTTTCCATCGTCACAAACATCCCCGCGTTGTACGTCGTGGAGATAAAGACCAGATGGCTGGCCCGGAAGCATTCGGAGAGGATATAGCTTGGATGCGTGACGGACACGTCGTACATCTGCACATTGCGCACGCCGAGGTCGGACAGCTTCGCGGCCAACACATTCGCCGCGTTTTCCGTGCCGCCGTAGACGGAGGCGTAGGCGATGACGACCGCGTCGTCCTCCGGGGTATAGGTCGCCCAGTGGATATATTTGTCGAGGAACCACGCGATATCTTTGCGCCAGACCGGGCCGTGCAGCGGGCAGATCATCTCGATCTCCAGCCCGGCGGCCTTTTTCAGCAGCGCCTGCACCTGCGTGCCGTATTTGCCGACGATGTTGGTATAGTACCGGCGGGCGTCGGCGAGCCATTCCGTGCGGAAATTCACCTCATCCGCATACAGATTGCCGTTCAGCGCGCCGAAGGTGCCGAAGGCATCGGCAGAGTAGAGCGTTTTCGTGGCTGTGTCATAGGACACCATGACCTCCGGCCAGTGCACCATCGGGGCCATGACGAAGGCAAAGGTGTGTCTGCCGGTCGTGAGCGTGTCCATCTCCTTGACGAGCTGCACGCGGCTGTCCAGATCGAACGCGAAGAAGTTCTGCATCATCGTGCGCGTCTTGGCGTTGCAGACGATGGTTACTTCCGGGTGACGCAGGACAAGCTCGCCGATGGTCGCGGCGTGGTCCGGCTCCATATGCTGCACGATGAGGTAGTCGAGCTTCCGGCCCGCGAGCACATGGTCGACGTTTTCAAAGAACAGGCCGCTGACAGACTTATCCACAGTGTCGATCAGGACGGTCTTCTCGTCCAGCAGCAGATAGGAGTTGTAGCTCACGCCGTTCGTGAGCGGGTAGGCGTTTTCAAACAGATTCAGCCGCCGCTCGCTTGCGCCGACCCAGTAGAGATCCTCGGTCATTTTCTTGACACAGTACATAAATCGGATTCCTTTCAAATATAATAATAATTTCTATTATCACAGTAACACAGGACGCGCAAAAAATCCAGAGGAACTTGCGAGGTTTCCGCGATTATTTTCCCTTGTTCTGCCGCCGCAGACGGTTCAGGTGGCGCTCAAAATAGCCCTGCGAGATAAAGCGGGCCAGAACGTACTGGTCGAACAGCGGTACAGAGCAGGAATAAAAGCCGAGCGTCTGCCGGTACTGCTCCATCAGGCGCTCCGGCAGCACCATATAACCCATACGCATGGATGGGGCCAGCGAATGCGAAAACGTGTTCACGTAGATCACGCATCCGCGCCGGTCCATGGAATAGAGCGTCTGCAGCGGCTTTTTGTTTTCGGAAAACTCCGAATCGAAATCGTCCTCGATCAAAATCGCGTTCCGCTCCGCCGCCCAGGAAAGATAGTCGCTGCGCTTGGCTGCTGACGTGGTGATGCCGGTGGGGAAGCTGTGAAACGGCGTGATGTGCAGGACGGACGCGCGTGCGTTTTGCAGCGCGCCGGCGCGGATGCCGTCTTCGCCCATGGGCAGCAGCTCACAGACCGCGCCGTTGGCCGCGTAGACCTGCCGGACCTTTTCATAGCCGGGGTCTTCCAGCCCATATACGCGCTCCCGGCCCAGCAGCTGCACGATCAGACCGTAGAGATATTCCGCGCCGGAGCCGATGACGATGCAGTCCGGCTGGGCCAGCATCCCGCGGTAGCGCAGCAGATATTCTGCGATCGCGTTGCGCAGTTCCGCACAGCCGTAATGCGGCGGCTTTTCCAGCAGCCGCG
>ERZ772881.2871-NODE-2871-length-11562-cov-2.235422_pt1 | contig 11562 bp, 14 predicted proteins | sample MGYA00580581_ERZ772881 | MGnify/ENA primary metagenome ERZ772881 (study PRJEB29015, sample SAMEA2737668) | human gut metagenome | biome: human gut; feature: human-associated habitat; material: faeces | place: China | collected 2012 ...
AGGGCCTGAGCGATTGCCCACGACTTTCCCGAACCGCGGCCGCCATAGAAAACTTTAAATCTGTGCGGACTCCACAGCTCGGAAAAAGGATCGTTCATTTTTTACCTTTAGCCACTTCTCTAATTTTCTCGTAGACGCTTGCCAGGCCCTCGCCTCCGGCGCCGTTCGTATCCAGCTGGATCTTTGCGCCCTTTCGTCTTGCGACAACTTTCAGCCGGACTTCTGCCCGGAGCCTGCGATGTGCCACGGCGTCGCCTTTCTTGACTGTGCTCGACGCCCCATGTTTCTCGCTGAACGAATCAATCGTCTCAGATGCTTCTTCCATCGTGTCTGAGATGTCGACGGCCTCATCCTCCAGGACCTGATCGCCGAAGTCTCTCGCGCGCGCGAAGTCTACGGCAAAGTCATTCCGGTCGACGGTCCACTGATAAACAGTAGAAGGCGGGATTTGCATATCCCGGCAAATAGAAGTCAGGGTCTCGCCACTGGCGAGCCGTCTTAAGATCTCTTTGGCCTTGGCAGGCGTGTACTTAGTTTGGCGTCCCTGCTTACGCTTCGGAGCTTCGCATTCGTCCATGGCTGCCTCCTTATTTGATAAGGCTGTAAGAAAATGCCAGCATCAAAATAAGGATTCCCCAGCGGAAACAAAAGGCCCAAATGGGATACTTTTGGAATATCTCCATAACCAGCTTCCTACAGTGCTTTGATATAATTCCCATATCGACCTACTACTTTAGGTTGACACTAAAAACCCCGCCTAGCTCCTAACTAGACGGGGTTTGTTTTTGGTAATAAAAAACCGCCACGCGGGCGGTTACAGTGTGTTATCGGTTACTAGTAAACAATGATTCCTTGCTTTCTTTTCGCTTCGCAATAATCATCGTATTTTTTCAGTTCTCTATGCGCACGAGCCGGGGCTTCCTTCTTGAGCTTAAGGCCCTCAAAAGCGGGCCCGCTATGGTCAAACCAATCGGAAGGAAAAGAGGCGGGAACCCTTCTGTAGCACTCTTCTGTTTCAGGTGTAAGTTTTTCGGCCATACCCTTCTCCTAAACAATATGGAGGTCTGAAAAATCATTTTTCAGGATCCGTTCTAGTATTTTACCAACCTCTGCCGCCAGGGGTCTAGGAGAAGGGCTACAGAGGTACTCAGAAACAGCCTCGGCAAAGAACTCTGCTGTATCCTTGGATGCGTACTCAGACAGCTCCTTTTTTATAACGCCCGGATCGTTTTTCAAAGAAAGATTTGAAAGTGCTTTATCCGCTATGCGTCCGGAAATGAAATACCTTTTCTTTCCCTTTTCCGTCGTATCAACGCCGGCCGCTTGCATTAGTTTTTCTATGCGCCCTTCGAGCGCATGACCTAGCTCATGCGAGGCTACTGCATAGGCCGCTCCTTTAGACATGGCGCCTTTTGGGTGGAATTGCGTATCCATGTTATTTCTAAACTCAGTAGCAAAATCGGTCTCTTTTCCTCTTTTAAACCAAACGGAGCTTAGATCAATAGAGCCGGAGGGCATGAAGCACTCTCCGTACGTATTGCTCCCGATAGATGCAAGTCTAGCCTTCCCTAGATTACCTGCCAGGAAAGGAAACTTAGAACAAATATCGGAGTACGCCTGCCCAACGCCTCGCGCGGTTTCCATACTCATAAGGTTAAAGTTTTCAGTCGGCGTATTCATTAGCCCGCTAGCCTCCAGGGCGGTGACGACATCGACCGTCGAAGTGGCCGAGGCTAAATCCGCATTCAGCTTCGCGATTTGAGGCTTAACATTCTTTGCAAGCTCCGTTGCAAACTGCGCCTGAAACTTTTTCATACCTTGTATCTGCTGGCGCGTAAATCTCTGCGCCTGATACAGCTTCTTCTGCTTTAGCAGACGATTTTTGCGATTTGTCGGACGTCTGGACGGCAGAGCCGCCAAAGCGTCAACCTTATCGCCGAGCTTAGAGGAGGCTTTATCCAGGGCTTTATAAAAATCCGAATTTCTAAAGTCTGCCCGGTCCGTATACCAGACAGAGGCCTCGGCAACCTGCCTCAGAGCAGAAAGGCGAAGTCTCTCGGCATAAAGATTTTTAAGGTCCTCTACTTCGTCCGGCTCCAGGCCGTCCTCGCCTTTCGTAAGGTCTCCGTAGTCCTTTTCAAAAATATCATCGACACGTTTGCGAGCGGCCTGAAAACTCATCGCGCGCTCATATTCCTTCTCCGCTTCGTCCGGACCATACGGATAGCCCATGGATCTCAGGTGGTCATATTCTTTATCGAGCTCTTTGAGAATTTGGTCCTTGTTATCTAGGTCAATCGTGTAGGGATAATTAAGGTCTTTGATCGCCTTACCTACGCTGTCCGGAGTAAATTCCTTCTGCGTTGACTTAACCAGATTAGCCGTTTTCGTATATTTGTCGGAGCCAGTGTACTGAGGCTTCTGGGGAGCCTTGGGCGCTTTAGACCATTCAATCACGGCCTGAGCTCCCGGCTGCTCCTGTCTGCCGCCTCTGGGTGCCGCAGAGATATGGCGTCCGTTAAACTTTCCGCCCATGCCTGCAAGAACCTCTCCGGTTCGATCGTCCAGTTTGACCGGCGTACCTTTGTTTTCGGGGCCGTTCGGTTTCACCGTGATCCACTTAACTCCATCCTTAAAACGGACGGGGACGCGGCCGAGGATTTTGATATTCATAAAGCAAACCCATAAAAAGAAACCGCCCGATCGCGAATGACCGAGCGGCTCAAACCCCATGTACTTACTCAAAGAGAAAGATCGGTTGTTGCACGGGACGATCAGCCCGCATTTCCTTAGAATCATTCTTGCCAAGTAACAATCCAAAGGAGAATCCATGCCCTATGAGCTGCCGGCAGACGTGCTGATTTATCACAGAAACAAAATTTTTATTGATGCCGCAAAAGCATCATCCGACTTCATAAAAGAATTCCGTTTATTTGTCGGCGAGGACATCGCAACTTTTCAGCGCCACTTGGATGAGGTTTTTATCGATGTAACAACCCTCGAGATTAAAAAACGGGTTGAAAACCCATGCCCCGAGGCTCTGGCCTCCGCTCAGCGTCTGGTTGAATCTTACCGCCCGATACACGAACTTTTCCACGATGCCGAGAAAGCAAAGACCTCGGCCGAGCTCAGGCATCGACTTGAAAGCGCAATTCAACGCGTTAATTCCGTCACCGAAAACCTAAAACGGCTATCCAAGTATAAGAAATACCTTAGACGCGACGTGAATATTCACGAGGTTATGGAACTGTTTTCCAAATACTCCGGAAAAGAACTCGAGGACCAAATAATTCTGAAGTTCGGCACCAAGGGATTTCAAAAACGCGTCAAAGCGCGAAAAAGGAAAAAAGTAAGCAACTTCGTTATGGTGGCTCTAATAGGCGGAATACTTCAGGCCCAACCATTGGCTAACGGCATTTCATTCCTTCTTGGATTGCCTAAGACCGAAAACTTTCCTGCCTTTGTCGAACAAATTAAGAAGGGCATCGGCAAGAAAATAAAGCAAGCTCAGGAGACAGAAAAGCAGGAAGCCGTACCCAATCGCGTCGATAACGATCTGGGGACGCCTGCCGTCGGAATCGAGAATCAGCGAGAAAACGTACAGAAAACAGAAAAAGAAGGGAACTCCGAGTTTCAAGCTGACCTCCTAAGTCTATAAAAGCAAAAGAGCTGCTTCAATCGTACATCCTTTCAACAACAACTGAAACAGCTCAAGCGTACTACGTTTCTTCCGGGCACGCGAAAGACCGCTATAGAGCGATCAGGCACAACGCGAAGTCGTAGATTAAATTGTTATTCCGACTTTACCACCTTAAACCGCAAATTAATATGGGTACTAACCCTCTCTTTCACCGTTCTGGGCACGCTCGATAGCGTCATAGAACGCCTGGAGGAAAGACCGGCGCCATTCCGGCTCCTGTCTGTAGGAGATCTTAGACTGACGTAGCAGTCGCTCGTACTCTCTGCGCGTGCCAAAAACGAATACCCGTATGTGGCGCTTTACCTTTGTACCGTCAACCCTTTCGGGCAAACTCATCCAGGCGCGCTGCAGAAGCTCGGCGTCCGAGTAGTCCGGCGCCGGTAAAAGAGGATCTCGCCCTTTGAGCTCGGTCACTTCCCGCCAGTACTTTTCTTCTTCGGTTTCCGGGGCGCGCTCGAAATAACACTTGGCATAGCGGCAGAAGGTGTCTGTAGGCGAGCGCCATCTGACAGGTTTGTCGCCATAGACCCGTCGCCAGTTAGCCAGGCGTTCATAGAAGTGAGTATCGATCAAAGAATTCTCCTGTTGATTTTTGCTTGATAATTAATTCCTATATCCGGCGCCGATTCGGAGTACCCGACCTGGATCGTCCAATGGTTGGCTACGTCGCACCCGAATAGGTTGTCCTCCGTGCAGGTGCCCTAGACGAATGCGTCCAGAGCGTGAAAGGTCTCCATAAAATTGAGGACATCCTTTATAGGAGGGCAGTTGTACATGCCTCCGTGATACAGATTGCTGTCCCAAACTCGCCCCGCCTTGAGTGCATAGTCGACTGCGACAGATATGACCTTTAACTTTTCTAAAGTGTTTGAATCAGACATGTTTTCTCCATTTGTGAAACTTTGGGTCGTTTTGCCGTTTTGTTCTGCGGTTTCTATAAGTCTCTATATAGGCTTATAAGTGTTATTTGTTTTCCTTCACGTTGACTCTTAGAAAATACATATACAAACGTCTAAACGACCAAGGAAAAGTTCTAATCGATATTCATCTCTGGATCTTTCAACCTAAGGCCCAAAAAACCTCTTCCCCTAATGTTGTAGCTGTTACGGATTGCACGAAAACCTTTTCCGCTTAACTGTTTCCCCAAAGACCGGGTGTTTCGGACAATGCCGTCCAACCCCCGTGGTTCGGCGTAGGTTTTCCAATTGGAAAAAGCCGCGATGGTAGTTACCGTATACTCTGGCCCGAACTCAAAGTTATCCTCCAGCCATTCGGCGAGAATATCTTGGGAGTCGATGTGCTCTTGCGTAGCCGTCTTCACTTCTTCCGGAGGATTCAGGCCGACTTCGTAATAATCCTTCAAGGCTTCAAGAATGAGATTTAAGATTCCGGAGCCTTCCGCTCTGAGTTTGGCCGGAAACGATTTATCCCGTTCTTCCTCGGAAAACCTCTTGTTAAACGGAATGATGCTTTCTCTTCTGGTCAGACCATAGTCGCTTCCTCGGAGAATGAGCTCTTCGTTAGCGCAGATAAAAAGAGTAAGCCGCGGCTGGAAAGTGTTCGTCTTTTTATACATCGCGCGAGCAGCTATCTTCTCGCCGCCGGTGAGCGCTTTGACGGTTCCGGATTTAATCGGCATATTGTTTTCGGGCTCCATCGTTACCACAAGCCGCTTATCTTTAAGCCTTACTAGGTCCTCTCGGCTTTGGCCGCCCTGGCTTCTGGTGTCACCCATGACGGTGCTCGCCTCTGTAACATCCCCGTAGTCTCCGAAAACATTCAGGATGCCGTTGATAAGCGTACTTTTACCGTTAGCGCCGCCGCCAAGAAGTGTGAAGTACTTTTGCTCAACCGGATCTCCCAGTAAAGCATAAGCTACACACCGCAAGAAGTACTTAATCATCCGCTCGTCACCGTAGAAAGCGTCGCTTAAAACTTTCTTGAAGATAGGACATTCGGCCTTAGGGTCGTATGCCACTCCCATACATTGAGTAATGAAGTGCTCCGGATCGGCCGGGATGAACTCTACCTTTTTCAAGTCAAGCTCACCGTTTTGGACAGCTACGTATCTGGTTAACGTGTTTAAGTCTTCGTCCCTCACTGCAATGGCCACGTCACCAGCTGCAATTTCCAGCATATGCTTGTACATAGCGGCCTTCTGGAAAAGCATTCCGACTTTTGCAATTTCCGCCGCGCTCGCGCCGTTCCTCTTCATGTCGTCTAGCAGTACAGCAATCGTCTGGCGTGCGTACTCCAGAACTTCCTTTTGAGTCTGCTCTTTGTAGTAACCGACGAATTCCAGCCATTTGTCTTGATCGACTACATATCGTACGAGGCCCTTATAGCGTTCGATGAATCTAACGGCGTTAGCATCTTCGGTGAAACCGACTATGCTCTTGTCATCAGCCTTCGGGAGAAAACTTTTTAGGAGAGCCGGCTTGAAACTGAGCCCTGTTAATTCCTTGAGTCGGCCCTTTGCTCTTACGATGATGCTTTCAATGTTGAGTCTATCTTTGAGATATGCACTCTTAAGCACGTCCTGCACTTGATATTGGTCTTCGGCCGCATCGATTCGGCTTAGTAGCAATACAAGTTCCTCGCTTTCTTTCTTTTTGAGGTTTGCGTTTACCGCCGAAATGATTGATTTAAACGTTCTGGGATTTTTTGATAGATCTCGGTCGAAACTTTTCCATACAGCTAACGTATCTTTCGGTCCGGCATATTTATCCGACTTCTTACTCCAACTATCGTAAAGTTGGTACGCCTCATCACAACCGTCAAACTGGAAGTGGATTGCCATCCCTACTCTGACCCATTCTTCTCTGGTATCGACGTATTCTTTCGGTAAATTGTTAAGGTAGCTTTCCGCTTCTTGAATAGATATCTCTGGCCTGTTTTCTTTCTCTACCATCCAGTTAAACGGAGAGCCGTCCGAGTTGCGCCCCTTGTCGAATGACGCGCCTTCTTCTTTGACTTTCCATTTTCGATGCGCGGCCACATAGTCTTCAAAATCCTTTAGAACGGCTAAAGCCTGATCCTTCGTGAGGAGAGGCAGTTCGGCCGCCTTTACTGTGAAAGGATTGCTCCCTTTATCGGGGAATTGGTAGAAGGTGCCTGCGTCAGGATTAAAGCCAATAATCACTGATTGGTTACCGGCGCCTCTTAACTCCATCATGTGCTCACCAGATTGCTCGTCCTCGTATTTCTTTGTGATTACGCGCGGTACGCCGGCCTCTCCGGACCTAAAAAACAGTTGGCTTCTTACTTGCCCGCAGTTTCTAACCATGCAAGTTTCGAGATGATGCTTGGTGATGAGGTACTCAAGGATCTCCTTGTCGCCAGAATCGAAGTCAAGTGCGTAGACCGGAGTAGTGCCCTGCCCGGTTAAAATTCCGACTGAATGGCTTTTGTATCTCTCCGCGTCTTCTGGTTTGAATCGATAGTTTGGCCATCCCGCAAGACCGCGCTTTGTGTCGGGTTTGATGGGGATGGGCAGATATCCATTGTCGACAAGCTTTTGTGCTGCTTGGCCGAACGTAGGGCTAAATTTGTGTGTCATTGCTATTTCTCCTGGGTTTTTAAAATCGGACCGCAAATAACATCGAACTCGTGTAAAAATTCGAGCAGATCTTTTCTGGAATACCAGAAGGCTCGAGGGCGCGCGTCTTTGAGTTCAACAATCACGTGCTCTTGTTCGTACCGCATCGCTTTAATTCGGCCGACGTTGAATGCCTCGATCTCATCCCCGAGAAAGATTTCCCGCCGATCGGAACCTCGTGCGTTAAGAACCAGCAGAAAGTTATCCTCTGTGTTTACGAGGTGGAAGATCCAGCCCCAGCCTTTTCTATACTTTCGTTGGAGCTTGTAACGCGGGTCGTTTTTCCCGTAGTAAACGACGAACGGAGTGACTTGCGCGTTCCAAACGTGGAAATCAAGGATTTCATATTTGTAGCCGGTGGCCGCAAGCGCCTTTTCTACTTCTTCTCTTGCTAGATAAGGAGCCGAGAAAAGCGCGTCCGAGCAAATTTGATAGTGATCGAATAAGTTTTCCGGGATAAGTGACCGGAATTGCTGATGAGTCATTCGATTGAGCCTATCGCCGCTTAATGCGATAAAATCGGAAAAGAAATCTCTGACTTTTTCCACTTCCACACCCGGTTCGACATGCCCATCATGTCGGCCGTTTGTGGTGTAGTGCGAAACATAACTATCAAGTAGCTTTTGCTTTCTGTAATTCATTTTTCCAAACTCCTTCTAAAGTTGGGTTAGTCGTCTCGATCAATGAAGTCGAGACAGTGAAGCTCAGGGTTCATGCGAGATAGAACCGGTCGAATGCCCCCGAGAAAGAAAACGTCCCCGCGCCATACTCCAAAAATTAGAGCTTCGCGATAACCAAGACCCGGAGTGTCCTCATCAATAAGCCGAATAAGACTGGCTGGGCTGATGCCGTCTGAGTCCTCAAAATGGATCGCTTCGCGTAATAGGCCGTAGATAGTTTGGATCCGATCGGGAAACTCTCTTCCGAATGCAAACTCAAGTTGTTCTCTTTCTTGCGCCGTAAACGGCTGATTTGCTTTGAAACATTTGCAGATCGCGCGGATACTCATTTTGATTTGCCCTTTTTGCTTGTTAAATAAAGCGCTCGCTGAAGTTTCAGAATCACGGAATAGCGAACGTCGGATACTTTTTTGTTGAGGATTTTCGACACGTAACCCTGACTTAATCCCGTCAAAGTAGCTATCTCTGACTGAGTTAAGCCACGACTGGTTAAGTCGGAAACGAGGGTGGAAGGCTTCTTCATTTCAGAAATCGAATTTAATAAATACGGAAATAATCTTACAACGATTTCTGCCTATCGGGAATATAATTTTATTCCAGAAGGAATGAAATTTAAGAGGACAAAATGTCGCTAGATGGAAAAACAGATATTCTCAGGCGGAATTTAAAACTTTTAATGGCCGCTAAAGGCATCACAGGCGCAGAGTTAGCTAAAAAGGTCGGCGTTTCTGCAGCGACCTTCAGCCGGCTAATGACGGGGCAGCTAACTTCGCCAAGAATAGGATTAATAAAAACCCTAGCCGATTTCTTTGAAATCCGACCCGAATTTCTTGAAACCCCAGGAGCACTAGATTCGATAGGCACCAGAGAAAGCCGCGTAACAGAATGGATCCCGCTCATACACAATTCGGCTGTTGTTATGAAACAATACGTTACAGGGAAACTTGAGCTAGATGAAAGCCAGTTAAAACAATGGCTTCCTCCAATTCCTGACGCCGGTTTAAGAGAAAAGCTAGCGCAAGAAGATGATGCGATGCGGCTTGAGATTTTCGCGATAGAAGCCCCGGATGACGCCCTTGCGCCCAGACTTCAAAGAGGAGATTTCCTCTATGCTTTGACGCCTCAAGAGTATCCTAAAGACAAGATGTTCACCGGACTACTTAACCTCAACGGCGGTATTACTTGCGTGGCAAGAGAAGTACGCTCTGAGCTTGATGTCTGGTATTTTCGCGCCACTTCCCCCGAGCATCCGAACGCGGGCAAATGGATCGAATTTTCGCGTGATAAGCTGCAGGCAATGATTGTAGGTGTATACAAAAAACTATAGTTTGATTCCCGCAACTAGAAACCGTCTTCTGACGGTTTTTTCATGCCCCCTATGAAATTTAATTTCATTCCTATTGAAATTAAATTTCTTTCAGGTTAATATGGCGTCGTTGAGTTTGAAATCAAATTTCAAAGGACAAACGAAATGCCGAATACCAAAAGCGAAGTTCCTTCAAAAGCCGCTGGCCGCGCACTCAGCTTTGCGCTCATGCTTACTCTCATGGCAAAGGGCTATCCAGAAATGCCCGTCGCAAAGCTCGTCAATCTTCTCCATATCACTCCAGACGATGCGAATGCAATCGCTGATGGTGTGTTGCCCTCTCCTGAGGCCATTGAAAAAGTCTGCAGCTTCATTAGCAGCAACTCCGCCAAAAACTCCGAACAGGCGATTACTCAATACGAAATCGAGCCATGGCCCGTTATGAATTTTTCTTTCCGGAGAGTTCCTCATGCGACGCGAATTTAACGACTTTGAAATTGCCGTCGGCGCGCTCGTCGCTTTCCTCGGTTTCTGGGGTTTTGTTTACCTCGTCTTCAGTCTTCCGGAACTGCTCGGAGGTCTCTTATGAACTCAGTTTTTAACCTCGCCTCCTACAACTTCAATCAGTTGACTGATGACGAGCTTCTCCTGGCTGCATTCCGAGGGCTTAACCAATATGCCGCCGATCATTCGGACATTGGCTTATCGCCTGGAGGCCGTTCAGCAGGACGTGGCCTATGCCCAGGAGGAGACCGAAGAGGTAAAGGAAGCGCTCAGAAAATTTTATGAGGATGTAACCGAAGGTCTAGGCGATCTTGAAAAGGAGCTTTGCGGCTATGCATCCGACCTCGAAAAAGCAACTGACACGATTCTCGAATCTGAAGGAAAGATTCTGTTGCCGGACGGCACGCTTATCGATGACCTCGATCTCGACGAAGACTCTCCGGACGATCAGATCGTCGTATCCCGCCGCCAGCTAGACGCCATCCGTGCCCGAATCGACAAGATCGGCTACGCCATTTCCAACCTAGAAACCGAGGACTTCTTCCCCGATCACCCTTCCATCTAAGACTAAAGGAGATATTTATGTCTTTAGAAACTGCCATCCAAGAAAACACCAAAGCACTGCAGTACCTGGCTGAGATTGTTAAACAGGCCATGAGCATGAAACCCGTGCAGGCTCCTGTTGCGGCCGCCGCTCCGGCGCCTGAGCCCAAAGCCGCACCGGTCGAACCTGTAGCCGCGGCTGATCTTCCTCCGGCGGCAGCGCCAGCACCTGCTCCGGAGCCTAAACCCGAACCGAAGGCCGCTCCCGCCCCCGCGATCAACCCTGTCGAACTTCGTGAGGCCATGGTCACCAAACTGCAAAAGCTCTTCGAGCATTCGCCAGCCAAGGGTGCCGAGATTCTCCATTCTTTCGGCGTAAGACGCCAGTCCGAACTGCCGGACGAAAAACTGCCCGCTTTCTGCGATGCCCTGGTTAAAGCTCTCCAAGCTGAAGGAGTTCTGTAATGGCCCACGCTCTTTTATCCCCGTCATCTGCACACCGCTGGATGTCCTGTCCGGGAAGTGTATCTTTGTCTCGCCTTTACCCGGACGAATCGTCCTCTTATGCCGAAGAAGGCACCCTCGCTCACGCTTGGGCGGCTCATCTTCTTGATCCACAGCATCAGCCTCAGCCGACTGAGGCCCTGAGCTCCGACAACATGACCTTCGTACAGGACTATGTCCTTTTCGTTGAGCGCGAAACCTTAGGAGGAGTCCGCCGCATTGAGTATCCGGTCTCCGTCTCCGAGGTCACGGGCGAAGCTAATGCCAAGGGCACGATCGACTGCGCCGCATTGGTCAACGGCACGCTCAAGATCATTGACCTTAAATTCGGTAAGGGCGTGAAGGTCGACGCCGAGCACAATACCCAGCTCATGATTTACGCCGCCGGTGCCTTGCCCTTGTTCGATGTGATCGACGAGGTCAAAGACATTGAGCTCACGATCTTCCAGCCGCGCATTAACAATATTTGCTCCTGGAAGCTGACGCCCGCCGAGCTGGATGAGTTTGTGAACAAAGCCCGGGCGCGAGCGTCTATTGCGATCAACTATCTGCACGCCGATCCTCTGCCGCTCGCCGCACTGGAGCCGTCTGCTGATGCCTGCCGATTCTGCAAAGCTAAGGCCGCATGTCCGGCACTCCAGCAGAAGGCAGCCGAGGCCTGCGACTTCCGTCCGGTACTGGATCGCGGCCAGGACATTCCGATTGTTCCGGAAGAAGCCCTGAGCTC
>ERZ772881.2877-NODE-2877-length-11549-cov-5.127632_pt1 | contig 11549 bp, 10 predicted proteins | sample MGYA00580581_ERZ772881 | MGnify/ENA primary metagenome ERZ772881 (study PRJEB29015, sample SAMEA2737668) | human gut metagenome | biome: human gut; feature: human-associated habitat; material: faeces | place: China | collected 2012 ...
TACAGGGTATTCAAGATTTTTGGGTAGCCCTTCCACGGAACTTTGCATATGCGCCAAATTTTTTTGTAATTTTGCAAAAAATACACTTAAAAATGAAGACTATTATTAAGCTTGTTATCGTATGTCTGTTTTCAAGTATGATTCTTTGCTGTACAGATAAAGATACTATAAAAATTTCATCTATTATTCCAGTAGTAGAAGCCAAGCCTGATACTGCTCTAATGATGTTGGATAGCATAAATCAGATAAAACTCTCGGATAAAAGTTATGCTCTATATTCCTTTGTGTACACCATGGCACAGGATAAGGCAGGTTATGATATTGACAATGATTCCCTTATCAGAGTGGCATATAATTGGTATCGTAATAAACCTAATGATAGCCTATACGCCAAGTGCCTGTACTATATGGGATTGTATTATGCACAGAATGATAGCACTGAGAAAGCACTCGTATGTTTTTCCAATGCTAACATAGTGGCAAGAACCCGGCACGACTATTATACACAGAGCTTGGCTTTGTATCAGACTTCTATTATTCAGAGGGATTATGCTCCTAGGCGTGCCATCCGTAGTGCGAAAGACGCTATTTCATTATATAATAAAGCGGGGAAAATCACTTTAAGTAATGAAGCGTATTCTGTGTTGAATCTAGCCGATTGTATAGCTTATAACCAAAGTGAAAATGATAATATTAGTAAGGCAATTATAACTGCAAATAAAGCATTAGCTTTAGCGTGGGAATCTAAAGATTCTTCAGTTATCGCGGATACTTATCAAGATTTGTCGTTGTTTCATAGTATTTTGGAACAACCATCACAAGCACTATCATGCGCAAAGTTGTCGTGGAGATATAGGTCAAGGAAGGACAACTCTGCAAAGGTAGCACTGGCTAATGCCTATCTGACATCAGATTCTCCCTCAAAGGCGAAGGAGATAATAATGTCAATACGTAAAAAGGATTACAGAAAAAATGGAAGCTCTTTGTATTCTTTGCTCCGTTTTATAGCATTCAAAGAAAAGGATTATGTATCTGCTAATAGATATGCAGATTCTACAGAAATATATCTTAAAGAGGAAAATTCTGCCAATCTAAAAGATAAGGATTCCTATTATAGCAGCTTAATCCAGAAGGATAATGCAAGAAGAGCAAGGATGGAAAAAGCAAAGCAAATTCAGAATGTCATAATGCTTGCTATCATAATAGTAGTTTTTTTGATTGGTACACTTATACTTCATTATGCTAGAATGGAAAAGAAGCAACTTTTACTGAAGTTGCGGCATCAGCAGGATAGTTATCTAATGCAAATGGAACATAAAGAGAGGCAGCTGGCTATGATGAAGAATTTTCTTATGCGGAAAATGGATATTCTTCAAAAACTTAACAAATTGAAGTCTGAAGACAAGAGATCAATAATACTTAACGAAGAAGACTGGAATGAACTTGAAATTTTCTTGAATAGTACTTATGATGGATTCGTTGTGAGGTTATATCAGCAATTTTCGCGTTTGACCAAGAAAGATGTACATTTCCTAATGTTGATAAAAGCTGGCCTTTCGTATTCTAGCATAGCGATGGCGTATAATATAGAAGCGAAATCGGTAAAACAAAAGCTATTCCTCCTGAAAGAAAAATTGGGGCTGAAAGGTAGTAAGATTTCTACTTATGAGTTCATAAATGAATTCTGAAATTGCCATTATTATTTTTAGACTTATAAAATGGGGGGGGGGTGAATATATAATATGTTGTTTTATAGTATGTTATGAGCATAATTAACCAAAAGCATTTTTAGACCATATTTTCTTGGATAATATTTACCGGTATCCTAATTTTGCAATCGTAAATACAAAAATATTAATGAGATGAAGAAAATATTTATTCTGATGGCTATAACATTAATTTGGTTATGTCCAATATCAGCAAAGAGAATACCTCTAAGTGCAAAAGCTGGTTTTCATAGAGGACATCTACGTATGCCATCTTTGCAAAGAGTTGTAGCAGATTACGAAGATGGCATTATGACTATAGATGTCAGTGGATATACAGGTAGTGTAAAAGTCAATATTTCCGAACCAAATGGCACTATTGTCTGTCAGACAGAGGAAATTGTATCAGGAACGGGTACAATAACTAATAACTATATCTGTTAATAGTCATGATGGAGGAGAGAAACTGCTAAAAGTTTCTTTAGGAGACGCTTTCTATTTTGGCTATTTCACAGCTTAAAAATAACAGAAGTGGATATTAACGCAGACCAAACTGACTAAAGGAGCTGAAGCCGAAAAGCTAAAGATACAAGGGCAAAGGGGCAGGTAACGCAGAAACGAATAGGTTATGAGGAAAATCAGAGCCTTTAGGCAACACGATTCCATGCTATGTGGTGTAACGTGTCTTCGGATAGTTGCAGATTATTACGGTAGGGACTTCTCGGAAGCATCCCTCTCAAATATTTGCGAAGCTACATCAGAGGGGGTGTCACTATTGGAAATTAATGAAGCCGCAAACCAGCTCGGCTTTCATACGGTCTGCGCTAGATTGTCAACAAAGGATATCTCTGAAGCTCCACTTCCATGTATCATTCACTGGAACCAGAATCATTTTGTCGTACTATATTATAAAATCAGAAGAGGCTCTTTCTATATAGCTGATCCAGGCAAGGGGCTGTTAAAATACAACTTAGGGGAGTTTAAAAGCCACTGGGTCAGCACTCGCTCTGACGGCGAGGAGAAGGGCATAGCGATGTTGCTGGAGCCTACGCCTGCTTTTTATTCCAACAAGGAAAACGGTGGAAGTAACAAGGACAAGAATCCGAGGTCGTTCCGATTCCTTTTCGGCTATGTCAGGAAGTACCGCCGCTACTTCGGGCAGATTGTGCTGGGACTCATTGTCGGCAGCCTGTTACAGCTTGTTTTGCCATTTCTCACGCAGTCCATAGTCGACGTGGGCATCAAAGGCCGTGACATTGGATTTATCTGGCTGATACTCCTTGGTCAGCTGATGCTCACTTTCAGCCGCACAGCCATCGACTTCATCCGTCGTTGGCTCCTGCTGCACATCAGCATGAGGATAAACATATCGCTCGTGAGCGATTTCTTCATCAAGCTACTTAAGTTGCCGATGTCTTTCTTTGACACCAAACTTATGGGCGACCTAATGCAACGGATGAATGACCACAGCCGCGTTAATAACTTCCTGACCAACCAGGCATTAAGCGTGACTTTCTCCATGCTGACGTTCGTCGTGTTCACCATTGTGCTGCTGCTCTACAACAAGCTGATATTCGCGATATTCATTCTAGGCAGCATGCTCTATGGCCTGTGGATGGCACTATTCCTAAGGCGACGCAAAGTGCTAGACTATGAACTATTCGAGCAACAGGCCATCAACAACAACAAGACCTACGAGTTTATCACCTCTATGCAGGAGATAAAGCTGCAGGACTGCGAGCAACGCCGGCGTTGGGAGTGGGAGGACACACAGGCAGACCTCTTCGGGGTACAGATGAAGTCACTTAAGTTGCAGCAGGCACAGGAGGCTGGCAGCATATTCATCAATGAGCTGAAGAATATCATCATAACTGTAGTCGCGGCAGCGGCTGTAATCCACGGTCAGCTTACTCTGGGCATGATGCTCGCCATACAGTATATCATCGGACAGCTTAACGCTCCCGTAGAGCAGCTGATGAATTTCTTCTATTCCCTACAAGATGTGAAGATAAGCCTGGAGCGCATCAACGAGATTCATAGGGTGGATGATGAGAATGGCAAGACCGGGCTAAAAACCAGTCTCACAGACAACAGCAAGGGCATAGATATTGACGGCATCATGTTCAAGTATGACCCACATGCCTTGTCGAAGACGCTCGACAATGTCACTATCCATATCCCCAAGGGAAAGGTAACGGCAATCGTTGGTGCCTCGGGCAGCGGAAAAACCACACTGGTAAAACTGATGCTCGGCTATTATCCGGTCTTGGAAGGCCTGATAAGTATTGGAGGCACGGACATCAATACGCTCAACAAGAAATGGTGGCGCAGACAATGTGGCGTAGTGATGCAGGACGGAGTGATCTTCTCGGAGAGCATTGCCCGCAACATAGCAGTGGATGATGGGGATATCGATGAGGCCAGACTGCAGAAAGCCGCACAGATAGCCTGTATCCACGGCTACATTATGTCACTGCCACTGAAGTATAACACCAAGATAGGGCGTGACGGTGTCGGCCTGAGTCAGGGACAGCGACAGCGCATCCTCATAGCCCGCGCGGTCTACAAGAATCCCGACTATATCTTTCTCGACGAGGCGACCAACTCTCTTGATGCTAACAACGAGCGCGCTATTGTCGAGAACCTCGACAAGTTCTATCGTGGCAAGACGGTTATCATAGTGGCCCATCGCCTGAGTACCGTCAGGAATGCTGACCAGATTGTTGTGATAGACCATGGCAAGGTAATAGAGACAGGCAACCATGAGGCGCTCACAGCCAAGCGTGGTGCCTATTACAATCTTGTCAAGAATCAGCTGGAGCTGGGAAGCTAAAAAAATATCATTATGAGGAGTTCAAAAATCATAAATAGAAAAGTAGGTTTGTTGCTGTTGGTTTTACTAGCAGTTTTGAATGTCCATGCTTCCGATTTCCTTATCTCCGGTACTGTGTGTAACGGGGAGACAGGTAAGGCTGTAAATGCTGTATCCGTTAAGCTGTTATCGTATGACGGCATAGCGATTGCCAGCACCACAACAGATGCCAAAGGGAGATTTCGTCTCCAACATGTCGCAGCAAACGATTATCTGCTGACTTTCTATGCCATCGGGTATGACAGCGCAAAGGTGTCGATACATGGTCTGAATGAGAATTATGACTTGGGTGAGGTGACTATGCTGCCAAAGTCGTATGAACTTAAGGAGGTGTCAGTGTATTCGCAATCCATGAGTATGAATGCCGACCGCATGACGTTCTTCCCGAGTGGGCAGGTGAGGGAAAAGAGTCAGGACGCAATAGACGTTATGAGGCTACTGAATATGCCTGAACTGAAATTTGACCTTGCGAATCATACTTTTTCTTCCCTGCGAAATGGAGCCCTGCAGATACGCATTGACGGAGTCGTCTCAACGCAGCAGGACCTTGAGGCTGTCCAGCCACAGGACATAGCCAAGATAGAGTATATCACCAATCCGGGCATCATATACGGTGATAATGTAGCAGCGGTCATATTAGTGAAGACCAAACGTAAGTTCACAGGCTTGCAAGGGGGCTCACGCGTCTCGCAGGCTTTGACAACCGCAGCTGGATCACAGTATGCCTACCTGACGCTTAGCCGTCCGCATGACCGGTATTCCCTGCAACTGTCAGACAGCTACAATTATAGCGGTGGAAATTACAGCCTGATGTCTAAATCACTGTCATACCCAAACCGTATCCTTGACTTTGCAACCATAGGGGACTCTTATCGGAATCATTATGACCTGCCCTCTGCCCAGTTTGACTATACCCATTCGTTCGGTGAGAGGAGTTTCATGAATATCAGGGCGAAATATGGTTTCAGTCACAATCAGCCTGGTGATATGACAAGTGAGGCCTATACAGACGAGTCTCCTTTCTATACGGACATTACACGAAGCCGTGATAATGAGCACAACACATCGCTTGACGTCTATTACACCAACACGACATCAACTGGGAAACAGCTTGACGCCAACCTGACTGCGACATATATCGCCACGGATTACAAGTACGGCTACAATAAAGCCTATGCACAGTCTGATAATGCGGATTACTCAAACTCTTACGACGCTGATGGCAAGCACGGCTCAATAATCGGTGAAATAAAGTACAGTGTCCCTGTTTTCGGTAAGCATCATCTCACATTTGGTTCGCGCAACAGCTATTCCCTGACGCGGAACAACTATTTTGTTGACGAAAAGAAGACTCCATCTCACCTGGATGTCTTCCTTACCCATGATTACGTTGAGTTTTCTGGTAATCTGTACAAGGTCAACTATACAGTTGGTGGAGGCTTGGCATATTATTATTTCAGGAATGACGCGCTGAGCAAGAGCTACACTTTCTTCCGTCCTCGTCTCTCCCTTTACGTGCCTTTGTCCAAAGTCTGGTCCCTGCAATATTATCTGGGCATTAATCCGAATGAGCCTTCACTCTCACTGCTCGCCGATGTCATACAGCCCGTGTCCGAATACGAGAAAAGGAAGGGTAATCCGGAACTCCGGCCCTATCAGGCTTACATGAACCGACTGTCGCTGAATTTCGTGAAGGGCAAGACTTATTGTGCCCTTATGGGTTACGTTCAATACAACAGTCGGCCATATATAGACAATCCTGTAGTGTATGATGCGGCGACCGACAAGTTTGTTTACAGTATGAGTAACCAAGGCCATTTCCTGCATGTCCAGACACAGCTGTATGCCAGTCAACGGCTATTCCAGGACAAGCTGAGTATCTCAGCCTATTGCCTTATGAACCATTACGTAAACCATGCTGACGCCTTCCAGAATCACTATACGGCTTTTATCGCTGGTGGATCAATAAGTTATGATGGGAAGGCGTGGGGACTTTCGGCATCGTGCTTGTCACTGGTACGTACGCTTTTCGGAGAGACAAAAACGACACAGCATGCCAGTCTTCAGCTGTCAGCATACTGCAATGTGAAAAAACTAAGGATAAGCCTGTCCGCCAACAATCCATTCATGCCTCACGCCTACAGCCAGAGGACAATGCTGGGCAGCCATCTTGTGAAGTTGTGTTCAACCACGTTCTCCAAGGCAAACAACAATTATATCAGCCTGACTGTAAGTTATACGTTCAGTAAGGGAAAGAACAAAGAGTACAGGCAAAACATACAAAACACAGATATAGATTCCGGAATAATGAAGTGAGCGGGAAAGAGCCATAGTAAGGGACTTGCCATCCATATACGCTCACATAAAAACATAAAAGAATATGCCGGCATATTGAAAGAGGCTCATTAGTAATAACTTAAAAAAATTATCATTATGAACAAAGAAGAATTTAAGATGCTTGAAAGCATCAAGCTTAGTGATGATGAGCTTTTGGTCATCACTGGTGGTATCAATGAAAACGAGCAAACCTACAACTGTGGTTTAGGCTGCGGTTTAGGTTGTGGAAGAGGATGTGGTGGTTGTACACCAGCATCAAACCCATCCGGGCCCTCAAGTCCATCTGCTCCCTCAGCACCATCTACCTCCTCTGCTTCTTCTGTACTAGTCTAAGCAGATAGAATGGTTCTTCATGTAGCATATGTGTGATATTTTTATAGTGTGTACGTGCCTATTATATTTGGTATTGTACACACTTTGGAAGGTTCATCGATATGAAACAAAGCGATTATAATATTTTTCTGCCTGAGCAGAATAATGTACTCTGTTTTAATAGCTATTCAGACAGTTATCTCATTATCTCAAAAAGCTCTTATAGGGAGTTGCTGGCTGGAGACTTACATGAGTTCAGTGCTGATAACCCCAACACTTATGATGCCCTAGTGCAATCTGGTTTTATTATTCCCGATGACGTTGATCAGCTCGCAATGCTTAGAACAGAGAACAAAAAGGAAATGTTTGCTTCTGATACAGACTATCTTATGGTATATCCCACTCAGGATTGCAATCTTAAGTGTTGGTATTGCTATGAGACTCATGTACCTGGTAGCAAAATGACGAAAGAGGTTCTTGAGAGGACAAAGTCTTATATATCGAAATTGTGCCAGTCATCAAAGGCAAAAACTTTGAGGATGACATTTTTTGGAGGAGAACCTTTCTTATATTACAAAGATATAGTTAAACCATTATTAAGGCATACATATGAGTCATGTCTTAAAAGCAAAAAAGCTTTTGTCCCCTTCTTCGTTACCAATGCAAGTTTGCTCAACAAAAAAACAATAGATGAAATAATGCCATTCAATCCTGTGTTTCAAATAACCTTAGATGGATGGAAAAACAAGCATGACAGCGTTAGGAAGTGGAAATCTAACGGTCTTGGAACCTATGACCACATTATAGAGGTGATAGATCAGATCTGCAAAAAAGAGCAGGAGAGAAATACTGTAGGGCGTAATGTAATAACAGTTCGAATCAACTACGATGATGAAACCCTGAATGATATGGTCGAAATCATAAGGGATTTCGAAGGGATTGACAAAAAACTTGTGTTTTTCCAACTTGAAAGAGTTTGGCAGACTATGGGGAGTATCAATGAGAAAAGGATTGAACAACTCAAAAAGGCCTTATTACAATTAACTTTAGATGGTTATTCTGTAGGTCATGGACTTTTTGGTATAAAGAGGGTAGCGTGTCCTGCAGAAATATATCATTATGCTGTAATCAATTGGGATGGTAATATCTACAAGTGTAATGGTAGAACGCTATCAGAACCTAACAAGGAGGGTGTCTTATTGGCTGATGGCACAATTAGGTGGAATGAGAAAAAACAAGCAAAGAGGGTAGCCTTGTCTACATTTGAGAATAAAATGTGTCTCAACTGCAAAATGCTACCACAATGTTTAGGACCTTGCAGCCAGAAAATACAGGAGTGTAATGGCAATTTAGAAGACATTTGTTCTTTGAAGTATGCTGACATGCCGCTTAGCGAATATATTCGTACAAATTTTGAGATGAAAATAATAAGGAAGAGGAATGAGACCAGATAGCAAAACTAATACGGATAATATAGAGCTGCGCAGTGAAAAAGTACGCCATATCATAGGCAAGGTGCCACCAGTGCTGGTCCGTACTGGAACGATAATTATAACTCTGGTGGTGATTGCCTTTGGGGTAGCATTCTACACCATCCACTATCCGATAACTATAGAAGCTCAAGGAGAAGTGCTGCCCCACTACACACTTAAAATCATGATACCCTATAAATACAATTACCTGTTCGACAAGCCAAGAATGATTAGTGTAACGTATGAGGGAGAGAGTGATAACGCGCAACCACACACATACCCTGTAGCGTCTTATGACAGACAACTAGTAAGAGTTGGCTCAGATAATTTCTTCATCACCAAGGCCAACATCAGCTCAGATAACAATATAACCCAAGTAGGTCAAAAGGCAGATGTAAGGATTATTATTAGTGACAAGACGTTTTGGCAACAGGTTTTCAATCATAAATAATATAAATATGAAATGGAGTAAATACAACTTTATGTTTAAAGCTAAGTCAGGAGACTTCTATCTCTTGTATAACACTATGTCAAACGTATTCCTAAAGCTTGACAATAGTATTGCTTCTTTACTTTTGAAAATAAGGAACGGACAATTGTCTGAAGATGATCTGGATGAGGAACTAAGAAAAGAGATACTTGATAACAACATCTTAGTTAGAGATGATAATATCGAATTGGCTAAGTTTAAACTGTTGAAGCAATATAATAGAATGAACGATGATGTTCTTTCTCTTACTATAGCACCGACCATGGCATGTAATCTACATTGCTCGTATTGCTTTGAACAGAATCACCCTTCTGTATTCATGAAAGATGATGTTGAAGATGCAATTATAGCATTTATTAAAGGGCTGAGGGATGTAAAATACATTCATATTTCTTGGTTTGGTGGAGAGCCACTTCTTTATTTTGATAGGATTGTTAGTTTGACAAATAGAATAAAGTCTATTCAAACCGTGAAAGGATATGAAGCGGAAATCATAACAAATGGCGTAAATATGAGTGCTGATAAAGCAAGTGCTCTTGAGAATCTTAACATAAAAACAGTTCATGTAACCATAGATGGTCTTGAATCTATCCATAATGAGAGGCGAGGCGGAGATAATCATGTCAATACATTTAAGAAAATAATTAGCGGACTTGATTTATTGTCTAAATATGACAATATCTCCAAAACTATTAGGGTAAATATTGATAAGACTAATTCCGAGCAATTTGTTAAGGTTTTCAATTTTATCCGTAATAGATATGCAGGTTTAAATTTCAATACTTATATAGGTTTCATAAAAGAATCATATGGCAGTGGTAATTCTTGTAAGGGCTGTTTTTCGAATTCTGAACAGGGTATGTATGTGTTAAACGCATACAAGAAACTCGGAATGCCAGCCCCATCATTATTGATGACAAGATATAATTATGAATGTATAGCCCGACAAAGAAATGGCTTCCTGATCGGTCCGTTGGGAGGAATATACAAATGCTGGACAGACTTGGGCAATCCAGGCATGTGTCTCGGTAATGCAAAAGAATTAAGTAACATATCAATGGATCTCTTGGCAGAATACATGGTAGGTGCAGACCCTTTTGAAAATGCAAAATGCAAGGACTGTAACCTTCTGCCATTTTGTGGAGGAGGATGTCCTCATTCACGTATAATGAATTTGTTTCACGGAACGAAAAATGACAACTGTCACTTTGCTAAGGGTCACATGGAAGAACTTCTTGAAACCTATTATAATTTGTGGCAGTCTAATCAATAACAATTTAAATTTTTCATTATGGTCAAATTATCAATCAACGTGTTGAAATCTTCACGCACCTTAGATGGCGATGTAAAAATGGCAGTTTGTCAAGGTATGACAAATGAGATGCAGTCAAAAATTTTAGGTGGACAAACTAAAGAGAAGGATCTGAGTCCTATCTGTGACGCAGTATGTTATCCATCGGAGATGGGACATTGTAGCTGTTACCATAACTTGTGTTAATTAATATGTGGGCCATAGGGTTTCTTTAATCCCCATGGCCCACTTTTTTAATGTAAAAATTATGAGTTATAATAAACTACTTTTATTTCTTTTCGTTATAATCCCTATGAGATTATTTGCTCAGAATGACACCATTCAAGCTGCAAGACAACTTAGAGAGGTCATTGTCAGCGGGAAGTATATACAGCAGGAAGCAGATCACTACAATTGTATACCTACAAGCAAACAGCGCAGACATTCCCACTCAGGATTCGAACTGGTACGGAATATGATGATAGCGGGCGTTGATGTCAATACGGAAGGCGGAAGCGTAACAACTCCCGCAGGGGCAGCTACTCTCTATATTAATGGCAGGGGGGCTTCTTTCCGGAAGATACAGAGCCTCCGGCCTAAGGATGTTGTCCGCATAGAATATTATGACATGCCGACAGGAAAGTATGCCAAAGATAAGGCTGCTATGAACTTCATTGTCAGGACTTACAATTACGGTGGATATGCCCAGGTTGACGGGCTGCAAGGCTTAGACTATAAGAAAGGCGACTATAATGCCACTTCCAGATACAGTTTTGGGAAATACAATATGAACGTATGGGCAGGGTACAATATATCAAACCCTAAAGTTGATGTATACTCTATCGAGAGATATCAATTACCCGAAGAAGTAACGAAGACCTCAGTCTCCTGCAATAATGACAAAGAGAAAATAGGCAGATATTTTACTGCCAGTCTCAGCCGTATGTCGCAAAAGACCACATGGATGCTCAGGGCAAGTATAGAAAATAACAGGGACTGGGATAACACACAGAATGGACTAACGGCCCAGAACGAAGGGTATTGCTTCTGACTGATAAGTTGGAACTGC
>ERZ772881.2878-NODE-2878-length-11544-cov-6.124032_pt1 | contig 11544 bp, 8 predicted proteins | sample MGYA00580581_ERZ772881 | MGnify/ENA primary metagenome ERZ772881 (study PRJEB29015, sample SAMEA2737668) | human gut metagenome | biome: human gut; feature: human-associated habitat; material: faeces | place: China | collected 2012 ...
TTCCAATAGTCAAACATAAGCCCGCAATTTTTATACCAAGGATTGGCCAGGCTGTGTAAACTTTGCTAATTTGGATGATTGCGGATATTCATTTTTACTTTGTTACGTTTGAGGGACATGTAAAGCGTGGGAAAGAAGAGATAGATGCAGATGAAATCGATCCTGACAACGCACAGGTATAGTCCCTCCATGACCATCATACTGAAAGGTAAGTCTGGACTGATTATTACAATACAAGACCTCTGTAAAACTCTTCTGCGAGATTTTTTTAAGGAATGCAACTTATTGATGGTCCATTTTATACTGTTTCGAAGTAAATAGAGTTTTGCAGAGGTCTCGGTACAGGAAAATCCTTTCAGCTCTGTTCAATTCACCACCTGGCCCTGCCCAGCAAAAGTGGTGGGAGACCGGTGAACGGCTCCCGTTGTCCAGGTACGCATCAATCCTGCTGACTCTCCACGACTTTTCCGTCAAAGAGGCGGATGATGCGATGGGTCTGCTCAGCGTCGTGCTCATTGTGGGTTACCATAACAATAGTGGTACCTTCCTGGTTGAGCTCTGTGAGCAGCCGCATCACCTCGGCACCGTTTTTCGAGTCGAGGTTACCGGTGGGCTCATCGGCAAGGATGAGCTTCGGACCGAAGACCACGGCGCGGGCGATGGCGACGCGCTGCTGTTGTCCGCCGGAGAGCTGATGGGGGAAGTGCTTGGCGCGATGCGAGATATTCATGCGCTTCATCACTTTCTCCACTTTCTTCCTGCGTTCGCTCCTGGGAATGCCGAGGTAGGTCAGTGGCAGGGCAATATTCTCCTCTACATTGAGCTCGTCGATGAGGTTGAAGCTCTGGAACACGAAGCCTATCCGCCCTTTACGCAGGGCCGTGCGGTCGCTCTCCTTCAGCGATGCCACCTCTTTGTCACCAAGCCAGTACTGGCCGCCGGTGGCGTTGTCGAGCAGACCGAGAATGTTGAGCAGCGTCGACTTGCCACAGCCCGACGGTCCCATGATGGCGACGAACTCACCGTCGTTGACCTCAAAACTCACTTTGTCCAATGCGATTGTCTCCACCTCGTCGGTGCGGAACGTTTTTGATAAATCCTTTACTTTAAGCATATTCTTACCTTTTTATATCGTTCTTTTGTTTATTCGTCTTTCAGGTATTTCACCGGGTTGTCATTCGCCACACGATGGCAGTTCAGCATCATAGTTACCGATACGATGAGCAGGATAACGATCATCACAATCAGGAAGATCCAGGGCGAGAGCGTGATGCGCTGCGTGAAATTCCGCAGCCACTGGGCAGCAATCATCCATGCGCCGACAGCCCCCACTGCTACACTCAGCGCAGCCAAAGGCAGCATGTTCCCAATGAACATCCGCAGGATGTCCGTCACCGTGGCACCGTTCACCTTTCTGATAGCAATCTCTTTGCTGCGGCGGCTCACCTCGTCGCTTGTGTAGCCCACAAGCCCAAAGAAGGCAATGATGAGCACCACAAGTCCACCCACAAGGATACCATTGCGGAAGTTCTTCTGCTGGGTGTACTGATTGCCGTATTCCACGGCATAGCTTCTCACATAGATCTTCTTGCCGGGGAACATCCGCTCGGCTTTCTCCTGCATGCGTTGTATCAAGTCAGGTGTGAGGTTGTTGGTCTTGACCAGCATGTTCTCCTCCGTGTGAGGACTGTAGAACAGCATCGAGGGCCTGTTCATATCGTCGGCATGATTGACTCCACCGAGCTGTATGTCGTGATACACGCCTACAATGGTCATCGCAGGATGGAGCGAGTCGCAATGCTCAGTGATGGAGATGCGCTTGCCCACCACACCGTCTTTCCAGTGCGCCATGGTGGCGAGTTTGCGGGCGAAGGCTTGATCCACCATCACCTGCCAGTTATTGTCGGATCGGTCGGTGAAAAAGGTGCCTTGCACGATGGGCAGATTCATCAACCGGAAGAAGCCTCCGTCCACACTGTAAAGGTCGGTAGCGTTGAACCGGCTCTTCGGACTGCCTGGCAGCATGACATCGTTGCCGGATCCGAACCACTCATCGATAGGCAACTGGTGGGCAGAGGCAGTGAGCTGCACTTCCGGCATGCGGCGGAGCTCGGTCAGCAGGTCATGCCGCTGGTCAGCACTCACACCCTGCACATTGATGATGGCGACATTGCTGTAGTCATAGCCGGGATTGAACATTAGCACCTTATTATATTGCAGGTTGATCACTGCCAGCAACGAGAGCATCAATCCCACAACGACAAACTGCACGGCAAGCAGTCCCAACTTCCAGTGACGGCGGTTCTCCTGCCAGCCTCTGAAAGCGGCTGTCACCAGCGTATGGTTGTAGAGCCAGCCCGGTACCAGGCCGCCCACAGCAAGGACGGCAACGATGATGAGTACGAGAATCCACGAGCCACGATTGAAGAGCAGGGTGGTGACGGGTGCTGAGAGAAATGCTCCAATGCTGCCCTTGCACAGCAGGACCAGCACAGCAGCGAGGATGACGGAAAGACCTACATGCACAGTAGCCTCCGTCATCATCTGTCCATAGATGTTCCGTCGCTCGGCACCGAAGCATTTTCTGACCGCCATCTCACGGCTGCGTCCCACGATATTGCTGATGACGATGAGCAGATAGTTCATCACCGAAGAGAACAACAGCACGAAGGCCACGATGCAAAGTATCCACTTCATCATCTTCACGTAAGGGTCACTGGTGTAGTTGTCGTTCAGCGTCTGAAACGTATAGTTGAACTTCACGCCGGCTTTCTGCAGCTCCTTCACAGGCAGGTTGTCCTGCATCATCTTCTGCACGTAGGGCTGCAGCTCTTCGGCATCATGTCCTTTTACCAGTCGGATATAGGAGTGATAAGAGTCGTTTCCCATCCAGTTGTTGCGCCCGTCGTAGGAGAACTGTCCGATGGAGCAGAGCGACAGCAAGGCGTCTTGCCCGTGCAGCGAGGAGCCCCAGGGGAAAGCTTCGTAGACCCCGGCGATGGTGAAGGTCACGCCCGGCGTGTCATCGATGGTGAAATGACGGCCTACCACATTACCGCCGATACGCTTTGCGAGGTCTGAGCTGACGAGCACCTGGTTTTTCGTCGACAGAGCCTGCTTGGCATTGCCCACGAGGATGCGGCGGGGGAAGACATCGAAGAAACAGCTGTCGGCAAGGGTCAGGCCCGACTGCAGGGTGTGCTGATCGTCCATGCGCAGCTGCGTCTCGTCGCCCCAGCAGTTGAAGTAGCGCGTGGCTGCCTCCACCATCGGCGCATAGCGCTTCACGCCCGGCGCAATGGCACCCGAGGTCTGGTTGTACTGCTGCATGTCGGCCATGTTGGCATTTTTGAAGTTTTCTCGAATGATATAAGTGCGGTCGGCATCGGGGAACCACGTGTCGAAAGTTTGTTCATAATACACCTCGGCAATGATGACGAGGCTCACGGCAAGGCCCAGACCCAAGCACACAATCTTTGAAAAGTTGTGTTGACCCCGTCGACCAAGATGGATAAGCGTATTGATAAATGTATACATATAGATGGAAAGAATGGATTTGTCTGTTCATTGAATAATAATCACAGCATGACCAAGGCGTGGTCATCACATGACCAAGGCGTGGTCATCACGTGACCAAAGCGTGGTCGCCTCCTTATTCCTGCTGTATGTTTTCTGCCGGATTACCTTTGGCAGCCTTCCATGTCTGCACGGCGACGGCGGCATAGCTGACGAGGAAGACGATGGTGGCAGAGACCAGGATCCATGGCCACCACACGATGCGGTGGTTGTACTGGCTGATCCAGCTGCCCATCTGCCACAGGTAGAGCGGCACGGCAATGATGAACGCCAGACCCACATAGCTCATAAACTGGCGGATGAACCGTCGGCTGACCTCGCCGCTGGTGCTGCCGAACACCTTGCGCACGGCTATCTCGCGACGGCGCGACTCAATGTAGTAGGTCGACATGGCGATGAGCCCGAGCATGGAGATGACCACGGCGATGGCGGAAAAGAGTTTCAGGATGGTCGCCACACGCGTCTCCGACTGATAGTCTCGGGCTATCTGCTGGTCAAGATAAGGCGTGTCGAGCTCCAGGTCACCATGAAAAATCTTCTTGAACAACCGCAGGATGCTCTCATAGGCTGTCACAGGATCGCCTTGTACCTGTATGGCAGTGCCCCACTGCTCATAGCGCAGACTGTCGTTGTAGATAACGACGGACAACGGATGCTGCTCCGAGTCGAGGGTGCGGATGGTGAAGTCGGACAGCACTCCACTGACATTCTCTCGTCTATTACTGTTTACATAATAGAACCGGCTGTTCAGTGGCAGGCCTTCCTCGGCAAGCAACTGTCGGTTGACATATTCATCACCCCCTAAGCTGTCCTTCAAGCCAGTCAGATGGGTGGCTTTCAGACCAAAGAGCTTCATGAAATGCTTGTCGCCATAGATAGTCTGTAAAGAAATGCTTTTCTTGCCATAGGTGAACGTATTGTTGTTGCCCCCGTCGTAGGGCGTACCGGCGCATGCAGCGGCATCAACCACCTGTGGCAGTTGGCGTAACCCGTCATACCAGGCATCCACGTTCTTATGGTCAGCTTGGATGGGCACATAAACGATGCCCTTCGTGTTGAACCCCCTGTCGGCGGTAATCATGTGATGAATCTGCCTTGACATGCCAAAAGCCATGGCGATGAGCACAATGGTAGCTGTGTTCTGCACTACGATGAAACTCTTGCCCCACCATCCGCGTGTGCGGAAATGGAACGTGCCGCGCACGATGTTGATCGGCTTGGCGCGTGAGATGACGGCTGCGGGCAGCATACCGGCGATAATGCCCAAGACCACCGTAAAGAGCACGATGGCAAGCACGGCGAGGGGCGAACAGATTAGAGACAGGTCTAAGTCAGTATCGAGGAGCTGTGCAGCGTATGGGGCTGCCACCCACGACAAGACAATGGCAAGCACCATCGACACGCCGCAGAGCAGCATGCTCTCGGCGATGAGCCGCCATACCACGTCGCGTCCCCGTGCGCCCACGAGCCGTCGCATTGCCATCTCGCGTGCCCTGCGGTCGCTGATGGCATTGGTCAGGTTGACATAGTTAAACACGGCAAAGAGCAGAATGACCAGTCCCACAACAAACAACACGTTCACCAAAGTAGGATCACCCAGCCGGAAGCTCGCCACACCGTCAAACTTCGTGAAATAGTATTTGCTGAAGGGTGTAAGGGAAGTATGCACCGAAATACTCATATCGGGCTTGAAAATCCAGAAAAACTGCCGCTGATAACTGTCCATGTCGGCGGTCTTGTCCTCTAAGTGTGCGCCCTTCCGTTGCAGGAACAGCAGCTCGGTGCCTGTGGCATTGTTCAACCCCTCAGATGTCTGTGCAGGATTGACAGACGTCATGTGTTCAAAACGCACGATGATATCTGCCTGGCGAATGCTGCTGTGCCCGATAGGCGCGATGACACCGGTGATTCTGAATCGGGAGTTGCCAACCCACTCCAGGCGTTTGCCCATGGCGCGCTGCGGCGACCCGAAGATGCGACGGGCGAAATCGTCGGTCACGACGGCGCTGTTGCGGTCGGCAAGTGCTGTGCGGGCATCGCCTAACACCATCGGGATGTCGAGCAGGGAGAAGAATGTGCTGTCAACGAAAAGCATGGGATAGCTGTGAGCCTGATGTCCTTTGTCCAGGAAAGAACCCTCGTATATCCCCTTACCGCCATAGATGGCACAGGAGCTCTCTATCTCGGGATAGCGAGACTTGAAATATTTCTGCAGCCGCCAATGACCACCACTGGAGCGTTCCACAGCACCGTCCTGACTCATGTCCATGCCATAGACCAGGAGACGGTCGGCTTTAGGGTACTGACTGTTGACATGGTATTCCTGCCAGGTGTACACGCCGATGAGGATGACGAACATCATGGAAAGGCTCAGACCGAAGACATTGATGGCCGTGTAGGCCTTATTGCGCGAAAGAAAGATGAAATAACTCTTTAAGCTCATAACTTATCTCAATACTAACTCCTTGTAATCCTTATAACTCTCATAGCCACTCACGATGACGCGCTCGCCGGGCTCCAGACCTTCGAGCACCTCATAGTACTGCGGGTTCTGCCGCCCGATGCGGATGTTGCGTCGATAAGCCTTCTTACCGTCCTTGTCGAGCACGTAGATCCATTGTCCGCCAGTGACACTGTAGAAAGTGCCTTTAGGGATAAGAATGGCACGTTTTGAGGCACCAAGCTGCAAGTCGACATAGCAGGTCTGTCCCGTGCGAAGGTTGGCAGGACGCTGTCCGCTGAAGACGAAGTCGATGCGGGACCGTCCGTCCTTCACTTCGGGATAGACTTTCTGTACAGTGAGCATATATTTCCTGCCGTTCTGCTCGAAAGTGCCCGTCAGTCCCGGATGCACACGGTCGATATAGCTCTCGTCGACCTGCGCCTGCACCTTGAAGCCGCTGAGGTCGTTGATGACACCGATCTTCTGTCCGGGCGTGATGCTCTGTCCCAGTTCGATGTCAAGCTGGCCCACCTCACCGTCAATGGCAGAGCGCACCTCGAGTTTTGCCTTGCGCGCCCTGACGAGCTGCACGTTCTTCTGCATTGAGGCAAGGTTGTCCATCATCTGCTCCATCTGCGCCTTACGCAACTGGGAACTCTTCGCCAGTCGCTGACGGATGAGCGTATTGCGCTCCTGCGCCAACTGGTAGTCCTCCTTCGCCTTGAGCAGGTCCTCACGCGAGTTGAGCTGTTCGTTCTGCAGCGCCTGCTGATGACTGAAGGCGCGCCGTTTTGCTTGCACGTCGATGGAATACTGGGCAGCCTCATTACGATTGTTGAGCTGGTCCTGTGCCAGGGAGAGTTGGGTGTTACGCAACATGTCCTGCTTCTCAGCCAGCTCGCTCTCGGCATTGAGAATCTCCAGGTCAAGACTGGAATTACTCAGCCGCACGATGACGTCACCTTTATGCACGTGGGCGCCCTCCTCCACCACTTTCCCAGTGACCACACCACCCTCCTCAGGCGACACCTGCACCACCTGGATGGGGATGACACTACCGTCAACACTCACGTAGTCGTTGAACTGCGCATCCTGCACCTCGCCGATACTCAGACCCTTGCGGTCCACTTTCAGCGAGGACGTGAAGTTGCTGAGCCCCAGGGCAGCCAGTGCTCCGACAAGCACGATGCTGCCGGCAATCCATGCCCAGTACCTTCTGGGAATGGCGTACTTCTTATGTTCAATCTTGATATCCATAGTCATGTTGTTTTATCGGTTGGCATATTTATTGAAGGACAGCAGGGTGGTGATTTCCGCACGGAATAACGGCTGCCCTTCATAATACGCTACCAGCCGTTGTTTCATGGCATACAGCAGTTGCATCTGCAAGAGTTTGATTCTCGACTGCAACAGGGTCTGCGAGGCAGCATGCAGGTCGAAGGTGGAGAGCATGCCTTCTTCGTATTTACGGCGGGAGAGATAATAAGCCAAAGAGTCGGCATCAACCTTCTTCTTCATCTGCGCCACCTCCGAGCGATAGCCGTTGCAGTCGGCGGTAGCCTGAGCAAAGTCGTCGTTGAGTTTTCGCTGCGCATCGTCCACGTCGAGCAGTGCTTTCTGCCACTCGCTCTTCGCCCTTCGCGCAGAACGCCAACGGCTCGGAGTAAAGATAGGTATGGAGAGTGAGAGGTAGACGTATTCGCCTAAATTATTGCGGAACTGCGATCCAAATCCGTTGGCAGTGCCTCTTCCCTGAGAGATATTGCGGTAATAACTTGTCTGGAGTCCGCCTCCGAGGGTGAGGCGCGGGAGAAGGTCGGCACGCTGGAGCTTCCAGGCATACTTCAGGTCCTCGGCATGCTGCTCCGCTATTTCCACGTTGTGGGGACCGTACGGTGTGGCGTCGTTGGAAAGAAGCTTGCTGTCTTCTGCAAGCAGTTGGCCTGTTGTCAGCGGAAGGATACCAGGCTCACACCCCGCGAGACACAACGTGTCAGTAGTGGGGTAGTTCATCTCTGCCTTCAAAGCCAACAGGGCAAGATGCGCCTGATTCTTCTGATGCAGGAGGCTGTAATCGTCTTCTGCCACTTGGCTCTCCACCTGTACCACGTCAGGACGTGACTTCTCGCCGAGCTCGAAGAGGCGCCGGGTCTTGTGGAGCAGCGCCTGACTGTCGTTGAGCTTCTCCTCAGCGAGCACCACGCTCTTCTGTGTGTAGACAGCGTCGACAAACTTTGTCATCACGGCGATGGCTTTGTCGTCACCGGCTTTCTGCAACATTGTCTCTGCCTGTGCCCTGGCGTTCTTGGCACGGTGGAAAGCATTGATGGTCTGTCCACCATCGAAGAGTGCAATGCTGGCTTCAACCGTATAATAGTTGTTGAATGTCGTGATGGTGTTATAGGTGTTGGTCTCCGGATCAATGTTACGTCCCCAGGCATACTGTCCGCTGACCTGTCCCTGCACCGTGGGCAGGAAGTCGAGTCGTGAGGTCTTCACGTCATCGCCGCTCTGCTGCCGGTCTATGCATGCCCGCCTAAGGTCGTTGGAATGAGTGAGGGCATAAGAGATGCAAGAATCCATACTCCATGTCTGCGCTATGGCAGGCATACGTGACATAATCAATAGTGCTATGAGAATCTTCTTCATACACTATTTATATACCAATGCCGTGCCAAAAACATAAGTTATTAATTTATAGACCATTACAATTAAATCGTAGATGAGCAAGTGTCTAATTCTTGGACAGTTGCTGTTTGATTATTTGACACGGAGGCCTTATGACGATTGACGCCTAACGAAGAAGAGGATCATTCTCTTTATAAAAATAACCTTCATATAACTCACCTTTATGTAACTTTTCGTATTTTTGCAGACATGAAACATGGAACCATATTGGTTGTCGACGACAACCGTAACATATTGACCACTGTCCGAATGGTCTTAGAGAACACCTTTGATAAGATTGTCTGCATTGCCAACCCTGGGAATATACCTGCTCGGCTACAAGAGGATAAGCCCGATGTGGTACTGCTCGACATGAACTTCCAAAGTGGTATCAATACGGGCAATGAAGGTATCTTCTGGCTGCATGAGATCAAGCGCCTGCGTCCACAGACACAGGTTATTCTCTTTACGGCATACGCCGATATTGACCTTGCCGTACGCGGTATGAAAGAGGGTGCAACTGATTTTATCGTCAAGCCGTTTGACAATGAGAAGCTCATACAAACCTTAAAAGCAAGCCTCCCCTCTCACTCACCTAAGAGAGAGAAAAAAAATAACCCCACCCACTCAGATGGCAAAATGTTTTGGGGAAAGTCCCCCGCCATGCAAAGTCTGAGACTCATGGTAGAGAAGGTGGCACCAACAGATGCCAACATTCTCATAACAGGTGAAAACGGCACCGGTAAAGAGGTATTGGCACAAGAGATACACCGACTGTCTAAACGCTACATTTCTTCCTCCTCCGTCGGGGAGTATCGGAGAGAGACCTCTTTCCTCCCAGTAGACATGGGGGCCATCTCCGAGACTCTCTTTGAGAGTGAGCTCTTCGGACATGTCAAAGGTGCATTCACCGACGCCAAGAATGACAAAGCCGGTAAATTTGAACTTGCCAATGGCGGCACACTCTTCCTTGATGAGATAGGTAATCTCAGTTTTGCCCTCCAGGCCAAGCTGCTGACAGCTCTACAAAGACGCTGCATCGTACGAGTAGGTGGGAGCAAGGAGATACCCATCAATGTCCGTCTTATCTGTGCAACAAACAAAGATCTCAACCAAATGGTCGCCAAGGGTGAGTTCCGGGAAGATCTGCTTTATCGTATCAACACCATACATCTTCACCTTCCGCCTCTCCGTGAACGGAAAGGTGATATTGCCACGATGGCACACCTTTTCCTCAACAAATACGCTACGATGTACAATAAGCAAGGCATGCTACTCTCCGAAGCTGCCGCCAACGAAATTGAGAAAATGACATGGGCTGGAAACATCCGTGAACTACAGCATGCCATGGAGAAGGCCGTCATTCTTTGCGATGATAATGTCATTCATGCTAAAGACCTTACGAGACAAGAACATATTGGAGACTGTAATTCAAAGGACATGCCTGTCTCGGAAACAGGCTCACTGGCTGATATGGAGCGACAAATGATCGCAAAGACTATCAGAGATTGCCAAGGCAATCTCTCACAAGTGGCGTCCCAACTCGGTATTTCAAGACAGACACTGTATAACAAGATGAAGAAATACGAAATCTGATGATAACAGAAATGGTACTCACCATCGCTCTCTCAGGGTCGTTAGGCCTGAACGTCTGGCTATGGAGGAAGAGGCGAAAGGACGAAAAGAAAACCAAATTCTTATTGGAAGCTATCGACAACGGCGATTACAACTTCCGGTTCTCACAGGAAAGCAAAAATAAAAACGACCGCCAGATGAACACTTATCTGAACAAGATAAGAGATATCTTGAGCCATGCACGTGAAGAGCAGATAGAAAAGGAACGCTTTTATGAATACATACTGGACAGTATGGACACCGGAATTCTCCTTATCGATGAGGAACATGGATACGTCAGACAATGCAATCAAGCAGCAAGGAAAATGCTGAAACGTACTTCCATCACTTATGTAAAGCAGATAGAGGACAACCTGAGACGCTTCTCCACCAGACACTCTTACACCATACTTAAAGGGAAACGAATGCTAATCATTGGTTTCAATGACATTCATGGAGAATTAGTCAATCAGGAAATAGATGCATGGATCAAACTTATTCGTGTTCTAACCCATGAAATCATGAATACCATCACTCCTATTATATCACTGTCCACAACTTTACTGCCTCAAAGTAAAGGAGAGATGAAGGAGGGACTTACAGTAATCAACAAAACAAGCCGAGAACTGATAAGCTTTGTAGAAAATTACCGCAAATTTACACATGTCCCGCAGCCGCAACCTAAAATATTCTACCTAAAAGCTTTCCTGAACCGACAAATACAACTATGTGCTACAATGTTAAGCACAGAGACGGATGCAGATGAGATAATTCGGCTTAATGTCAGACCAGAGAAATTAATGGTCTACGCGGACGAGACGCTGATTGCTCGTGTAATAAGCAACCTATTGAAAAATGCTCTGGAAGCCACCTACAACAAACAGAGAAAAGAGATTGTCATTAATGCCTTCTCTGATGAAAATGAAAATGTAATCATTGATATCACGGATAATGGAGAAAAGATAGACCCAGAAATAGCCGCCCATGTTTTCGTGCCCTTCTTCACAACGAAAAGGACTGGTAATGGCATCGGCCTGCCCCTTTCACGACAGATCATGCGCGCTAACAATGGTATGCTGGAATTAGCTGACAATGACCCTGGCAAAGTAACATTCAGATTGACCTTCATGTAGAAGAATGCAGTCAACAACACATCATTGAAGAATTAATGGAATCACTATAACTGACAACCAAAAGAGCCCAGTGAACATTTCTGTCCTCTGGGCTCTTATGAAAGGAGGCAG
>ERZ772881.2884-NODE-2884-length-11505-cov-4.045939_pt1 | contig 11505 bp, 9 predicted proteins | sample MGYA00580581_ERZ772881 | MGnify/ENA primary metagenome ERZ772881 (study PRJEB29015, sample SAMEA2737668) | human gut metagenome | biome: human gut; feature: human-associated habitat; material: faeces | place: China | collected 2012 ...
GAGCAGGTGCATAGTGAAGCCCTTGCCTCTGTCTGTGCTGGGGACAATGGCCAGCAGGAACACCAGAACGCCCATGCCGCCCACCCAGTGGCTGAAGCTGCGCCAGTACATGATGCCCTTGGGCAGACTTTCCACCTCCGGAAGAATGGAAGCGCCGGTGGTGGTAAAGCCGGAGACGATTTCAAAAAGCGCATCGATAAATCTGGGGATCGCACCGGAGAGCACGAAGGGCAGGCTTCCGGCCAGGGAGAGGACGATCCAGCTCAGGGCCACGCAGACCATGCCGTCCGTTGCGTAGAAGTTGCTCTTTGCGCCCCTGCACAAAAACCGCAGCAGGCAGGAAACGACCAGCAGCAGCACCATGGTGACCAGAAACGCCTTCACAGAGGCGTTCTCGCCACAGTACAGGCTGATGAACATGGCGGGGATCATAAAGAGTGCTTCCAGCAGCAGGATCTGGGCGATGAAACGCCCCGTCATTTTGTAGTTCATAGCCGATGCCTCACGCGAAGATGTCGTTCAGCTGCCGCAGGACCACGCCGCTGTTGGTGACCACGATGATGGTGTCGCCCTGCTGATAGACGGAATCGCCGTTGGCGATTTCCGTGGCGGCACCGTGGCTGATGCTGACCACGCGGACGCTGGACTTCATCTTGATGTCCTTCAGAGGAACGCCGCAGAACCGTGTGCTCTCATCGGCCAGAAACTCCATGGCCTCGATCTGCCCGTCGGCAATGGTATGGACGGAGATGGCCGCGCCGGTCTGGTTCTGCATGGCCCGGACGTACCGGACGATGTTGCTGCAGCACAGCTCCTTGGGGCAGACCACGCTGCCCAGAGCCAGGGAGGACACGATACCGCCCTTGTCCGCGTGGCCCAGCTTGGTGATGACCTGGGGAACGCCCTGGGAGATGCCATACAGGGAGACGATCATATTCAGCTCGTCAAAGCCCGTCAGCGTCACCACCTCGCCCTGTGCCAGCGGGGGCAGGGCGGGGGCCTTTTCCTCCTTCTCGTCGTCCCGGCTCTCCTCGTATACGGCGGTATAGCCGGCGAACTTCAGGCTGCTGGCGCTGGCCCGGAAGCTGTGGGCTCCGGCGCCCAGCTCTACGCTGACGCTGTCATAGATGGCGTTGGACATCTGGCTGGCCAGAAAACGGCTCCAGATCAGGCGGTACAGCCGATACTGCTCGCTGGTAAGATCGCTCTTGACCCGCTCCGGGGTCAGATCCACGTCGCTGGGGCGGATGGCCTCGTGGGCGTCCTGCGCCCCGGCCTTGGTCTTATACTGCCGGGGGGCGGCGGGACAGTAGCCTGCGCCGTAGCGCCCGGTGACGAAGCTGCGGGCCGCCGCCTGCGCCTCGTCGGAGATCCGCAGGGAGTCGGTACGCATATAGGTGATCAGACCCACGGTACCCTCGCCGGTGATGTCCACGCCCTCATACAGCTGCTGGGCAATGGCCATGGTGCGCCGGGGAGTCATGTTCAGCTTCCGGGAGGCATCCTGCTGCATGGTGGAGGTGGTGAAGGGCGGGGCGGGGGAGCGCTGCTTATCCGTGCGCTTCACGCTCTTGACGGCGAAGGGTAGAGCCTGCACCTCCGCCTGAATGGCGCTGACCTCCTCCTGAGAGACGGGCTCATATTTCTTGCCGTCCTTGCCGTAATATCTGGCCCGGAAGGGGACGCCGCCGTCGTTTTTCAGCAGGGCGTCCAGCGTCCAGTACTCCTGGGGGACGAAGTCCTTGATCTCCTTCTCCCGGTCTGCCACCAGACGCATGGCCACCGACTGCACCCGGCCTGCCGACAGGCCCCGCCGGATCTTTTTCCACAGCAGGGGGGACAGCTCATAGCCCACGATGCGGTCCAGAATACGCCGGGCCTGCTGGGCGTCCACCAGATCCTGATCGATCTCACGGGGGTGGTGGATGCTCTCGGTGACCACCTTGCGGGTGATCTCGTTGAAGGTGACTCGCTTGGCTTTTTCGTCGCTGAGGTCCAGCAGGTTCTTCAGGTGCCAGCTGATGGCCTCACCCTCACGGTCCGGGTCGGTGGCCAGATATACGGTGTCGCTGGCCTTGGAGAGTTTTTTCAGCTCATTGATAAGCTCCTCCTTACCCCGGATGGGGCGGTAGTTGGGCTCGAAGTCGTGCTCGACATCCACGCCCAGCTTGCTTTTGGGCAGGTCACGCAGATGTCCCATACTGGCCCTGACCTCGTAATCCGGTCCCAGATACTTGCCGATGGTCTTGGCCTTGGCAGGGGACTCCACGATCACCAGATTTCGGGCTGCTTTTTTTGCCATGTTCTTATCCTTCCTTTTTACAACCGGATCTCCACCGTGCGGACGAAGCGCCGTGCTCCGTGCTGCGTGGCATATCCGTCGATCTCTAATACCGTCAGGGCTGACAGCACCCGCCGAATGGGCAGGTCGGCCCGCTCCGCCACGTCATCGGTGAGCAGAGGGGCATCGGTGGTCAGCACCTGTAGGATGCGGATCTGATCGTCCGTCAGACCCGCCGTATCCGCCGTCAGGTCCAGTACCGGCAGGGCGGGGGGAGTTTCCTTCTTCTCCGGCTTCGCCGGGGACGATTCCTCCGCCCTTTGAGCGGGGAGACTGTCCTGCTCCGGCACCGGAGGAAGATTCTCCGACGAGGGGCGCAGCCGGTGGGGGAACCGGCTCCGGTACCCCTCCAGAATGTCCCAGCCGCAGGTCACAAGTCCTGCGCCGTCCCGGATGAGGCGGTTGCTGCCCCGACTGTTGGGGGCGTCGATGGGGCCGGGGACGGCGAACACGTCCCGTCCCTGCTCCAGCGCCGTATTGGCGGTGATGAGAGCGCCGCTGCGCTCCGGGGCCTCCACCACCAGCACCGCCAGACTCAGGCCGCTGAGGATGCGGTTGCGGACGGGGAAGTGGCTGCCCATGGGCTCCGTTCCCGGCGGGTACTCGCTCAGCAGCACGCCGGTGGCGGCGATGTCCTCGTAGAGCCGCCGGTTCTCCGCCGGATAGACCACGTCCACGCCGCCGCCCAGCACGGCCGCCGTAAAGCCGCCGGCCCGCAGAGCACCCCGGTGGGAGGCACCGTCGATGCCCTTGGCAAGGCCCGACACCACCACGGCACCCTCCTTCGCCAGCTGGTAGCCCAGCTCCTCGGCGGCGGAGATGCCATAGGGGGTACACGTCCGGGTACCCACCACGGAGACGGCGGCCTCCTCATCGAACAGGGGCATCCGGCCCCGGCCATACAGCAGCACCGGCGGGTCATAGATGTTCCGCAGGCGGTCCGGATAGAGGGCGTCCTGCATGGTCAGCAGGAAGATATCCCCCTTGGCGCAGTGGGTCAGCACGTCCTCGGCCCGGTCTGTGGACTTGTCCGACAGCAGCGCCGCCTGAGAGGAGGACAGCCCCTCCACCGGAGGGAGATCCTCCGGCTGGGCGTAGTATATGTCCTCCGGCGAGGGGAAATGCTCCAGAAGCAGAAGCTTGCTGCGGTTGGTCAGCCCCGGCAGGGTGGTGAACCATACCCAGTATTTCAGAGCAGCCATGTGAGGTCCCTCCTTATCGCCAGCTCTCCCACAGCAGCACCGCTGCGGCAATGGCCGCATTCAGAGATTCGCAGCGGTCTGACATGGGAATACGGATGGTTTGATCGCACAGGTCCAGCACCTCCCGGCTCAGGCCACGGCCCTCACTGCCGATGGCCAGCACGCAGCGGGTGTAGTCCGCCTGCCGGGCGTCCACGGTGTCCTCCCGCAGGGCGGCCCCGTACAGGGGCAGGCCGCTGCGGTGCAGCAGGGCCGCCAGTTCCTCCGGTGTGCCGGAATAGATGGGGCGGCGGAACACGGCCCCCATGGAGGAGCGCACCGCCTTCCAGCCGTAGGGGTCGGCGCAGCCGCCGGTGAGCAGCAGGCCGTCGGCGTCGAAGGCGTCCAGCGTCCGCAGGATGGTGCCTACGTTGCCGGGGTCCTGCACCCCGTCCAGCAGCACATACTGCCGGCCGGTGAGAGTCTGGGGCAGGGGGAGCTGGGGCAGGCGGCAGGTGAAAAGCACCCCCTGAGGGGTCTTTACCGGGGAGATGGAGGCCATGACGTCCTCCGGCACCTGCACCTGCCGGATATGCTCCGGAAGCCGGGGCAAGGGGGAGATGGTCACCACGGCGGTGATCTCCGCCTGCCACAGCAGGGCCTCCTGCAGCAGCTTGGGACTGTCGCAGAGGAATTCCCCCGTCTCCCACCGGTAGGCGGCGGAGCCGGCCAACCTGCGAATATGGCCCATGAGGGGGTTGTGACGGCTGGTGATGTGCTCCATGGAGGTTCCTTTCCCGGCGTTTTCATGCACCGAAGGGATGATTTGACACCTTATTCTAAAGGATTCCTCCGGTAATTTCAAGCCCTTTCTGCCGGGAAGGGCAAAAAAGAGGGAATTTTCCACGGAATATTCCCAAAAACTTCTTGACTTTTGGCGGATATCCGGTATAATAATTAGGCCTGCGTATGCGGGCAAATCCTTGCTCTCACCGGAGCGTGAGGGCCATAAGTCCAAAAGGAGGTGCAAAAAGTATGGCTAAGATTTCCGCCAACTATGAGGTCGTTTACATTCTCGACCCGGCACAGGGTGAGGAGGCTATTGCCGCCAATGTGGCAAAGTTCCAGGCTCTGGCTGAGCAGCACGGCTGCTCCGACGTGGTCGTGGATGAGTGGGGCAAGCGTCGTCTTGCTTACGCCATCGATTACAAGACCGAAGGCTACTATGTGCTGATGAGCTTCACCAGCGCACCGGAATTCCCCAAGGAACTGGATCGTATCCTGGGCATTACCGAGGGCGTGATGCGTTCCATGATCGTCTGCAAGGACGAGTAAGGGGGAAGCACAATGCTGAACAAGATTTTCATCATGGGTCGCCTGACCAGGGACCCGGAGCTGCGGCGTACCCAGAGCGGTACGGCGGTCACCAGCTTCTCTTTGGCCGTGGACCGGGACTATAAGTCCCAGAGCGGCGAAAAGGAGACCGATTTCATCGATGTGGTGGCTTGGCGCAGCACGGCGGAGTTCGTCTCCAAGTATTTCACCAAGGGCCGCATGGCCGTGGTGGAGGGGCGGCTCCAGATCCGTGACTGGAAAGACAAGGAGGGCAACAACCGCAGAAGTGCGGAGGTGGTTGCCGACAATGTCTATTTCGGTGACAGCAGACCCGGCGGCGCCGGTGGGAATAACGGCGGTTATTCTCAGGCTCCCGCCTACGGTGCTCCCGCCGGAGGGTATTCCGCCCCGGTAGGCGGCCCGTCCGATTTTGCCGAAATCGACGAGGAGGACGGCGATCTGCCGTTCTGATGTGCCAAGGCACATGAAATCTTTATAAGGAGGAATTTTCCATGGCTATGGAACGTGAAAATAGAGCGCCCCGTGGCAACGGCCGTAAGCGCCGCAAGGTTTGCCAGTTCTGCGTGGATAAGTGCGAGCATATCGATTATAAGGATGCCGCCAAGCTGCGCCGCTTCATCAGCGAGCGCTCCAAGATCCTGCCCCGCCGTACCACCGGTACCTGCGCTATGCATCAGCGTCAGCTGACCGAGGCCATCAAGCGTGCCCGTCAGATCGCTCTGCTGCCCTTCGTTACCGAGTAAGTTGGTCATCAAAAAGAGCCTGCCAGTTTGGCAGGCTCTTTTCTGTTCCAAAGCCGAAGGCTTTGGAACAGAGGGGGTGATTTGCCCCGATGGGAGATCAGGACAGCAGTACCTGAATTTCGGGGAGATTTTGGGCGAAGTGGATGCCCTGCTGGCGCTCCGGGGAGGAGAGACCGGAGGCGATCATATGGTCCAGAAGGGCCTTCAGGTGGCAGTAGTAGCCGTCCAGATCGTAGAGGATGCAGGGGGCGGACAGCTGACCCAGCGATACCTGCGACATGACCTCCGTGATCTCCTCCAGTGTGCCGGTGCCGCCGGGGAAGGCGATGAAGGCGTCCCCCAGCTCAATCATTCTGCTCTTACGCTCCGCCATGCTTCGGGTGACGATGAGTTGGGTCAGACCGTCGTATTGCAGCTCCTGCGCCATGAAGCACTCCGGCTCCACGCCGATGACGCTGCCCCCCTGCGCCAGTGCGCTTTGGGCCAGCAGGCCCATGAGTCCGGTTTTGGAGCCGCCGTAGACCAGTGTGTGGCCTGCGGCACCGATCCATGCTCCCAGTTCCCGGACGGCCTGCGCCAGATGGGGGTCGGTGCCGCAGCTGGCGCCCAGATATACAGTGATGTGCATAGGCGATACCTCCGTGGGTGATTTGTGTCAGTATAGCACGATATGGAGAGAAAAACGAGGACAGGCGGGAGCCTGTCCTTGTGTGAAGTGCGGGGATATCAGCCCCAGAGGGCGGTGAGCATGGGGATGATCTGCTTTTTCCGGCTCATGACCTTGGGCAGGAACAGGCTGTTGTCCTTGGGCTCGGCGGAGAAGGCATTGCGGATGACGTCATCGCTGCCCACATACAGCAGCTGCGTACCCTCCATCAGCACGTCTGTCAGCATCAGGATCACCATGTCGTAGTGGTGATTCTCCTGATCGTGGCGCATGGCCTCCAGAAACTCCTCCCGGCGCTGGAGCATATCCTCGGAATCCAGACAGGTGATCTGGCCCACGCCCAGATTCTGCTCGGCAATGTGGAACTCCTTGAAGTCGCTGTGCAGCAGTTCCTCGGCGGATTTACCGTCAAAGCTGCCATCGAAGAGAAGCTTGCCCAGCTCGTTGAGGGAGACGTTGGCAATGCGGGCCATGCGCTCGGCCATGGCCACATCCCGCTTGGTGCAGGTGGGGGACTTGAACATGACGGTATCGGATAGAATGGCTGCTGCCATCAGGCCTGCCATAGCCGGGGAGGGCATGACGCCGTGCTCCTGATACATTCCGGTGATGATGGTATTGGTGCTGCCCACCGGCTCGTTGCGGACCCGGATGGGCTGGGTGGTCTGGATATCCGCCAGACGGTGGTGGTCGATGATCTCCAGAATCTCCGCCTGATCCAGACCCTGTACGGCCTGCGCCCGCTCATTGTGGTCCACCAGCACCACACGCTTGCGCCGGGGGCGCAGCAGGTGATACCGGGACAGGGTGCCGACGACCTTTTCGTTCTGGTCCAGCACCGGGTAGCAGCGGTAGCGGCTCTTCAGCACCACTTCCCGCACATCGTCGATGTAGTCCGACAGATGGAAGCAGACGATGTCGTCAGTGTGGCAGGGGCGGGAGATGGGGATGGCCTGATAGATAAGACGGGCCACCCGGCTGGCATCGTAGGGGCTGGAAATGATGCAGGTATTTTGAGCGTCTGCCAGCAGCGCTTGATCTACCTCCGTCTGGCACAGGATCAGGCAGCCTACATTGGTCTCCAGCGCCCGGCGAATCATGTCCGGCTGGTCGCCGCACAGGACGATATGCTCCCGACCGTTCCACAGCAGATTCTCGCAGCTCTGGGGCAGGGCAATGACCACGTCGCCGGTAACAGAGTCCACCAGATCACCGGTGTCGTTGAGCACACGGCCCTCGATCACGCTCAGAAGATTGAACAGGGGCAGTGCCTCCACGCGTGGCTCGCCGATGGTGTTCATGCTGTAGGTGGCGATGTCACCGGCGGAGAGGGTCCCATACAGGGTGCCGTCCTCGTTGACCACGGGGATGGCGGATATCCGCTGTTCCCGCATGATGTGCCATGCTCGGTCCATGGTGACGGTGGCGTTCAGGGCGGGAGGTGTGTCGTAATCCAGATCCGCCACCTGTGTGCGGACATTTTGAATCAGCTGGGGTGGCTGGAGACCGAAGCGATCCAGCAGACGCTGGGTCTCGTCGCTGACGTGGCCCAGATAGGCTGCCACGTAGTCCCGGTCGCCCAGAGCATTCCGCAGAGCGGCATAGGACATGGCAGCCACGATAGAATCCGTGTCGGGGTTCCGATGCCCGACTACATAGATCTCGTTCATACAATAGCTCCTTTTTTGTTCCGTGGGAGTGATTTATGTACTAATTATAATTATTATACGGCGTAAGGGAAATTTGTCAATGCGGGGATATGCCGGAAAAGAGGATAAAATAGGGGTTCAAATCCGGCAAAGCGGCGAAAACGTGGGAAAAGCGGCACTGTGCGTCGGTTGTATACAATGTGCGGAGATGTGTCGCTGTCTCTTGACCTTTTGAAAAAGCGGCGGTATAATAAACGGACTGTAAAGAAATTTTATCCAAAGGAGAGGGGTGCCGAATTGAAGAGCAAAAACCAGAGCATGGACATGACGCAGGGCGTCATTTGGAAGCAACTGGCGTATTTTGCCCTGCCGCTGTTTTTAGGCAATCTCTGTCAGCAGCTGTATAACACGGCGGACAGCATCATTGTAGGAAAATTTGTGGGCAAGGACGCTCTGGCGGCGGTGTCCAGCAGCGGGAACCTCATCTTTATGATGACGGGCTTTTTTATGGGCCTGTTTGTGGGGGCCGGCGTTATCATCAGCCGCTATTTCGGCGCCAAGTGCTATGATCGGCTGGAGGCGGCGGTGCATACCGATCTGGCCTTCGCCATGGTCTGCGGCGTTTTGCTGACGCTGGTGGGCATCTTCCTGACCCCCCAGATCCTGGTGTGGATGCGGACGCCGGAGGACGTGCTGCCCCAGTCCATCCAATATTTCCGATTGTACTTCATGGGCAGCCTCTTTATGATCGTCTACAACGCCTGCATGGGCATTTTGCAGGCGGTAGGCGACAGCCGCAGTCCCCTGCGCTACCTCATCATCTCCTCCATCACCAATGTGACGTTGGATCTGATCTTCGTGGGAGCGCTGAAATGGGGTGTCAACGGCGCCGCCATCGCCACGGTGGTGAGCCAGATGGTCAGCGCCGTGCTGTGCTTCCGGAAGCTGATGCAGGCGGACGGCCCCTATCGGCTGGTTCCCAAGCGCATCCGCTTCGAGCTGCCGATGCTCAAGCAGATCACGGCGCAGGGCATCCCCTCCGGTGTGCAGAACTCCATCATCGCCATCGCCAACGTGGTGGTGCAGTCCAACATCAACGCCTTCGGCTCCGATGCCATGGCGGGCTGCGGCTCCTACGCCAAGGTGGAGGGCTTTGTGTTCCTGCCCATCACCTCCTTTGCCATGGCACTGACTACCTTCACGGGACAGAATCTGGGTGCAGGGCAGTATGACCGGGCCAAGAGGGGCGCACGGGTGGGCTTCACCTGCTCCATGCTGCTGGCGGAGCTTATCGGATTGACACTACTGCTGGTGGCCCCCTATGCCATCGCCCTGTTCAACGATGACCCGGCGGTCATCGCCATCGGCGTACGACAGACCCGGACGGAGGCGCTGTTCTACTTTGCGCTGGCCTTCGCCCACAGCATCTCCGCCGTGATGCGGGGAGCGGGCCGGGCCAAGATGCCCATGTACACCATGCTGGTGTGCTGGTGCGTCATCCGTGTGACGTATATCACGCTGGCGCTGAAGGTGTGGCCGGATATTATCACCATCTTCTGGGCATACCCCATTACGTGGTGTCTCAGCTGCGTGGTGTTTCTGCTGTATTATCTGAAGGCCGACTGGGTCCATTCGTTCCAGAAGGCGCACTGAAGCCTTTCACATAAGTAAAAGGGACGTCCGGATAACCGGACGTCCCTTTTTCTGTCATAAATTCTTCACCTGTAGGGCACGGATGGCATTCAGCACGGCGATGACCATGACGCCCACGTCGGCAAAGATGGCTGCCCACATATTGGCGATGCCCATGGCACCCAGCACCAGACACAGGCCCTTGATGCCCAGCGCAAACACGATGTTCTCGTACACGATCCGCAGACACTTGCGGGAGATGCGGATGGCCTTGGAGATCTTCAGGGGGTCGTCGTCCATCAGCACCACGTCCGCCGCCTCGATGGCGGCGTCGGAGCCCATGGCTCCCATGGCGATGCCGATATCGGCACGGGACAGCACCGGAGCATCGTTGATGCCGTCGCCCACGAAGGCCAGCTTACCGTCGGCGTTGCTCAGCAGGCGCTCCACCTGCGCCACCTTATCCGCAGGCAGCAGCTCACTGTGTACCTCGTCCACGCACAGTTCTCCGGCCACGTGGTCGGCCACCCGCCGGATATCGCCGGTGAGCATGACGGTCTTTTCCACGCCCGCCTGCTTCAGGGCGGCAATGGCCTCCTTGGCGTGGGGCTTCACCACGTCGGAGATGACGATGTGGCCGGCGTACTGACCGCCGATGGCCAGATGGATGATGGTGCCGACGCTATGGCAGTCGTGCCACGCAATGCCCAGCCGGTCCATGAGCTTGCTGTTGCCCACGGCTACGTCGGCGCCGTCCACCTTGGCGGTGATGCCATTGCCGCTGATCTCCTGCACGTCCGTGACACGGTGGCGGTCGATCTCGCCGCCGTAGGCCCGTTGGAGACTTTTACTGATGGGATGGGAGGAGGCGCACTCCGCCAGAGCGGCGTACTCCAGAACCTTCTTCTGGGGCATGGTGTTGTGGTGAACGCCGGTGACGTCAAAGACGCCCTGGGTCAGGGTGCCGGTCTTGTCAAAGACCACCACACGGGTTTTGGAGAGGGTCTCCAGATAGTTGGAGCCCTTCACCAGCACGCCGGCCCGGCTGGCACCGCCCAATCCGGCGAAGAAGCTCAGGGGGATGCTGATGACCAGCGCACAGGGGCAGCTGATGACCAGGAAGGTCAGGGCACGGTAGACCCAAGTGCCCCAGTCGCCGCTGAGGCCCATGACCAGCCGCACCACCGGCGGCAGCACCGCCAGCACCAGAGCGCCGATGCAGACGGCGGGGGTGTAGATGCGGGCAAATTTGGAGATGAAATTCTCGGAGCGGGATTTGTGGGAGCTGGAGTTCTCCACCAGCTCCAGAATTTTGGAGACGGTAGATTCACCGAAGGCCTTGGTGGTGCGGATCTTCAGCACGCCCGTCATATTGACGCAGCCGCTGATGACCTCGTCGCCGACGGCTGCATCACGGGGCAGACTCTCGCCGGTGAGGGCGGCGGTGTTCAGGGTAGAGCTGCCCTCCGTCACTACGCCGTCCAGCGGGATCTTCTCGCCGGGCTGCACCACGATGATGCTGCCCACAGACACGTCATCCGGGTCCACCTGCACCAGCTTGCCGTCCTGCTCGACCCAGCCGTTGCCGCAGCCGAACCATGTCTGGATAATATCCCACGGGCCGGTGTATTTGCACATTTCCAGACCGTAGGTGTCGTTGGCACCGTTGCCGTCCGGATCGTCATAGGTGAACTTATAGAGCATGTCATAGACATCCTCGACCGTCTTGGGGGCCTCGGTGATGCCCACGGCCTCGGCCCAGTCGGTGCGGTAGCCCAGACCGTTGCGGCCGATGGCGCGGGAGCGGGGGATGCCGATGATCTGGCCGTCCACGGTCAGGCCCTTCAGAACATCGGGGCTGATCTGGGACAGGTTGGGGTAGGCCTCGCTGTCCTGCAGGTACTCGGTCAGATCCCAGAAGGCGCCGCGCTTGGCA
>ERZ772881.2894-NODE-2894-length-11471-cov-3.575858_pt1 | contig 11471 bp, 14 predicted proteins | sample MGYA00580581_ERZ772881 | MGnify/ENA primary metagenome ERZ772881 (study PRJEB29015, sample SAMEA2737668) | human gut metagenome | biome: human gut; feature: human-associated habitat; material: faeces | place: China | collected 2012 ...
AGAAGCCTTTTAGGCGTAAAGGAAAAACCACCAGCTATGCTGGTGGAAATTTATTGTTTCATAAATTGCTACGCAAAATGCCCAATTTTACTTGACTTTTTGCCCATTTGCGTATAATATATTAGTAGAAAATTATGGATTAAAAAATCTATAAAAAGTTTGTGAATTTGATAAGAGTTAGTAAGAAATGGAGGATTCTATGGGAGAGGTTATAGTAATAACATCAGGAAAAGGTGGAGTAGGAAAAACAACTACAACAGCAAATCTTGGTTCTGCTCTTGCCCTAAAAGGAAAAAAAGTTGTATTAGTAGATACTGATATTGGCCTTAGAAACCTTGATGTTGTAATGGGACTAGAAAACAGAATAGTATACGATATAGTAGATGTTGTTGAAGAAAAATGTAAACTAAGACAAGCCCTTATAAAAGATAAAAGGTTTGAACAGTTATTCCTATTACCAGCTGCTCAAACTAGAGATAAAAGCGCTATAAATGAAGAACAAATGAAAGAACTAACTAGCAAACTAAAAGAGGAATTTGACTATATTATAATCGACTGTCCTGCTGGAATAGAGCAAGGCTTCAAAAATGCAATCGCAGGAGCAGACAGAGCTATAGTAGTAACAAATGCAGAAATATCTTCAATCAGAGATGCAGACAGAATTATAGGATTATTAGAAGCGTCTGAGATTAGAAATCCAGAGCTAATTGTAAATAGATTAAGACCAAACATGGTTAAAAAAGGAGAGATGATGGATGTTGACGATATTGTTGACTTACTATCAATCAATCTTTTAGGCGTTGTGCCAGACGATGAGTTTATAATTACTCAAACAAATAAAGGAGAACCTGCAGTAATAAACAAAAAAGCTCCATCAGGAAAAGCATATTTAGAAATTGCAAGAAGAATTCTTGGTGAAAATATTGATGTTACAATTCCGGGCAGAGATGAAGGATTTTTTACCAAAATAAAAGGCATATTCAGAAAAAAATAGTGGAGGGTACATAATGTTTGAGAACGTAATTAATTTCTTTAAAAAGATTGGAAAAAAAGACCAGATAGAAGCAAAATCTAAGGATACAGCAAAAGAAAGGTTACATTTAGTTTTAATGCAAGATAGAGCCAATGTTTCAGCTGATTTCTTAGACATGATGAGACAAGAAATAATAGAAGTTATAAAAAAATATATAGATGTTGATGAGAAAGATATAGATGTGCGTCTAACAAACAAGACAAATGAGGATGGAACAACAGGTGCACCAGCATTATATGCAAATATTCCAATCGCCGGAATAAGGGAAGAAATGAAAAAAGAAAAAAATATAGAAAAAGAAAAAAAAGAAAAAAAACAAGAAAATGTTAAAAAGGAAGACAATACAACAGAGAAAAAAAAGAATTCAGAAGAAGATGTAGAAGAGAAAGCTTCTGACGAGAGTAATGAAGAAGTTGTAAAAGATGATTCTAAAGACGAAGAGTTAGACGAGAGCACAGTTGATACATCTGATGACGATGAAAGCGTTGATGATGAAAGTGAAAAATCTGATGCAGAAAACGAAGATAATAAATCAGAAAATGATGATTCAGAAGATGATAATGAAGAGTTAGATGAAACAGATGACTCAAAAGATTCTGAAGAAGTAAAAGAAAAAGTATCAGCTAACAAATCAAATGAAGAATAAATGAGGAGATTCAATGGGAAAGAAAATATTAAAAAATATGGACTGGGGAATTCTCGTTTGTATAGTTATTTTATTAGCCATTGGTTTAGTAGCATTGTTTTCAGCAACGCAAGGCACAGAATATGAAGAATTTAAGAAGCAGATAATGTGGCTTGCTATAAGTATTCCAATAATGATAATTTTAACATTTGTTGATTATAATACAATATCAAAAATTTCTCCAATATTGTATGTACTAATGATAATTTCGCTAATTGCCGTTATGTTCACGAAAAGCGTAAATGGCGCGACAAGCTGGTTTACGATAGGTTCTGTATCAATACAGCCAGCCGAATTTGCAAAAATAATAGCAATAATTTCATTATCAACTTATGTAGCAAAAATACAGGAAAAAAGCAAAGATCAAATAAGCAGACCCACTAGATTGTTATTAGCACTTGTTATAGTTGCAGTTCCTGTACTTTTAATAGTAAAACAACCAGATTATGGAACAGCAATAACATTTATAATAGCAACAATTTTTATATTATTTGTTGCAGGAATAAAGAAAAGGTATATCATTACCGGAATTTTATTAGTTGTTATTTTGCTACCTGTATTGTATATTTTTGTATTACCAGAGCATGCAAAAACAAGAATTGATGTGTTCTTAAATCCAAATTTAGATCCAAGAGGTGCTGGCTATAATGTTATACAATCTAAGCTTGCAATAGGTGCAGGAGAGTTCCTCGGAATGGGAATTTTAAAAGGAAACCAAACTCAATTAGGTTTCTTATATCCAAAGACTACAGATTTTATATTTGCTGTAATAGGAGAAGAAATGGGCTTTATTATAGCTGCAACAGTAATAATAACTTATGTTGTGCTTATAACAAGGTCGATATTTATAGCAAAAACAGCAAAAAATAATTTAGGGTCATATATAGCAATAGGAATTGCAGGAATATTTTTATTCCATATGGCAGAAAATATAGGAATGACAATGGGATTACTACCAATAACAGGTGTTCCGTTACCATTTGTAAGCTATGGTGGAAGTTCATTACTTACAAACTTAATGATGATAGGTCTTTTGTTAAACATTAGTGGGAGAAGACAAAAGGCAATATTTATAGACTAATGATTGAAAAATAATTACAATTTTGACTACGAAAAAATATTAGTTAAGATTAAAAATATAAAATTTAAACGAGGTAAATTTTGAAAATAGGAAATGTAGAACTAGAAAATAATATATTTTTAGCACCAATGGCAGGTATTACAGACCTGCCATTTAGGTTAATTTGCAAAGAAAATGATGCAGGGCTTGTATATACAGAGATGGTAAGTGCAAAAGCACTTTTATACAATGATGAAAAAACAAAGTTATTACTAAAGACTTGTGATAAAGAAAAGCCGTTAGCTGTGCAGATATTTGGAAGTGATGTTGAGGCAATTGCCTATGCAAGTAAATATGTTAGTGAATTTGCAGATATTGTAGATATTAACATGGGATGCCCAGCACCGAAAGTTGTAAAAAATGGTGATGGAAGTAGATTATTATTAAATTTAGAATTAGTAAAACAAATAATAGAGACAGCAGTTGCAAATTCTAAAGTGCCAGTTACAGTAAAAATGAGAACAGGCTGGGATGCAGATAATATTGTTGTTGTAGATGCTGCAAAAATAGCAGAAAAAGCTGGTGCATCAGCAATAACAGTACACGGAAGAACAAGAAGCCAATACTATTCTGGGGAAGCAGATTGGAACATAATAAAACAAGTAAAAGAAAGTGTTAACATCCCAGTAATAGGAAATGGAGATGTTACGAGCCGAGAAATAGCAAAGAAAAGGTTAGAACAAAGTGGAGTAGATGCTATAATGATAGGAAGAGGTGCATTCGGAAATCCATGGATATTTAGAGAAACAGTACAATATCTACAAAACGGCATTTGCATTCAAAAACCAATAAACGAAGAAAAATACGAGACAATACTAAAACATTTAGAACTAGAAATAGAAGAAAAAGGTGAAAATATAGCAGTAAAAGAAATGAGAAAACATATCTCTGCATACACAAAAAGCATGCCAGACTCAAGCAGTTTTAGAAGCAAAATAAACATAATGGATACAGCAGAAGAAGTACGAAAATGCTTAAAAGAATATTTCGCCCAATAGGGACGCCCTTTTTTGGGCGATTATTTTTTATGTATAATATTTTTTCTTTTGCATAAAATATATTTACAATTTAACCACAAAATGATAAAATGTGGTTAAATTGTAAAAGGAGCGGAAATATGTACGAGAAAATTATTAATCTAATAAACGAAAATAATGGAATTATTACAGCAAAAGAAGCAGAAAATCAAGGAATATCAAGAGTACACCTAAAAAAGATGACAGATGAAGGGATAATTGAAAGAATAGAACATGGAATATATGTAACAAATAAATTTATTTATGATGAATACTATATATTTCAAATAAGGCATCCAAACGCTATTTTTTCCTATAATACAGCTTTATATTTATATGGAATGACAGAAAGAACTCCATCAAAAATGGATATTACAACAAAAAGATTTACCAATTTATCTTCACTTAAAGGAAAAGTAAATTTATATAGAGTAAGTGAGAATGTATTTGAATTGGGAAAATGCCAAGTAAAGACTGCATATGGGAATACTGTAAATGCGTACAATTTGGAAAGGACGGTGTGTGATATTATAAATAATAGGTCAACCATAGACATTGAAACAGCAAACAAAGCAATAAAAAAGTGTATTAAGAGTGAAAATTTTAGTGCAAATAAAATGTTTGAATATGCAAAAAAAATGAAGGTATACGACAAAGTAAAAAATTACATGGAGGCGATTATATGATAAAAAATGCCAAAAGTTTGATGGATAGAGCAAATAATTTGGCACAAAGGTGTGACATAACAACAAATGAAATCTTACAGAATTATATGTTTGAAAGAGTATTAGAAAGATTATCAAAGTCAAAGTATAAAAATAATTTCATATTAAAAGGTGGGTTACTTTTATCATCGATTATGGGAATAGATACAAGAACGACTATGGATATGGACACATGCATTAAGGGAATTAATCTTGATGACACACAGTTATATGAAGTACTTAATGAGATTTTAAGTATTGATGTTAATGATAATATCAAATTCTATATAAAAAATTCTAAACCAATTAGAGAAGATGATGATTACGGTGGCTTAAAATATAATTTACTTGCACAATATGAAAACTTAAGAGTGAATTTAAGTATTGATATTGCAACGGGAGATCTGATTACACCAAAAGAAATTGAATACGATTATAAAATGATGTTCGAAGATAGAAGTTTACAAATAATGACATATAATATTGAAACAATAATTGCAGAAAAATTCCAGACAGTTATTAGTAGAGGAATATTAAATAGTAGAATGAAAGACTACTATGATTTATATTATTTAACTACATATAAACAATATTCAAAAGATATTTTAAGACAAGCTATAAAAAATACATTTGAAAAACGTAATACAAATATCGAAAATGTCCAAAAAGTTATTTCTGAGATTGCAACAAGCGACTTTACAGAAAATTTATGGAACGAGTATAGAAAAAAATTTAAGTATGCTAAGAATATAGAATATGAACAGATAATGGAAAAATTAAATTTACAATTTAACTATAAGATTAAAAATTGTGGTTTAATTGTAAATATTAAATAGAATAGTGAATATTTATAATTCCTCTCAATATATTATTATTAAATATATTGGGAGTTTTATTGTATGAATGTTAAATTTATAAAGTCAAAAAAATTTTTATTTATTATATTAGCCATTGCTATTTTGCTGGTTGTAATTTCAATTATTTTTTCTAAAAAAAGTTATGAAACTATAAATATTGGAAATAATAATCTTAACAAAACTTTAGAGGAAGTTGAAGATTATATTTTAAATATTAAAGAGTATACGGCTACAATAGAGGTTACTGTAAATAGCAATAAAAATAGTAACAAATACTTAATTAAACAAACTCATAAAGAGAAAAATGATGAGCAAGAAGTTCTAGAGCCAGATACTATTAAGGGAGTAAAATTAACATACAAAGATTCATCATTAATAATAGAGAATAGCAATTTAAACCTAGAAAAAATATATAATAATTATCCATATATCGAAAGCAATATACTTTGGTTAAACTCTTTTATTGAAGAATATCGAAATTCTGAACAAAGAAATATAACAGAAAAAAATGAAGAAATAGTAATGCAAATAGAAAGAAAAAATGATAAAAAAATAGCCACAGAGGAGCTAATTTTAGACAAAAAAACACTTAAACCAACAAAATTATCAATAATGGACAATAGCAAAAATGCAATAGTTTACATATTATACAATGAGATAGAAATAAAATAATTTATCTCAAAACTAGTATTTAAAATATATCAAAAAACAAATCTTAGTTACAGAAATAGTAGGAGTGAATAATATGATAGTAAAAAGAGGAGATATGTTTTATGCTGATTTAAGTCCTGTAGTTGGTTCAGAGCAACGGAGGAATTAGACCCGTTGTAATAATTCAAAATGATATGGGAAATAAACACAGCCCTACAGTTATAGCAGCTGCAATAACTTCTCAAATGGGGAAGAACAAGCTTCCGACTCATATAGAAATTGGACCAGAAAATTCACAATTAAAAACAGAATCAATAGTGCTAACAGAGCAAATACGAACAATAGATAAAAGCAGATTAAAAGAAAAAATAGGTCATATAGATGATGAAAATGTTATGAATAAGATTAATAGTGCGTTGGGAGTAAGTTTCGGCCTATAATGTTGCAAAATAATTACAATTTTAGCTACGTCAAATTTCATTCAAAACGCGGTTACATACAACACGTATGCGCCATTACCTTTTGAACTCATTTTCCTTGCTAAAATTTAATTCTTTCACAACAAGAATAACGAACAGCGTGAAGATGCTATAATTGTAAAAAGCTAAAAGTACTTAAACTTTTAGCTTTTTAATTATTTTAATTTCGTTATATAAATCATTAATTCTTTTTTCACGAATTACTAAAGCATCTCTGTATTCTTTCAAAATTTGGTGATAGTTTTGAAAATTTTCTCCTGCCTGAAATAGCATAACCATGCCTTCTTTGTAATACTCTCTCTTCTTTTGACTTGTTGATTTTTGCATTTTCATATTGTATGAATCAATCAATTCTAGACGTTTAATAGATTCTTTTAAGTAGTCAATGTAATCAATAACGCAACTTATTTCATATTTAGTATCTTCAATAACAATTTTAAAAAGGCATTTTAGAATTTTAGGACTAATTTTTCCACTTTGCGCATTCTCAGAAAGTTGGTCTAGTGCAACTACCTTGTGCATGTCATCAGGTTTTGCATCTTTTAACATTAATTTCAATGTCTCTGAAATGTTTACGTGAGTTTTATAGTGACGTTTTGTAACCAATGCATCATATTCATCAGCAACACGTATTATTCTTGCAACAAAAGGAATATCTTCTTTCTTTAAACCTTGAGGATAGCCTGTTCCATTTAATGCTTCATGGTGATATAAAGCTCCTTCTGCATATGGACGCAAACGCAAATCCTTCATACATATATTATAACCTAAAGTAGTATGTGTTTTCATAACTTCAAATTCTTCGTTGGTTAAAGGGCCATCTTTTGATAATATCTCGTATGGAATTTGTGATTTACCAATATCATGTAAATAACCACAAATAATTGCATGAACTGTAAATTGCTTATTCAATCTTAAATATTGACAGATTCTACCCGTTAAATTTCCAACATTTTCGGAATGACGCTTTGTCATAGGATCCAATCTATCTAAGATAGAAAGTTCATATCTTATTTTTTTATCTAGATTATATATTTTTATGGAAGTTGAGTCATAAAAATCAAAAGTTTCTTGATACATAAAATTTCTCCTTTGTAATACTATAAAAATAATAACACTATAATAAAAAAAAGGCAACAAAATTTTGCTTATTTGTGTGGACGTTTTAAAAATGATTATTGATGAAGAACAATTTCCATTTTAAAAAATCAGGTCCGAACCCGCCTTTTGAGGAGTCCGGAGGAGCTTCGACCAAGGGCGATGTACCGTAATTTTTTTAAAATTGAAATTGTTCGTAAGTAATATTATAAAAATGAACGGCCATTCGAAAACGTGTAATGCTTTAAAATACACGCTTTCAGCAGAAATTTACATGCAAATGTGAAAAGTTTATTTATTTTGCTTGACAATTAATAAAACTTGTATTATCTTATGTATAAGTTGATTAGGTATTCGAGAGGGGGTGAACTTACAAGATGAGTTCAGAAGAAATATTTGAAAAAGTAAAATCAATAATAGTTGAGCAATTAGGTGTAACTGAAACATCAGTTACAATGGAAGCTTCTTTTATAGATGATTTAGGAGCTGATTCATTAGATATAGTAGAATTAATAATGGCACTAGAGGAAGAATTTGATACAGAAATCCCAGATGCTGATGCTGAAAAGATAGTAACAGTAAGTGACGTTGTTGATTATATAAAGGATCACGTAGCTTAAGATAAAATAAATTTGAAAGGTTTAAATACCTTTCTTTATTTTTTTGTTTACAAATGCAAAAAAATGAGGTAATATAGTACTTGATGAGGAGGTGAAAATATGGAACAGAATAGAGATTTGTCAGCTTTAGAACAGAACATAGGATATAAATTTAAAAATATTAATCTACTAAAAAATGCTTTAACACACACATCATATGCATATGAACATAAAATTGCTAGTAACGAAAAACTAGAATTTTTAGGAGATAGTATATTAGAATTTTTATCAAGCAAGTATATTTATAATAATTATCCTAATTTAAAAGAGGGAGAAATGACTAAAGTTAGGGCTACGGTTGTATGTGAGGACAGCCTTTACAAAATTGCAGAAAAGCATAATTTTAGTGATTTCTTGTACGTTGGAAAAAGTGAACAGATGCATCAAGGAAATAAAAAAGTAGCAATAATGGCTGATAGTGTAGAGGCTGTTATAGCTGCAATGTATTTTGATTCTGGCCTAGAGCAAGCAGAAAAGTTTATAATAGAAAACTTGAAAGAAGAGATAAAAATTGCAAGCAAAAATGTTGGAATAAAAGACCACAAGACAGTATTACAAGAAAAACTTCAAGTACACGGAACTGTTGATATTAAATACGAAATTATTAAAGAAACAGGACCAGACCATGACAAAACTTTCACTGCAGAAGTAAAATTGAACGGAAAAGTATTAGCAATAGGAGAAGGAAAAACAAAGAAACAGGCTGAAATGAATGCTGCAGATAAGGCACTAAAGAATTTATAAAAATATGAATTATGTGGACGGAGGTAAATAATATTGAAAAAAGAGTATATCATTCCAATATTTGTACCACATTGGGGATGTAAAAAATGTTGTACTTTTTGTAACCAAAGAACCATTAGCGGAGAGAAAAAGCAAGTAACAGCAGACGATGTTAGAAAGACTATTGATTACTATTTAAGTAATTTTAAGACTGACAAGAACTATGTCGAAGTTGCTTTTTTTGGAGGAAGCTTTACTGCAATAGAAGTTGAAAAACAAGAAGAACTATTGCAAGCGGTTCAGCCATATATAAAAAGCAAAAAAGTAAACAGTATTCGTCTATCAACAAGACCTGATGCAATAGATAAGCCAATTCTAAAAATGCTAAAGAAATACCACGTAAAGACTATAGAACTTGGTGTTCAATCTTCAAATAACTACATTTTGGCTAGATGCAAGAGAGGGCATAGTTTTGAGGATGTTATTAAAGCGTCAAAATTAATTCGTTGGTATGGATTTAATCTTGGACATCAGATGATGGTTGGGCTTCCAGAAAGTAGCGAAAAAGATGATATTCAAACTGCGAAGGATTGCATAAAATTGAAGCCTAAAATGGTTAGAATTTATCCCGTGCTTGTAATAAAAGGAACTGAACTTGAACAAGAATTTAATAAAGGGGAATTTACTCCATTAACCGTTGGACAGGCTGTAGAGAGAAGCAAAGAAATACTTAAAATGTTTAATAAAAAACACATTCAAGTAATAAGAGTTGGTTTGCAAAATACAGATACAATTACAGATTCTACTAATAAAGATAGCGAAGTTATTTCTGGACCATACCACCCAGCATTTGGTCAGCTTGTGGAAGATGCAATTTGGTATGACAAGATTGTTGATGACATAAAACACATAAATGCAAAAGTGATTAGAGTTGAGATAGAAGCAAACTCTAAGGATTTAAACAATATTATTGGACATAAAAAAGAAAATATAAATAAATTAAAAGATACATATGCTGTAATTACAATAGTAAAATGTAACAACAAAATAAAACCAGGAAAATTCAAAATAAATGTTTTAGAAACTGCATAAAAGTATAAAAATGCCTATATTTGCCAATAATGCTAATATAGGTGATTTTTATGGTAGAGAAAAAAACAAGAAAACAAAAGAAGACTAGAAAAAATATAGAAAATATTTGTGAACTGAATAAAAATTGTGTAAAGAATCTGATAAAGGAGTATATATACATTGCTTTTGGATGTTTAGCAATGGCTGTTGGAGTGTCGCAATTTTTACTACCAAATGAGCTATCGACTGGTGGATTTTCTGGAATTGCAATAATAGTCTATTATTTAACAAATTATCCCATGGGAACGACTATGCTAATATTGAACATACCATTGCTGTTAATTGCATATTTTAAAGTGGGAAAACAATTATTTGTGCGCTCTATTTATGGAACTGTGTTATTTTCTGTATTTGTAGATATCCTAGATCAAATAAATCCATTAACACAGGATAAATTTTTAGCTTGTATCTATGGTGGAATATTGATGGGAGTTGGGACAGCTATAATATTAAAATTCAATTCTTCAACAGGTGGATCGGACTTGTTATCATATGTAATTAGAGCATACAAACCACAATACAGGAGTAGTAACTTGATATTATTCACAGATGTAATAATAATAACTGCAAACGTGATATTCTTCAAAACAATCGAAATTGGACTGTATTCGGCAATTGCAATATTCTTAATGGGAAAGATGATAGACTTGATTTTCGAGGGCATAAACTTTACAAAAGCTTTGCTAATAATTTCTCCACATTATCAAGAAATTGCCGAAACCATAGGAAAGACAATAGACAGAGGCAGTACAGCTTTATACTCAAAAGGAATGTACACAAATGAAAAACGTATGACATTACTATGTGTAGGCTCTAGAACGGAAGCCTATGCGATGCAAAACATTGCAAAAAAGATTGATAATGATGCATTCATAATAATATTGAATGCAAGAGAAGTACTCGGGAAAGGATTTAAATAAAAACTAGGAAGCAAGATATGATACTAAAACGCAATGAAAAGGAGGGAAAACATGCAATTAATAAAAGTTAAAGTGGTAGGTGGCTCAAAAGGAATTTTAGAGTTTTTTGATGACAATAAGAAAATATTTGAAACAGAGGCTTTTCTAGGCAGAAATGGTGTTACTACTAATAAAAAAGAGGGAGATTTAAAGACTCCAATAGGCACGTTTAATTTAGGAATAGTATTTGGTACACACGATATCCAAAAAGAATTTCAAATACAATATATACAAATAAATGAAAATTTATATTGGATAGTGTATTATATGGTGTGTAAATTTTATTTACACATCATATTTTTTGTATTTATAAAACCCCAAGATTGTCTTGGGGTTCGGTAAAGCTTACAGCGATG
>ERZ772881.2898-NODE-2898-length-11457-cov-16.174005_pt1 | contig 11457 bp, 6 predicted proteins | sample MGYA00580581_ERZ772881 | MGnify/ENA primary metagenome ERZ772881 (study PRJEB29015, sample SAMEA2737668) | human gut metagenome | biome: human gut; feature: human-associated habitat; material: faeces | place: China | collected 2012 ...
TCTTCCTCATAATGGACGGCATAGGGGTATACCGCCGCCGTGTAAGAGCCGTCAGAACGGCGGTATGTCTTTGTATTCACAGTGCGCTTGGAAATGTCCTCTTCCACGATATGCACCGTATCGTCGGATATACTTTCCGTTTCCGCCGCAACGGTCATTGCCGTTTCCGGCTTTTCCTGCGCCAGTACAATGGGAGTTGTCTGCAACAGCATAGCCACTGTCAGTATCCACACAAGCGGTCGAAAAATGCGTTTTTTCATGCGTATTTCCCTCGTTTCGTAGATATTTGTAACTCTCTGTAACAATGTTATCATATTGTTGTGACATTTTCAATACTTTTTTCAAAATATGTGCAAGCTGCACAAGATGTGTCTTTTAATTTTGTCAATAAAAAATCTCTCACAACACGGTGAGAGATATTTCGGTCGATATATCTTCAGAGCGCGCGCTGCTCGGCGGCGTATTGGCGCGGGGTCATGCCCTGAATTTTTTTGAACGCCTGGATGAAGTGCGAGGTGTTTTCAAAGCCACAGCTGCGGCAGACCGTCTGCACGGCGTCGCCGCTTTTCAGCAAAAGGCAGGCGCGGGAGATACGCACACTGTTCAGGTAGTGCATATAGGTCATGCCGGTTTGGGCTTTGAAACGACTGCAAAAATGGTATTTGCTGTAGCCGGTCATGGCGGCGACTTCCTCTATCGTGATCTTGCGGGCACAGTTCTCATTCGTCCAACGGATGAGCTGTTGCAGACCTAAGGCGCGCGGGTGCGCGGGCTGCCCGCTCCGCTCATGATCCGCATAGTGGGAAAGCAGCGCGAAAAGATCCACAACAGTCGACAGGCAATCCGTCAGGTCGCCGTCGCGCGCCATGAGGCGGCAAACGATCTCCTTAGCCGCCGCGTATGCCGGGCAAGCATATTGCAGTCCGTCGAGCGACGCGCCGCGTATCGCCAAAAGGTTCTCCGCGCTGAAATAGCGTTCCATTTCCCGCAAGCAGACCTTGAACACATACATCGTGCCGTCACCGGGATGCACGGTGTTGGCGTGCACCGTATAGGGCGGGATGACAAAAAGCTGCTGTCCGCCGAAGGGGAAGCGCTTCGTGTCAATCACAATTTCACCACACAGTCCGTCGCACAGCAGCACCTCCAGCGTTTCGGCATAGTGCAGCGGGACAATATCCTCCGTGCGAAAGTGTTTTATGCGGACAGTGTACGGCATCTGTGCGGAAAACTGCACATGCTCCTCAAAGCCGTCCGGCAGGCGATCGTCGTCATACACGCATTGCACAGCGCAGCACCCCCTCTCTTTTTCCCTGTCAGCATACCACAAAAATCGCAACATAACAACATTTTTCAGAAAGATTTTATCTTGTATGCCGCGCCGCTTTTCGGTACAATATAGGTAACAATTAAAAGGAGTGATCCGCATGAAGCGTTCCGAAATCAACAAAGCCCTCAAAGAGCTGGAGGCCATGTGCGAAAAATATTGCTGCTATCTGCCGCCTTTCTGCCATTTCACCCCCGCGCAGTGGCAGACGATCGGCCATGAGTATGACGAGGTCAGAGACTGCATGCTGGGGTGGGACATCACCGACTACGGCATGGGCAATTTCGACAAGATCGGGTTTTCGCTCATCACCATCCGCAACGGCAACCGCGCCATGCAGGACAAATATCCGAAGGTCTATGCGGAAAAGCTGCTGTATCTGAAAGAGGGCCAGATGGCCGCGAACCACTTCCACTGGTACAAGACCGAGGACATCATCAACCGCGGCGGCGGCAACTGCCTCATCCGCGTGTACAACAGCCTGCCGAATGAAGAAATTGATTATGAGTCCGACGTGACCGTCCACTGCGACGGCCTGAAGCGCACGGTTCCCGCGGGCACGCAGATCCGTCTGCGTCCGGGCGAAAGCCTCTGGGTCACGCAAGGAATGTACCACGACTTCGCGGTCGAGGCGGGCACCGACCCCGTTCTGCTCGGCAAGGTCAGCCAGTGCAGCGACGACAACACCGACAACCGCTTCAACCCGCCTGTCGGCCGCTTCCCGAAGATCGAAGAAGACGAACCGCCGTACCGTCTGCTGTGCAATGAGTATTTCTGACTGACAACCGAATAAAAGCAGGAGGCAGCCCAAAGTTATGGGCCGCCTCCTGCTTTTATTCGGCTGGTTGGTATTAAGGCTGGCAAGAAACGTCACTTGTTCAGCTTGCACAGGCGATTCCGCTCTGCCAGCTGCGCTGCTGCGCGTTTGATCAGCACCTTCGCACTTTCGGTGTCATTGTCGAGGACAGCCTGCTCCAGTTCGTCCATGCAGGCGGAAAGCTCATGCTCAGCGTCTTTTGTTGCATCATTTGTCACGGGGTCACTGTATCGGAATGCGTCCGAAAGTTTCTGCGCATCGATCCGTAACGACGCATCTTCACAGCGAGAAACCAGCGCGGCTGCACGGGATTGCAGCGCACGCATGGCAGCCACATCGGCTTTGAGCTGCGCGTCCTGCCGCTCGACCTCGTCGCGCATTGCATCCGCGGCAATAACGCCAACGGCAGCGACAGCCAACAGCAGTACAAAAACAATGCCTGCGATCCATGCTGCGCAGAATTTTGCGATTGCCATGAACAAAAAGCTCAACGCGATCTGCACGATCAAATACACGACGCCGATGCGCGCGATCGGGAAACCGTAAAATTTGCTGCGCGCATCCTTGCCCTTTGTAAATGACAGTTTCAGCATATATAGCTGTACGCCGAACGCTGCCAGCGTGAACACCAGCGCCAGCCAGAACACAGCGGTCTTTGCAAACGGGATCACGAATGCCAGCACCAGATATGCAGCCAGCACAATGGCGAGGATCAGAATCGTCTGAAATTTTCCTTTGCTTAGTTTCATCATCTATCCCTCCAATCAGCAGGACTCATCTTTCTTCCGTCCGCAGTTCGGGCAGAAGTTTGTCATAATATCCTTTGCACCACACTCCGGGCAGATCCAGCCGTGTTTTTCTTCCGGTTTCCGCGCACCGCAGTTGGGGCAGAACTTGCTCAGAATATCTTTTGTGCCGCATTCTGGGCAAGTCCAGCCGCTTGGTTCTTCTGGCTTCTTTGCACCGCAATTCGGGCAGAATTTACTCTGGATGTTCTTCGTGCCGCACTGCGCGCAGTCCCAGCCGGTTTTCGACTCCGGCTTTTTGCCGCCGCAATCGGGGCAGAAGTTTGTAGTGATGTTCTCGTGACCGCACACCGGGCAGTCCCAACCGTCCGCAACGGCTGCGCCGACTGCCGCGCCCATCTGCGCGGCGTCCTGCGTCATGGGGCTCAAAGCATCTTTTGTCATGCCGATGACGCTGCCCATCGCACCGAGGCTCACACCAAGCCCGGCGAGATCGCCCAGCGCACCCGCGGCGTTCGTACCGCCGCCAAGTCCGTTTTTCATTGCTTCCATGCCGACCTGCCGCGACGTTTCCTGCTGATAGGTATAGCCCTTCATACGCATTTCGGCGGCTTCCGCCTCGGCCTGCATCCGGTAGGCCTCTGCTTCCGCCTGCTTCTGAATCTTGAGGGCTTCGGCTTCGCCCTGCGCGCCGATGATCTTCATTCTAGCAGCCGTCTGCGCCTCAACCGCCTTGCGGTCTGCTGCGGCTTCCGCCTCAGCCTTGCGGATGTTCTCCTGCCGGACAAGCAGATACTGTTCGGCGTACTGCTCCTTCATGCGGCGGAAATTCGGGTCGTCGTCCGGCGTTACAATGCGGCTGACGTAGAACTCTGGCATCGTCAGGCCGTACTCATCCAGCGCGGCATTGATCCGCTCGCGCAGCGCACCAGAGAGCGCCATGAGGTGCTCGTCGATCTCCAGAATGTTGATCGCATTTTCCTTGATCGTCTGCGCAAGGAAGCTCTTGACCTGCGCCATAATCATTGAGCGGAACAATCCCCTGTTCGCTTTCACCGACGTGGTTTCCTTTTGGCTGACGCTCTCGCCATTCTGGCCGCTGTATTCCGTCCGCTCGCTGGTATGCGTGTAGGAAACCGTCTGTCCGCCGAGCAGATCCGACTGCCCAAGGCCGCCCGTTGTGCCGACGATTTTGAGCAGCAGCTTGCGCGAGTCAGTTACGCGAATGCTGAACTCGCCCGATGCACCGATCTCAATATGTATGCGGGATTTGGGATCAAACAGCCGGACTTTGCTGTCCGTGCCCCACTTGACGCCCATCTGGGTGGCAAGATTGACAAAGTAGACCTCGGAATGGAACGTGCCCTCGGTGTCGGTCGGGAGCTTGTAGACCTTTTCGAGCAGCGGCAGCTGCTGCGTCTGCAGCGTGTAGCGCCCCGCTCCAAAGAGGTCGAGCGCCTGCCCGTCGCGGAAGAAAATGGCCTCCTGACTCTCATGGACGATCAGCTGCGAGCCGAAGTTGAAGTCCTCAATCGGGTGCTTCCAGACGAGCGTTTCGTTGTCGCCCTCGTATTTGATGATGCTGGCAAGGCCGTCCTTTTTGATCTTCTCGGTCGCGACGCGCTCGGCTACGTCATTGACACAGTCGCAGACCGGGCAGGTGTAGGTCGCGGCGGCCTTGCTCGTGCGCAGACGCACGCCGCACTGCGCGCAGGAAAATTCCACGGAATTTGCCTGCTCCGCCAGCGTATTGATCGGCTCATGGCAGACCGGGCAGAGCGCCTTTTCTCCCTTGGACTGGTCGAACACGACCATGTTCCCGCAGTGCGGGCACTCGCGCCCGGCCAGCTTGTCCGTGCGGACGTCGATCGTGTACCCGCACGCGCAGTCGATTTTTTTGCGTGCAAAGAAGCCTGTCTTGGCTTCCGCAAATTTCCCGCAGTTGGGACATTCGATCACAAATTTACCCATATTCCTGATCCTCTCTTATTTGTTGGGGAGTTTGATGTTCGTCCAGGTGGAGACATCGCACTGCCCGTAGTCGTTGTTTCCGACTGCGACAACGGTGCCATCTGATTTCAGACCGATGGATTGATAGCCATTCGCCACAATTTCTACAATGCCTGTAAAGGTTGTAACATTATTCTGTCCATAATAGTACATACTGCCCTTAGGAACGCTCGTTGCTATAACAGTTCCATCAGATTTCAAGCCAACTGTAAAGTTTGTGCCAGCCGCAATTGCAACAATATCAGTCCAGTCAGAAACATCACATTGTCCGTCAGCATTATTTCCGACTGCCACAACTGTCCCATCCGCTTTCAAGCCAACAGTGTGCCTCGTTCCTGCTGCAATGGCAATTATATTTTCCCATACAGAAACCTGAAGTTGTTCATCATTGTTGCTGCCAACGGCAACAACTTTCCCGCTAGCAGTTAATCCGACAGTATGAGAAATATTTGCTGAAATTGCAACAATGTCGCTCCACGAAGAAACATTTAATTGTCCGCAAACGTTACTACCAGTAGCAAGAACTGTCCCATCTATTTTTAATCCAACAGTGTGGTTGCCGCTAGCAGCAATTGAAACGATATTTTCCCAAGACGATACATCACATTGTTTGTTGGTCGTTTTTCCACAAGATACAACTGTTCCGTCAGCCCTCAATCCGACCGTATGAAAATTTCCGGCAGCAACAGCAATTATATCGCTAAACGCAGATGTCTCGCACTGGCCATCATTATTTCCACCAACTGCAGCAACAGTTCCATCCGACCTGATTCCAACGGTATGGCGACGGCCGGCCGCAAGTGTAGGATGCTCTGCGATTGTATTCCATAATGTGATGCTACGTTCTCTTGAATCTTTATATCCATCCGACTGCCCAAAGGCAATTGCAGCCGCTTTATCATTCCCTGCAGACTGCAACGAATCAGCTTTTTGGTAACACGCTTCCAACGCACGTTCGTCTGCATCTTTATATTCGCTGATTTTTTTGAACCCCTCAATTGCACCGTCGAAGTCATTGTTTGTCAAGAGCGCTTCTGCGTCAGCATATGCCTGCGCCTTCAACAGCTCTTGCTTTTCCTCCTCGAGTTCCTGCTTTTTCACCTCGGCCTGTGCTTTCAGATCCGCAGAATCTTTGAAATTTCCAAGCTCTGCATACATGGCAATTGCCGCGTCATAGTCGCCAGCAGCCTGTAATTCCGCAGCTTTAGAATAGTCTACAGAGGGGAGGATAATCTCTGTTACGATAATGACGATAGCGATTGCAGCCGCAACAACTCCGCCAATGATAATTCTGACTTTTTTCCGTTTTGCTTCTTTTGCTGCTTCTTCCTGCTCAAGCTTTTCCTGCTCCATGCGGCGTCGCTGTTTTTCAGCATCAGCTTCCTGTTTCTGAGCGAGAGATTCTTTGTGCCTGACTGCTAGGTGCTGTTCAGCTTCGTGCAGAAACGCTCGATAGGCTTCGGAAATATGTGCTTGCTCTGCTTTTTCCGCCTGCTTGCTTTCTTCGCTTTTTTGATGCAGGGCATCCACAAGACCCGTGCGCAAAATCTCGCATTGTTCCTTTGCGTCGCCGGAGGAATACTTCTCTGCACGAACAAAGTTCTTGTCGCGATCCAGAAGTTCTTTTGCCGTATCTACTGCTGTTTGGAAAAACGCCGAGCGATCTGCGCAGTAAGCGCGGTCGAAAACCAACGCTTGCCGAATTTCCTTCTCAGTCAAATAAGGGGCAACAACATATTTCTCGATACAGGCCTTAATAAAATCGGAATCCTTGGAACAGGCTTCTGCGTTCTTTTCCGTGGGCGCGCTTGCCTCTGCGGTTGACAGATAACTCTGAACAAAATCCTGCGCATTTTTTGACTTTTTACTTGCTAAGAACTTTCCCAGATACGCCGCGCCGCATTTTGCGTCCTGATTGAGCACCTGCTCAAAAAACTCGTCGGCCTTTGTCCACTCACCGTCTTCCAGTGCCATCTGCCCGCGGTCGAGCAGCGCCTGCACGTTGCCGTTCGTCTCGTTATGTACCACGACGGTCTCTTTGACCGTTTCTTTCGCAACCTCCTGCGGCTTGCCCGCGTCGATCACTTTTTTGACGCCGCGGATCAGATCCTGCATGAAGCCGATCTTGCTCATGTCATAGCTTTGCAGCACAGACAGTGCCTCCGGCAGATCATACGGATCCATATCGCGGTAGCACGGCAGAAGCAGCTTACTTCTGTCCTTTTTCATCATGGACAGGAAGCGGCTCCATTCGTTTTTGACCCAGACGGCGTTAAAATGCTCCGGCTTTGTACCGATCACGACCATGACCTTCGCCGAGTTCAGCGCCGCGAAGATATACGGCTCATATTCCGCGCCCGCCTTGTCCTCCAGCGTGATGCGCGCGAAGAATACGCGGTAGCCCTGCTCGGTCAGCTCGTAATAGACCTCCTGCGCCATCAGACTGTCGCGCGTGCGCTGCCCGTCCTCGCCGGTCTCCTTGTAGCAGAGGAAGACGTCAAACGGCTGCTCGTTCTGCGACGTGGCAAGAATGCCGCGCTGCACCTCGGCGATCTTTGCCGCGTCCTTCTGATACTGGCGGCGGGTGATGCCGTCGGAATGCTCGACCGCAGCCAGATAGTCCACGTCCTCCAAAAAGCTGTCGAAGCTCGCACGGTGGCACGTCGGCAGCCATTCATATGTTGCCGGGTCCTCCACATATTCAATGCCGAACCGACACAGCGCACAGCACCAGTGCGCCTCGGCGTCGTTGTCGTCCTCGGCCACGATGCGCTCATACACGGCCAGCGCCTTGTCAAACTCGCCGCTGCGCCGGAAATGATTGCCGCGGTTAAACGCCGCCGCCCGCTGCTCGTCGTCCACTTTGGGCAGCGTCATCGTGCTGCCGCAGTATTCACACGTTCCAAAGGTCTTGTCCGCAGAGATCTCAATATCCCCGCCGCACATTTTGCATTTGATAATCGCCATTCTTTTCTCCCTCTTCTTCTCTTAATTCGGAAGCTTGATATTGCTCCAGCCAGATACCTTGTTTTGTCCATGATCTAAGAAGTCGCCGTTCAGAATTTCCGTGGCAACCAGCGTACCATCGGATCGCAGACCGATTGTGCAGAATGCGCTGGCGGAAACAGCAACAATGTCTGTCCAGTCGGAAACATTGCATTGTCCGTATTGGTTATCACCCGTACTGACAACGGTACCATCTGATTTCAGACCGATTGTGAAGCCATATTCAGCATCAATGGCAACAATATCGGCCCAATCAGAAACGTTGCATTCTCCGTACTGGTTATCACCGACCGCAACGACCGTGCCATCAGCTCTTAGGCCAACAATATGTGTGTCTCCGTCTGCAATAGCAATAATGTTTTCCCAGTCGGAAATATTCGAACCGCCATCAACAGCTCGGCCGACAACAACAACGGTTCCGTCACCTTTCAAGCCGATGGAATGGCCGCCAACTGTATCGATTGCAATGATATCCGTCCAATCAGAAACATTGCACTGGCCGTTGTTAAAGTTCATAAAGTCGTTCGCCCGGTACGTTGTCGATACAACTGTCCCATCTTTCCGGAGTCCTAACGTATGCGCAGTGCCAGCAGCTACAGCAACAATATCCGTCCAATTGGAAACATCGCTCTGCCCATAATCAAAATTTGATTCTGTAACGGTTGTTGCAAGAACCGTTCCATCTGCCTTCAAACCGACCGTGTGCATATATCCCGCTGCAACAGATATCAGATCCGTCCAGTCCGAGACATTACACTGACCGGAGTCATCGCCATATCCGTCACTGGATAAATACGGGGTAGCAAGGCACGTTCCATCGTTTCGCAATGCAACGGTATGCTCATATCCTGCTGATATGGTCGGTCTGGGATAGTTCTCCCGCAGCTGCTGAAAATACTTTGCTCCAGCGTCCCTGCTGCGCTCCGCCGCGTCCTGATATGCACCGAGCGCGGCAAAGGCCAGATATGCCTCCTGATAATCGCCGCTCTGCGCAAGCTGGTCCGCCTTCGCATACAGGCAGGCATTCAGATGCTCGGCAGCGTCCTTATAATCTCCAAGTTCGGTAAAGCCATCGACTGCACTGTCAAATTCTCCGCCCTCCTGCAATTTTATCGCATCGGCATAGGCGCCCTGCAGCCTTGCATCCGCACTCCGGGCTTCCGCGTCCTGATAGCTGCCCAGCGCTTCGAAGGCTGCGGCTGCGCCGTCATAGTCCCCGCTTTCCAGCATCGTCTCCGCATCGGCGTAGGCCTGCGCGTGTTCGCTTTCTTCCTTCTCTGCCGATGCCCGGGACAGGCGCACCGCTGCATCTTTGTAGTCTCCAAGCTTTTCATACAGCGCAATAGCTGCGTCATAATCGCCGGCTTCGCATAGCTGCGCCGCCTTGGCATAATTCTGCGATGGGATAATCACTTTCACCGCGACCAGCGCCAGCGCGATCCCAAGCGCCAGTGCGGCAATCGCAATCCCAAGCGCCTTGCGCTTCCTCGCCTGTGCACGCGCCTGCGCTCTTTGCGTGCGCCGCGCCTCCCGCTCGTGCGCTTCCTGTGCAAGCCGGGCGGCCTCGGCAGACTCTTCGTCCGCCTGCTTTTTTGCAAGCGCTTTGCTCTGCGCCGCAGCCAGCTTCGGCTCAGTCTTCTGCAAAAACGCGCGGTATGACTCCGTGACGCGCTGCTTTTCTGCTGCGTCCTCCTGTTTGGCCGTTTGCTCCAGATCGTGCAGCGCATTGGCAAGACCTTTTCGCAGCAGATTACACTGCATTTTTGTCTCGCCGGAGGAGAATTTTTCCGCGCGGACAAAATCCTTGTCACGATCCAGAACGCTTTGCAGCTTGCCTCGTTCCTGCGCAAAGTAGTCGGCGCGGCGGCAATAGACTCGCGGAAAATTCAACGCGCCTACAATATCTTCTTTGGTCAGATATTGCGGCACCGTATATTTGTTGACACATGATGCAATGAACGCCTCATTCTTCTCGCAAGCTTCGTCATTCTTTTTGTTGGGTGCTGCGGCCTTTATTTTTTTGATCTGTGTGTCCACATAATCTTTTGCCGAACGGCACTGAACCTTGACCAGATATTTTCCCAGATAGGCCGCTCCGCACTCCGGCGCAATATCCAAAACTTTATCAAAATATGTGTTAGCATTCGTCCAATCGTTGTCTTCCAAAAACAGCGTACCGCGGCGCAGCAGAGAATCGACGTTTGGCGCGTTTGCCGTTTGCATTGACGAAGCCTGCGATGCAGACTTGCCAAATAGCTTTTCAATGCCGCGCAGCAGATCCTGCGTCGCGCCGACCTTGCCGAGATCCTGCGCTTGCAGCTTTGCAAATTCCTTCGGCATATCATAAGCGTCGATATTTTTATAGCAGGGAATGAGAGACTTTTTCTGCCCGGCGGCGATGAGCTGCAAGTACCGGCTCCACTCGTTCTTGACCCACGGGGCGTTATAATACTCGTAGTCCGTGCCGACAGCCAGCATGACACGTGCGGAGTTGAGGGCTGCAAAGATATACGGCTCGTATTCCTGCCCGAGCTTATCCTCCAGAGTGATGCGGGAGAAGAATACCCGGTATCCTTTTTCCGTCAGTGCATCATATAAGTCCTGTGCCAAAACGGAATCGAGTGTCCTCTGGCCATTCTCGTCTGTCTCTTTGTAGCAGATAAAAATATCATATGGTTCTTCCCGGCTGGATACCTCGATGATGCCGCGCCGCAACTCCTCAATGGCTTTGGCTTCCTCGCGGTAAAGCTTCCGCGTGACCACGTCGGCATATTCCAGGACCAGCTCAAAGTTTGCATCTTCGAGCACACTGTCAAAGCTCGACCGATGGCAGGTCGGAACCTTTTTACCCGTAGCCGGATCGTCAACGTATTCAATGCCGTATTTGCAGAGCACAAGTCCCCAGTAGGCTTCCGCTTCCTCCGGGAACTCCGCCACGATGGACTCATAAACGCCCGCCGCCTTGTCAAATTCGCAGGCAAAGCGCAGCCGGTTTGCACGTGCAAACAACGTCAGCTTCTTTTCGTTGTCCTGCTTCGGAACGGTCTGCTGCGTCCCACAGTATTCACAAACTGCGATCTGGCTGTTTTCTTCGACGTTTAAATCCCCGCCGCACATTTTGCATTTGATGATAGCCATTCTTTTCTCTCCCGTTCCGTTCTATTTAGATCCTCTGTCGAGATGATTTAACGCAAATTCCATGCAGAGTGTTAAGACTTCATTTCTTGTCCGCCCCGTATCGGCTGCAATCGCATCAATTTCCTGCAGCATATCACGAGGCAAGCGCATGGAAATAACAGCAGATTCACCAATGTATTTTTTTACTGGAATTTCTAAACGCGGTTCATCCAAACAGCATCACCCCTTTATTTGCTATCGTACTACAAATGTATTCTGGTTGCAAGGCTTTCGATAAAGAATAAATAGATTTACCGTTTCAGCCACTGTACAAATTCCCCCTGTGAGATTTCCCCCGCCTCACACTTCTCCTTTTCCTTCTGCGCTTCCTTGCTCCAAGCCGAGAACGCTTCCTGAGAGATTTTGCCCGCACG
>ERZ772881.2910-NODE-2910-length-11421-cov-2.700598_pt1 | contig 11421 bp, 10 predicted proteins | sample MGYA00580581_ERZ772881 | MGnify/ENA primary metagenome ERZ772881 (study PRJEB29015, sample SAMEA2737668) | human gut metagenome | biome: human gut; feature: human-associated habitat; material: faeces | place: China | collected 2012 ...
ACCCAGAAGAGCTTGCATCTATTGTTGCTGATATTGAGCACGGATGGAGAGTTCGTAGCCGCGGACAGTAACTTCAATGGGATCTCCCAAGGGGGCGACTTTGCGGATGAAAATCTGCGTTCCCTTGGTGACTCCCATGTCCATGATGCGCCTTCTGACCGGGCCTTCCCCCGCCAGTTTCCCGACGGTCACGGTTTCCCCGATCAGGGCGTCTCTTAATGTACGGTGTTTGGTCATAGAATGATGGCTGATTGTTGGATGAGAAGGTTCAGGCCACGAATATCTTGCACGCAAGAGCCTTGCTGAGAGCTATCCGGGACCCCTTGACATTGACGATGAAGTTTCCGCCGTTTTCAGAAACGATGGAAACCGTGCTGCCGGCAACGAAGCCCAGGCTTTCCAGAAAACGCCGGGTTTCATCCCTGCCATGAATTTTGTTAACCTGGCGAATATCGCCGATGTTGAGCATGGAGAGTGGCATGGTGTGTGTATGAATCAAATCCGGGAGAAAGTTAGTTTCATCAAACTAGTAAGTCAATGATATTATGCGCCTGTGTTTTCAATTTGGATAAAAATTATTCATCATGAATCATTTACCCATTAGTCTAATCTAAGTATGACGCGGAGGAAAAGCCGGAAACGGGGGTTTTCCGGAAATAAGCCGGAAGGGGGAATACAAAAAAGCCGCGCCATGAAGGTTCATGGGGCGGCTGGAAAAAATGCTTTCCTCTGGCTCAGGAGGCGGGGCAGACTTCGCCCTGGACGGGCTTGCCGTTGTATTCCCCGGTCAGGGTTTTCAGGAAGGCCACCAGCAGGCTCACCTCCTTCTTGTCCAATTTGTCGTAGCCGAGCTGGTAGTGGTACATCTTGGTGATGGCTTCCTCCAGCGTCTGGGCGGAGGCGTCATGCATGTACGGCCAGGTAAGCTCCACGTTGCGGAGGGTGGGAACGCGGAACCTGTGCCTGTCTGATTCCTTCTTGGAAAAGTTCATCAGGCCGTTGTCGTCATTGGTCTTGGCGCGTCCGGCAAAGAAGTCTCCCTTGAGGTCGGCGTATTCAAAGGACTGGCCGCCCATGGCGGGGCCGGTGTGGCAGGTCTGGCAACCGAGCTTGAGGAAGAGCCTGTAGCCCTTCTTGGCATTCTCGCTGATGGCGTTTTCATCACCCTTCAAATAACGGTCGAACGGGCTGTTCGGCGTGATGAGGGTCTTTTCATATTCCGCGATGGCGTTTGTGATGGTTTCTCCGTTGAAGCCCTGGGGATAAACCTTCCTGAATTCCGCGGCAAACACGGTGTCCTGGTTCAGCTTGGCGGCGATCTGGTTCCAGTCGTCCGGATGTTCGTAACCCATTTCCACCGGGTTCAGGGGAGGTCCGCCCGCCTGTTCCTGGAGGTTGGCGGCGCGTCCGTCCCAGAACTGCTTGGTGTGGAAGGCGGCGTTGAAGACGGTGGGGGCGTTGATGCCGCCCTTCTGGCCGCGGACTCCGGTGGAGGTGGCCAGGTTGTCCGTGCCGGCCTTCTCCAGGGAGTGGCAGGAAGCGCAGGAAACGGTATTGTCTGTGGAGAGGCGCACGTCATGGAACAGCTTGTAGCCCAGGGCCACCTTGGCCGGATCCGTGGGAAGGGCGTCTGGAATGGGGGAGATGGCGGTGATGGCGTACTCCTTGCCCACCATGTCGCCGAAGATTTTCAGGCGTTCATCCTTGACCCACTGGAGCATGGCTGCTTTTTCCGGAAGGGTGAGCGTGCTGCCCCAGTGCACCATGGTGTAGGAGGTGGGTGGCATGGAATTGATCTGGAGCACGTGTTCCAGTTTGGAAAGGGTCACGGCAGTGGGCGGTTCATCCATGTTGTAGCTACGCTGTCCGTCCCGGATGTGGCGCGCCAGCAGGCCGCCGGAAAGGGTGTTCACCAATTCGGAAATGTGGGTGCCGGGCTTATGGCAGTCCGCACACTTGGAGTTCATGGTATGTGCGGTGATTTCCGCCGCCTGGGCGGATGTCAGGGGCTTGATATTCTGGTTCGGCAGGAACAGGGGCGCGACTGCCGCCGTCACGATGACCGTGCCGCCCAGAATGGCCCCGGCCGTGATGAAGGAACGTGTTTTGCTCATGAGATTCTCAATGACGTGGAATTGCCTGTATGGTAAAAGGGAAGGGTTAATATATCAAGATTTATTCTAAAGTTCGCCGGCCTTTCTCAAATCTTCGTTAATGGCCTCCAGCACGTCCGCTTCCGGGGTGAAATTGGCGGCATGGTAGGAGCTGCGGACCAGCGGCCCGGACGCCACGTGCCTGAAGCCCTTGGCTCGCGCGACCTCCTCATAACGGACGAAGTCGTCCGGATGGATGTATTTGACCACCGGCAGGTGGTTGCGGGAGGGGCGCAGGTACTGCCCCAGCGTCAGCACCGTGACGCCGTGCTCCAGCAGGTCGTCCATGGACCGGAAAAGCTCGTCTTCCGTCTCTCCCAGGCCCAGCATGATGCCGCTTTTGGTGGAAACCTTGCCGTCTACGCAGTCCAGCGCCATCCGGAGGACGCGCAGGGAGCGCTGGTACTGGGCGCGGAAGCGCACGATGGGCGTCAGGCGTTCCACCGTTTCCAGATTGTGGCCGAAGATGTGGGGGCGTGCCGCCATCAGCGTCCGGATGGAGGAGGGCTTCTCATTCAGGTCCGAGGCCAGCACCTCAATGATGGTGGAGGGACTGGCTTTTCTGACGGCCCGGATTACTTGGGCGAAGTGGGCGGCGGCTCCGTCCGGAAGGTCGTCCCGGGTGACCATGGTAATGACGGCGTGGCGCAGCTTCATGTGCACGACGGCGTCCGCCACGTGCTGCGGCTCCTCCGGGTCCAGCGGAAAGGGCTTGGCGGTTTTTACGGCGCAATAGGCGCAGGCGCGCGTGCACCGCTCCCCGGCGATCATGAAAGTGGCCGTGCCCTGGTTCCAGCATTCGTAGCGGTTGGGGCAGTGGGCTTCTTCACAGACGGTGAACAGGTGCTTGCCTTCCACAAGCTGCTTGACGTCCCAGAATTCCCGGCCGTTGGGCAGGCGCACCTTGATCCAGGACGGCTTGCGTTCCGTCCCTTCCGCAGTCTCGTTGTCGTTCCGGTGTTCCATAGCCCCGCTAGCTTGCCGTGAGTCCGCTGCTTTGGCAAATGCAAAGTGCTTTATTCGGGGCCGTCTTCCCCGTTTTCATCCGGGATTGCGGGGGAGTCCGCAGCCAGCTTCTTCCGTTCTTTGGCCGCCAGCCGCGCCGCACGGAAAAATTCCTGGAGGTGGTGCAGGCATTCGTCCCCCAGAACGCCGGGACGCACCTCGCACTTGTGGTTGAGGGGAGGGTTGGAATCCAGCAGGTTGATCCAGCCTCCCGCGGCTCCGGTCCTGGCGTCCGGACAGCCGAAGACCACCCGGTCCGGGCGGCAGTGGACGATGGCCCCCGCGCACATGGGGCACGGTTCCTTGGTGACGTACAGGGTGCAGCCTTCCAGCCGCCAGTCGCCCAGCGCCTCCTGGGCTGCCGTCAGGGCGATCATCTCCGCATGGGCCGTGGCGTCCTTGAGGGCCTCCACCTGGTTCCAGCCCCGGCCGATCACGCGGCCGTCTTTCACCACGATGGCCCCGATGGGCACCTCCCCCTTCACCAGGGCTTTTCTGGATTCTTTCATGGCTTGGCGCATGAACCATTCGTCCGAACCGGGCATTTCCATCATCACGGCGCCTATCATGGACTGGACGGCGCATCCCTGGCAAGCCCTTTCTGGAGGATATTTATTGTATTTTATACAAGAAGTTCGGCATGCCGCGGAAAGGGATGGGTGTGAATGCGTTTTTGCGTTGATTCCAGGGGGTGCGTGGCATAAGTATGAACCATGAGCTTTTCAGAACCCTGCACATTGGCCGTGGACTTCGGCGGTACGAGCATCAAAATGGGCGTGACGGCGGGGGACCGTATTCTGGCGACAGCGGACCGCATTCCCACCGCCATGTTTGAAAGTCCCCAGGCGATTATTGAGGCCATGATTGCGGCGGCCCTGAACCTGCGCGGGCAATTCCCGTCCGCCTGCGTGATGGGCATGGGGATGCCGGGATGGTGCGATTACTACAGGGGGACTCTTTACCAGCTTACCAATGTCCGGGTATGGGACCATGAAGTTCCGGTGAAGGAGCTGATGGAGCAGGCGCTGGGCCTCCCCGTCGTGCTGGACAATGACGCCAACTGCATGGCGTATGCGGAATGGAAGCTGGGCGCCGGGCGCGGCATGTCCAGCCTGGTGTGCCTGACCATGGGGACGGGCATTGGCGGCGGCATTGTGGTGAATGACCGCATCCTCCGGGGGAAACGGCTTTCCACCGGGGAGCTGGGCCAGACGAGCATCCATTACCAGGGCAAGCCCGGCCCGTTCGGCAACCGGGGAGCCATTGAAGAATACATCGGCAACAACGAACTGGCGGCGGAGGCGGTCAAACGGTATGCCGGGGCGGGAATCGTCAAAACCGTGAACGAATGCACGCCCAGGGACCTGGACGAAGCCGCCCGCGCGGGCTGTCCCATCGCCCTCCAGCTATGGGAGGACACGGCGGAAATGCTGGCCTGTCTCATCATGAACCTGATGTACACGCTGGTGCCGGACGCCTTCATCATTGGCGGGGGGGTAGCCAAGGCCGGAGACCTGCTCATGAAGCCCCTGCTGAAGAACCTCAGGGAGCAATTGTTCCCCATGCACATGGAGGAGCTGAAAATCCTGCCCGCCAGATTTGGCGCGGAAGCGGGGCTGCTGGGCGCCGGCGCCATGGCGATGGACGAATTCCTGGGGCAGGGAGTTCTGGAACGTTTTAAGAAAGAAGAAGTAGCAAAAGCTCTTTGTTAGATTGAACTAACATAGGGCTTGCCATAGCGTAGACGCAGGCGTACAAGCGGAACAGGTCATGAGTACGGAACATCCCCACGAACATTTTTCACAAGGAGCTTCCTGCTGCGCCGGAGGGTGCTGTTCAGGAAGCTGCTGCGGCTCCGGAGACGCCATCAGGCCCGTTCCCGCCGTGCTGGGCATCGCTCTGTTTGTCGCCGCCCTGGTGATGGGAAGCGATTCCTGGAGCGGCATGGCTGCATATGCGGCGGCCTACCTGCTGATAGGCTGGGATGTATTGAAGGCGGCTTTTCTGGGGTTGAGGCACGGGCGTGCCATGGATGAAAATTTCCTGATGAGCATTGCCTCCCTGGGAGCGATGTTCCTGGGGGATTATTCCGAAGCCGTCGGGGTGATGCTTTTCTACCGCGTGGGAGAATATCTCCAGGAGCGCGCGGTGGGCAGTTCCCGCCGGTCCGTGAGCGAACTGATGAACCTGAGGCCTGAATCCGTCCATGTGAGAGAGGGCGGCACTGTCCGTGACGTTCCTCCCGCGGAGGTCCGGCCCGGTTCCGTGATTGAAGTGCGCCCCGGAGAGCGTGTCCCGCTGGACGGCACGGTGACGGAAGGGAATTCCGTCCTGGATACCTCCGCCATGACCGGTGAATCCCTTCCGGTGGAGGCCGGGGCCGGAAGCACCGTGCTGGCCGGGTACATCAACGGACAGGGCGTGCTGGAGGTGCGCACGGACCGGGACTGGCGGCATTCCGCCCTGGCGAGGGTCCAGGAACTGGTGGAAGCCGCTTCCGGCCATAAATCCCCCCTGGAAGGAAGGCTGTCCACGTTTTCACGCATCTATACGCCGCTGGTGATCTCCATTGCCGTTCTGGTGTTCCTGCTTTATCCCTTCGTCACGGGCGGAAGCTGGACGGACGGCCTGTTCCGCGCGCTGGTGCTGCTGGTGATCTCCTGCCCCTGTGCGCTGGTGCTGTCCATCCCGCTGGGCTTCTTTGCCGGGATAGGGCGGGCGGCGCGGCAGGGAATTCTGCTGAAAGGGAGCAACTACCTGGATGCCCTGCGGAAAGTGAAGACGGTGGTGTTTGACAAGACCGGAACCTTGACGGAGGGCGTCTTTTCCGTGGATGAAGTGCTTCCACGTGACGGAGTAACGCCGGAGGAATTGCTGTACTGGGCGGCGCACGCGGAAAGCTCCGCCTCCCACCCGCTGGGGCGTTCCATCGTAAAGGCGTATGAAGGCAGCCTGTTCCCGGACCGTGTGGCGGAGCTGGTGGAAGTAACGGGGGGCGGCGTTTCCGCCCGTGTGGAAGGGAAGGCTGTGCTGGTGGGGAAAAAGGCTTTTCTCCAGGAGGCGGGAGTAGAGGCAGGGGAGGAAGAGGATCGCGGCGTAACCATTTACGTGGCTCTGGACGGCGTTCCGCTGGGACGTTTGCGTCTGTCTGACCGGATCAAGCCGGGGGCGGAACAGGCGGTGCGGGAATTGAGGGGGCTGGGCGTTTCCAACCTGGTGATGCTGACGGGGGATTCCTCCTCCGCCGGTGCGGAGGTGGGGCGCAAGCTGGGGCTGGACGAGGTGTTCAGCGGGCTGATGCCGGCCGGCAAGCTGGAGCACGTGCGCCGGCTGAAGCCGGAAGAAGGCCTGCTCGCCTTTGTGGGGGACGGCATGAATGACGCTCCTTCCCTGGCTGCCGCGGACATCGGCATAGCCATGGGCGGCGTAGGGTCTGATACGGCTCTCCAGGCTGCGGACGTGGTGGTGATGAAAGGAGACCCCGTTGCCGTTCCGCAGGGAATGGTTCTGTCACGGGCGACGGAGCGCATTATCGTGCAGAACATTGTTCTCATCCTGGGCGTCAAACTGCTGGTGATGGTGCTGGGTATTCTGGGGCTGGCCGGTATGTGGGCCGCCGTCATGGCGGATGTAGGCGTCTGCCTGCTTGCGGTGGGCAACTCCATGCGTATTTTCCGGGTACAACTGGACGCGTGACGGAGGAGAATCCGTTCACTCCACCCCCTTGTTCCGGGCGGAGCGGCTCCCGGCAAACATGCTATCCATGCTATCCATGATGTCCATGATGTCCATGATGTCCATGATGTCCATGATGTCCATGATGTCCATGATATTGCCGCGGAATCCGGAAATGACGGGGAACATCTCCATAAAAAACCTCCGTCCCGGCGAGGGAACGGAGGCGGTAAAGACGGAAAAAGGGAGGTGAACCTTAACGCAGCCCTGTCAGCAGGAGTTCCGCATTGTTCTGTGTCTTGGAGATATTTTGCAGGAGGGCCTGGAGGCCTTCCCAGCCCGGCTTCATGGCGAGCTGGCGGCGAAGCTGCATGATCTTGACGAACTCCTGTTCGTTGTACAGCCTGTCGTCATTGCGGGTGCCGCTCTGGGAAAGGGAGATGGCCGGATAAATGCGCCGTTCGGAAAGCTCCCGGTCCAGCCGGATTTCCAAATTGCCCGTTCCCTTGAATTCTTCAAAAATCACTTCATCCATTCTGGACTCCGTATCCACCAAGCACGTGGCGATGATGGTCAGGCTGCCGCCTTCCTCCACGTTGCGCGCGGCGGAAAAGAACTTGCGCGGTTTTTCCAGCGCATTGGAACCCAGGCCGCCGGACATGATGCGTCCCCCCGTCTGGTTGGCGTTGTAGCCGCGGGCCAGCCGGGTAAGGGAGTCCAGCAGGATGACGACGTCCTTGCCCATTTCCACCAGCCGCTTGGCTCTCTCAATGACCAGGTCGGAAACCTGGGCGTGGCGGCGGGAAGGCTCGTCAAAGGTGGAGGCGTACACCGGAGCATCCACGGTTTCTTCAAAATCCGTTACTTCCTCCGGGCGTTCGTCCAGCAGCAGCACGATCAATTCCACTTCCGGATAATTGGCCCTGATGGAACGGGCGATTGTTTTCAGAAGAACGGTTTTGCCGCCGCGCGGGGGCGCCACGATCAGGCCGCGCTGGCCTTTGCCGAAGGGGGTCATGAGGTCCAGCACGCGCATGGCGGCGGAATTGACCTCCTTGTTTTCCAGAAGGAGGCGTTCCTTCGGGAAGAGGGGGGTGAGGCGTTCAAAGTCACTGCGCGCCCGGTACTCTTCTGCGGGGATGCCTTCCACGCTGATGACGGAAGAGGCGGAAAGGTACTTGTCATGGGGACGCAGCTTGCGCAGCCTGACCTTGATCTGCTGGCCTACGCGGAGGTGCAGGGGCTTAATGAGGTTGCCGCCCAGGTAAATATCATCCGGAGAGGTGCGGAAGCTTTTGACCGGATCCCTCAGCATGGCGTAATTGTCCTTGGCCTGTTCCATGACTCCGGAGACGACTACTTCATGGCCCTTTGCCAGAAGCTGCTTTCCCAGCTCAAAAATCAGTTGGGACTTGGTGAGGGAGGCCGCGTTCCGGATAGGGAGGCTTTCCGCCATCTCCTGAAGATCGTTCAGGGGGCGTTCCCGCAGTTCATTGATGTCAATCTGTTCCGGAACGGGAGCGGAGGCTTCCTCCGACCGGGCCGGGACTGCCGGAGCGCAGGCCGTATCCCCTGCGTTTTCCTCCGGAGCGGCAGCCGGATGTTCCTCAGAAATCCCTTCCGGTGCGGGAAGGGGCTTGGGGGGAGCCGCCTGCGGATCCTCTCCGGAGGGGAGGGGCTTGTTGTCGAGTTCTTCAGTCATGAAAAAAATGTTGGTAGAGTCTTTGGATTTGCTGGCGGAGCAGGTCCGGCGGTCCTTCGTTCCAGAGGACGAAATCGGCCGCGGCCACTTTTTCCATGATAGGACGCTGGGCCGCCAGAATGGCTTCAATCATGTCCTCACGGAATCCGTTCCTGAGAGCCAGGCGGGTCTTCTGCGTTTCCCGGGAAACGGCCACCACGCACACGGCATCCTGGTGGTAGCGCGCCGATGTTTCAAAAAACAGGGGCACGTCAATGACAAACCCGGCTACCGCCGCATTCTGACGTGCCGCCCGCATTTGCGCAAGACATTCTTGGTGCAGCAGGGGGTGAATGATTCCTTCCAGCGTCCTGCGGCTTTCCGGATTCCGGAAGACAAGCTCCCGCAGGAAGTTCCTGTCCGCGCGGCCGTCTTCATCCACGCTGGCGGGTCCGAAGGCGCTGGAGAGCCTCTCCCTAAGCCTGCCGCCGTCCAGCAGCCTGCCTGCCTCCGCATCACAGTCAAAAAGGCGCAGGCGCGGCCCCCCCTTCTCCATCAGCAGGCGGATGGCGGTGGACTTTCCGGTGGCGATTCCGCCGGTCACGATCAGCGTCTTCATGAGGGAAGGGAAAAACCGGGTATGTATGGGACATAAAGAGCGGGTGAAAGGTTCACCCTTTCACCCGCTCCAATATGGACGTTATGCACGCCGCCTACATGGGAGGCAGCAGGCCTTCGGAAGCAGGCAGTGCGCTTTCCGGAGCGGCCGCGGTGGGAAGGGCGTTGCCGCGTACGGGCTGGCCCGTGGCGTCAATGATCTGTCCCGTCACGAAGATCATCAGATTCTTCTTGATGTGGTTGTCGGAGTTGCTGCGGAAGAAGCGTCCGATGAGAGGCAGGTCACCGAAGATCGGCACCTTGTCTTCCACCGTCTGCACGTTTTCCGTGATCAAACCACCGATTGCCACGGTGTGGCCGTCGTAGATGAACAGGGACGTTTCAACGGAACGCTTGGAGAAGATGGGCTGCTCAATGCGGTTTTCCGTCAGAGTCAGGGACATCGGCTTGCCGTCGGAACCAACGCCGGTGGACTGGATCGGGCTGCCGTAGTTCACGAAGCCTTCAAATTCCACGATGCTGGGCTTGAAGTTGAGGTCAATGATGTACTTGTTGTCACCAATGGTGGGCACAACTTCCAGGGTCACGCCGACGGGCTTCATTTCAAACACGCCGGGAGTGGCGGGAGTGACGGGGAAGCTGGTGACCTGGGCCTGGTTTTCGGTGCCTACAAGGTCATCCAGAACGTTGTTCCGGTTATTGTAGTTGCCGCCGCCCCAGCTGCTCACGTTGTTGGGAAGTTCCGGGGGTTCGTATTCGGTGGGGTACCAGAATTCGCGGATGATTTCAATCTTGGCGGTTTCACCGGACTTGGCGGTCACGCTGGGAGCGGTGAGAACGTCGGAACCCTTCTTCTGGGACAGGCCGCGCATCAGCATCTGGAAGGCGCCTTCGTCATAGATGCCCGTCAGGGACATGATGCCGGGAGCCGGATTCTTCTTGGTGGCTTCAGTGCGGTTGGTGCTGTTCAGCAGGTTGTCCACGGAGTTCTTGGCAATGGCGTAGTCGCCCGTGCGGTTGCCGCCGGTGGCGAGGCCGTTGATCAGGCCGTTGCCGTCCGTATTGGTGCTGTTGTTGTTCACGGGCCAGCCGCTTACGCCGCCAGGGGACTGGGTGAAGTCATCAGGAACGAGGCCGGTGCCGTAGTTCGTGCCGCCGCCCAGGAAGGTGCTGCGGTCGTTGCTGACGGAGAACGGCGTAACGATCCAGTCAAAGCCGAGTTCTTCCGTGTTTTCCTGGGTCACTTCCACGAACTTGGTCATGATGCGCACCTGCTGGGATTCGCCGCGGGTGTTTTCAATGAGCTGTTCGATCAGGTCCAGGTTGCCGGAGGTATTGCGGACGACCAGGGAGGAGTTGCCGTTGACAAGGAATGCCGTGGCGCCTTCCGGGAAGCTGATGCCGCTCTTTTGCAGCAGGCTGCGGATGGAGGGCATGGGCTTGAGGCCGGAGGAGCTTTCACCGCCGCCGCCGAAGGGGTCTTCGCTGACGTCGCCGCCGCCGTCGCCGACGGTGGTGCGGAGAGCGGACTGGAAGCCCGGAGGCACGGAGAAGGTGCGCTGGTAGAGATCCACGTCATTGCCGCCGGCAGGAAGGATGGTGACGGCATAGTCTTCCACCTTCTGGCGCAGGCCGGCGTTGCTGCAGATGAAGCGGAGCACTTCCAGCATGGGAACGTTGGTCAGCTTGAGCTGGCCGATCTTGCGGGTGCGGATGCTTTCCTGCGGAGCGGCAACCGGAGCGACTTCCGTGACGTCCGTTGATTCCTCGCCGAAGCCGCCGTCGTCAGCTGCGGGAGCTGTCGGAGTAACGGCTGCGGGCTGGGAGTCGTTGATAACAAAGTTGATGCCGCGTTCGCCGTTCGGGCCTACCGTACGGTCCAGTTCGATGGACTTCTTGCGCAGGTAGTCGATGGCGTCTTCCACGGTGGTGTCTTCAAAGGAGACGGAGGGGATGATGATGCTCTTGAGCTTCATCAGGTTGGCCGTGGCGCCGTTGACATCCGTGATCGGGGCGTTGTCCGCTCCGTCGGCTCCCGTCGGGACTTCCATCGGAATGGGGCGTTCCCACATTTTGTCTACTTCCGCAAGCATGGTGCTGCGGGTCTCGTCGTAGGCGGCCGCATAATAGGCCATTCTGCGGCGGTTGACCGTTTCCTGTCCGCGGCGGGCTGCCACGTTGTACGGGTCAATGGAAAGAACCTTGTTGAATTCGGCGATGGCTTTGTCGTAGTCATACCGCGCGGCGAGGTGCTTCGCCTCCGCGAGCACGGTGTCCTGCTCCGTGATC